>SDGW01000152.1_pt1 | contig 28924 bp, 30 predicted proteins | sample 2873831 | NCBI WGS metagenome assembly SDGW01 (sample SAMN08132700, study PRJNA421101) | hypersaline lake metagenome | isolation source: celular fraction 0.22 microns magnesium sulfate-rich crust from ephemeral... | place: Spain: Penahueca Lagoon, Toledo | collected 2011-07 | reverse complement strand
GCTCGATGGACTACGGTGAGAACAACAAATACGACTACGCCGCAAAGCTTGGCTTAGCAACAGCCTACATGGCCTCCAATACTAACGATCGTTTCCGTTACTCCGTATTCTCTGAGACAGTAACAGATATATCCGCAGCGAGAAGAAACCCTAACCTCGCCAGCATGGTCGATACGTTAAACAGCTTGCGGAAAACACCTGAAAGCCTTATAGAGCGATGTATTACCGAATACAGCAAACGGATTGAGAACAAATCCGTTGTTGTGATTATATCCGACTTTCTGACAGAAACAGACGAGATTGAAGAGTCCTTGAACAGACTGAAAGGATCTGACGTTGTGCTTGTGAATACACTGGATACTTCCGAACTCGAACTAGATATGCAGGGAGATAAAATACTGAAAGACCCGGAATCAGACTCTAAAATAAGAACTTACCTCTCCCGGAAAACACGTGAAAAGTACAGAGAAGAGCTGGAGGACCATACAAATCGAATTGAGGAACTCTGTACAAAATACGGCGCTAGCTACATACTTGCTTCTACAGGAGACGATGTCTTCGATTCATTCCTCAAGATCTGGAGAGCCGTTAACGAGTAAATCTCAGATTGAAATAACTTCACGGCACAAACAGCTCTTATGAACATCCACGGATTTGAAACCATAGACAGCCTTCCAGCACTCTACCGCCCAAGCCTGGACCTGTTGATTGTATCTGATCTACACCTAGGTCTTGAAGGCACGATGACCAGCGACGGAAACTACGTGCCGAAACACCAGCTGGACGATATCCTTGGAGATATAGAAGAACTAAAGGTTGAAACAAACGCATCGAGAATTCTCGTAAACGGCGATCTGAAGAACGAGTTCAAGACTTCTCGTTACTCGGAAAGCCAGGAGATCAAGAAGCTCATAGATTTTCTGAGAGAAGGATTTGACGAAATTATACTTATCAAGGGAAACCATGACACGTTCATAGAATCGACGGTCGAGGAGAAAGGTCTCGAACTGAAAGAGTTTTACCAGGAGGAAGGAATCCTGTTCACGCACGGCCATATCGGACTGGATGAACTGGATGCTAAAGACTACGAAACAGTTGTAATTGGCCACGAACATCCAGCTCTGGCGCTGACTGATGATATAGGGATGAAAGAAAAAGTGGACTGCTTCCTGTTCGGACAGACCAGTCAGGGTAAAGACATAGTTGTCCTTCCAGCATTCTCATCAATTTCAAACGGAACCAACATCAATGAGACACCGCAGAGCCAGCTTCTTTCACCTATACTCCGGAATCAAGTCAATAAGTCGGAACTGGAGGCGGTAGCTGTTTCAAGAGAAGCTGGAATGTTCAAGTTCCCTGAAATAGGTAAGATCTAGCTTCGAGAGCTGTAGAAGAGAGTAACTCCGAACAGTGTGAGAGATATTCCTGCAGCAGCGAGGAATGAGGCATCGACCGACCAGATTGAGGCTGCTGTACCTGCAAGAACTGGGCCGATCGCCTGACCTGAATGCTTGACCAGTTCGTTGAAACCAACCATTTCTCCCTCAACTTCATCAGGGACGTTGTAATCGAATAGCGAGTGTAGTGCCGGTGAGAAACCGGACGCAAACAGTCTTGCAACGAGGAATAATCCTCCAAGTATGTATATATTGGAGTAAACGCTCATGGCTGCCAGAGCCGGGGTTAGAAGGATTGCCAGTAGTGATACAAGCTTTAGCTCTCCTATTCTGTCTGCTAGCTTGCCCCATACGAACTGGAAGAGTTTTGGCATAGCTGCCAGTCCAAAGATTATTCCCATCGTTTCAAAGCCAGCACCTGTTCTTTCCAGGAGCAGCGGTACCGCCAACCAGAAGAACGAGAAGATTATAGAGTGGAGAAATATTAACGAAAGCGGGAACTTGAGGTTATCCCAGTTATCTTCCAGATGATGAATATCATCTACATACGTTTTTCTGTGGAATATCTCTTCAAGCGAGTCGATGAAACCGTTCTTCCCTTCAAGGCCGATGTAAAGGTAGAACACCAGAGCTGCCAGCCAGGCTGTGAACGCCCAGAAAGCAAAGGTTATATCGAATCCTTTCGACGCGATCAGGTAGCCTCCGATTATAGGACCTATTATAGCTGCAAGGTTTACTCCGAGAAGGAATACTGAGACGGATTCAGATTCATTATCTCGATCTGAAGCCTTTAGAGACAGGCTCCATCCGCCGTTCCATATCATTGATTTTACGACTCCTTCGAAAGCTTTACCGAATACAAGCATGATCGGGACGCCTGTCAGGTAGAACAGTCCTGGCATCAGGTTCATCACGAGTCCGAGGAAGATAACTATCTTCTCTCCGGCTCTCTGAACGAGATTTCCGGCAGGTATATCGAGTAGTATTGTTACTGCAGCAGGGATAGAAGTCATTATACCGATAAGGAAAACCGATTCAATCTGCTGCTCGAAAAACAGCGGAAGGAAGAACCATACCGTGTTAGAACCAAACCTCGAGACAAGATAGACCAGCGATAGATGCTTGGCTATAGGAGGCACCTTGTCGAACTCGAGGCGAACCATGTAATAGAAAAAGAATCTAGTGGGTTATAAAAGAGTCGCCGGAATCTTCTTCCTGCTCCTCGTTCTCTTCTTTCTGTTTCTCTTCTTCTCTGTTCTTCTGCTTCTCTATAAACTCTTTCTTCGCCTCTTCCTTAAGCTCCGCGTACCGTTTCTCAGCCATGTCCTGATCAGTACCTGCCTTCTCTTTCTTTGCCTCTCTATACCTTTCTTCAGACTCTTCGCTACTCTTCGCGGCATCAAGCAAGTCGTTCATTCAACATCTACCTCGCGTTTCCGTGTTCTCCTTCTCTTTCTTCCGACGAATGGAATCTTCGTGAGTATAGAGGCTACATCGTCCACTGTACCAGCTGTATGTTCGATCGAGTGTGCCGACTTCTCAAACGATCTTAGAATTCTGTCGACAATTCTCAGTAGTACCGCAAGGTAGACCAGCACTGCTACAAGTATAACTTTCAGAATCAAATCCAGCGCTAGATCAATAGTAACAAGCTCTACCATGTTTCAAGATATTCTCCAAGATAGTTTATATCTATCGGTTCAGTTGTGCATCCATCAGCGTCTCACCTGCTTCCGAACCAAACTTTCGGTCAGCCTCTTTTATTGCCTCAACATACCTTTCCGCAGTCTTTCTTGCCCTCTCATAACATTCTTGAGTAGGCTTCGGAACATACATCACTGTCCGAACAACCTTCTCAAAGTCTTCAGGGTCGCCCAGTTTCTCCTTCGACTTTTCATACGCATCTGAATGACCGTCCGTGGCCTTAACGAACCACTTTACATCTTCCTCTGGGTAACCTAAGAACAAGGCGAAATCTCTATCGTATTCCTCCTCTTCATCTTCACTGTATCGATCTTTCAACATCTCCAACCTCTCTTGATCTCTTGCCACAAAGTACGGCCGGTCATACTCAAGCTCCACGGCGTACTCAGGCAGCTCTTCTAGATCAACAAAATCCAGCTTGAGTCTCTTGATGTGCAAACCCATCTCTTCGATCTCCTCTCTGTACTCCTCAAGTTCATGACGAGTTGAAGGCTTAGCTCCTGGCTTCACACCGAGAAGAACCAGTAACAGGTAAAATTGAAACGAACCTACGAAATCTTCTTCCATGACCAGCTTTTCAAGAATCCGAAACTCCTCTTCAGTACAGTCAAATTCCACAGAAAATCTTTGTTTTGGAAACCATTAAAAGCTTCTAACCCGAAAATTTTACGTGATAACATGGTTGAAGTACCTGAAGATACCGAAGTTTCTGACCTCCCGTTCACTCATGCACGGATCAAAAGAATGGTAAGAGAAAAAGCCTCTGAAGGCCAGTACGTACGTTCTGATGTATACTACGGACTGAACCTTCTTCTAGGCGAGATCGCTGAAGAAGTCATCGACCGGATGATGGAAACAGAAGCCGCCTATGTAGAAAAACATGATCTTGACAGAGCAGCAAGGAAGTACGAGAAGGTTGAGAACATTATCAAGGAGAAAGAACGTGTCTCCCGGAAGCTGGATGCTCTTGCATCAGATATCGAACATCTGTCCCGCGAAGTCCAGCAGGCAGACCACTAGCTTTCTTCCCCCTATAAATCCTATTTTTTCTATATTCTTCAGCAACGAATACTTTTTGAATGTTATAACACTGTAATAAATTATCCGTGAAATTCGAGGCCGAGATAGTAACCGAGGAACTGCTTCCAGCAGTAAGAAAGATAATCGCCTTGAGACTTCACAGAGACTATGGCTATACACAGGAGGAAATCGCCGCGAAGCTGGATGTTACACAGCCGGCCGTCTCACAGTACCTGAAAGGAAAAAGATCCGATGAAGAAATTGTTGAAAAGATGAAAGACGATCCGCAGGTAGATATAATTCTAGATGACGCTGTCTCCAACGCTGCTAAGGACAAAGAGTTCGCATCAGATATCGCACAGGTAATAGAGACCTGTAGAGATAAAGGTCTTTTCAAGGAAAAGTTCGAGGAAGCTCACAGAGTTCTCTGAAACTTTAGTTAAAGCCGTCCCAGTCGAACTCCTCAGCCTCACTTTTCTCCTTTTCAAACATTACTTTAATCCGGCTAGGAATGTCTTCCAACCGGGAGATATCTATATCGGAGTCTGTAAGCTGCTCCAGATCCAGTTCATAGTCTTCACTGTACATGAAGAATGCTGCAGCTCCTCCGGCGACAAGCAGGAATCCAACTATGCCAAGGATCAGGTACATTCGGAACTGAGCAGCTTTATGCTCCTCCTTTACGTTACTGTAAGAGCTTTGTGCTGTAGCGTAATCCTGATCAATACCTTCTAGAATAGACTCTGCTTCATAGTAATTTCCGTTATCTATAGCTTCCTGGGCGTCCTGGAAGTTCTGTTCGAACTCTGAAAAGTTAGAATCAAGTCTCTGTCTTCTTTTCTCAGAAAGCTTCTCCTTAAGAGAAGTTACGTTTGATCTCAGGTTCTGCATCCTCTCAGAGTAATCGGAAAGCGTGGAATCAAGTCGTTCACGTTGGTCCGAATTAGCTCTGATAACCAGATCTATCTCTTTCTTTATTGAAGGATTGTCAGTTGAGACCTCTATCTTATGTTCTCCCATATCTTCTGGGACAGTAATAGCCTCGAAAGTAACAGAACTTGACTCTCCTGAAGAAAGATCTGAAACTGTTTTAGAGCTTGAAACTATATCTCCAGACCCGCTTTTAACCTCGAGCTCATTTACGTATATCTTGCCTGTGTTTTCAACACCTACATCAAATTCCTTGGACTCCCCTGCGGTAATTTTCAATTCCTCCGGTACATCTAGAGAGATTTCTGGCTGCGCATCAGGATCAAAGCTGAAGTCAACAGACTTCGCAACGCTCCATCTCTCGGCACCATCCTTAGCTCTAACATTTAGAGTATGTTCGCCTTCAGTTAGACCGCTGGTATCTATCTCATAGCTTTCCTGAACTAGAGTATAGTTAAGTTCCTCTCCTTCGCCCTTTCCAGGACCATCATCGCCAAAGAAATACTCCGCAGCCTCTACACCAGAAGCGTCATCTGTTGCGATAAACTCGACATCAAAATCGGAGTTAAACATTTCTGCATCAGAACCGATCGAAAGCCCTGATACTATAGGAGAGTTCAGATCCATATGGTACGTCTGCATCCATTCACTGCTATCCAGGACCTCACAGTTTCCTGCTTCATCACAGAGTTCGACATACATATCCACTGATTCTCCACCATACTCTCCCGCATCCAGTTCACAGGAGAAACTGGTACCGTCTTCAGTTACTTCCTTTGTATCCGAATCAATCTCGTTATCATTACTATCGTAACAGGCTGTAGTAATCTTCGAATTCTCACTCTCCTGATCCAGATTAACCTCTATATCCCGGTCGTCGTACTCATCCTCTAAAAGAAAAATACGTTCATCCTCTGGATCAAAACTCGGAGAAGTATCTCCATCATAAGACGTATCTACAGTAAAGCTCCAAGAATTATTTACGCGATTACCAGCTTCATCATATGCCTCATAACTTACAGTGTGTTCTCCTTCTTCCAAGTTATCAAAATCACTTGAGTCAATAGAAAGAGATTCTTCGCCGGTAGATCCATCAAAGCTTCCGCCATCTTCTTCTCCTTTAAACTCTATAGTCGCATTTACAATTCCAGAGTCACTATCTTGAAAAGTAGCATCTATATCAGGGTCGTCTTGATTAACAAAGTTACTAGGAGAATTAGATACTAGGTCCGGACTTGACCTATCTAGCATGATACTTATCGTGGCATTACCTTCCGAATCTTCAGCAAGTAGTTCATACTCCCCACTTGTAGGTGTCTCCTCCCAAGTATAGCTTGCACCTTCATTAGTAGCTATCGTGCTCCACTCCTCACCATCCTCACTATAGGAATAATTAACATCTCCATTTTCACCTGTAACTTCTAGAGTAGGTTCATCTCGTATTTCATCACCATCAGAAGGATTACTCCAGCTTATTCCTGCTGCGCTTCCGATTGTGAGTGTTGTGAGAATAATTAGAATACCGAGCTTTAGGCCGGTGCGAGAGTTAATGGTTAATCACTACAAGAAGGTTGGAATCTGAATGTTTAAGTAAATTTTTTGACGTTCGCTACGAAAACAGGTGTTTATGCGTGAAGAAGATTGTCGTGTTGGAGTGGTGGCCCTTATCTTCGATGATGACGGCCGAGTTTTGATGGAGAAGCGAGACGTTGATGCGGAGGATGGAAACCGCTGGGGTTTCATTGCCGGAGGTAAGAAGTCGGAAGAATCACTGGTTGAAGCAGTGAAACGTGAAGTGAATGAGGAAGTAGATGCAAAGTTTATCCCTGATAGTATTGTTGGAGTTATTGATCATGAAAGCTATAGACAGGAAGATGTCTGGTGGACCGTGGCCGGTTTTGAAGGAACTGTAGAAGGAGAAGTTAGAAACGCTGAGCCGGAGAAAAGGGAGAAGATCGGATGGTTTAGATTAGAAAATGTGCCGGAAGAACTACATCATACCAGTAAGAAGATGCTGAACGTCTATAGAAAAGAAGTTATGCACGAAGAAATTGATTAGCTCTCTCTAGCCTCCTCAAACATTTCTACAGCTTTCTCCCTCTCCTCATCGTGCTCAACTATAGGTTCGGGGTAATCCTCACCTATCTCACAGCCTGAATCGATCTGGACTGTCTTCGGCATCTTGTACGGCTCGTGTATGTACTCGTCCGGTACATCTCTCAGTTCCGGAACGTACTCTCTGATATAATCCCCATCGGGATCGAACTTTTCGCCTTGAGTCCAGGGGTTGAAGACGCGGAAGTACGGCAGTGCATCAGTTCCAATAGAGTAGGCCCACTGTATGCCGCCGATCATGGAAGAGAGTTCAGCGTCAACGAACATCTTCTTGAAGTAGCTGTGAAGAAGCTTCCAGTCCAGATGCAGGTCTTTAGCGGCGAAACTTGTTACAACCATCCTCAAACGGTTATGCATCCAGCCTTCACGTTTCAGCTGTCTCATTCCTGCGTCAATAAACGGATAACCTGTTCTTCCCTCGATAAATCTCCCCCATTCCTCTTCAGCTTCTTCCTTTGTCCGCCAGTCAATTGATTCGTACTGTTCCAGGAACGGTTTTTCCACACAATAGGAATAATTCCAGATGATCTGGAAGTAGAAGTCTCTCCACGCCAGTTCTTCCTGCCATGCCTCTACTCCTTCTTTATCGGCACCTCTTGCTTTCATCCTTTCAGCTTCCCAGAAGACCTCTCTTATCGAAACAGTTCCGAACTTGAGATGCGGAGAAAGCTTTGACGTGGCGTCCAAAGCAGCTTTGTCCCTCTTCTCATCGTACTCTCCGATTTTGTCTTTAAACTCTTCCAGTCTCCTCCTTCCACCTTCTCTTCCCGGCTTCCATACCCATTTCATCTCGTCCGGTTGCTCAAATCCAAGCTCTTGCAGAGTTGGAACTTCATCAGATCCAAGCTCCGGGGTTGAGAATTCATCAGGTTTTTCAGGCCGCCTCTTCTCTTTCTCGAACCATTTGTCCCGATAGTAGCTATAGACCTTGTACGGATCGCCGGAGTTTGTAGTAATTTCTTCTTTCTCAAACATCACGATATCCTTGAAATCTTTGACTTCGACATCAAGTTCTCCGACTTTCTGATCTCTTTCCCTCGAATACGGAGAATAATCTCTGTTGAAGTAAACTGTATCAGCACCAGTTTCTTCGATAATTTTCTCAAGTTCTGTTAAAGGCTTCCCTTTCCTGATAACAAGATCTTTTCCCCGCTCCTCTAGTTCCTGTTCAAGCTCTAGCAGCGACTCTCTCCAGAAACGGACGCGAGGATAACCTAGTTCGGCCTCGCGGAAGTACTTCTCGTCAACGACGTAGAAAGGGATAACTTCTTCATGTTCCTCCGCCGCCTCGACTAAAGCCGTGTTATCATAGATTCTTAATGAACGCCTTATCCAGACTACAGCTACCATGAATTAAATCTATGAATTAAACTTAGGAGCGCTTCCATAAAAATACGGTAGGATTTACTGGTCTACTGAGTCTTAAAGTACTCATCCAGCCTTGGCTTCCTATCCGAAGGCCCTATCAGAAGCAGTGAATCCCCTTCTTCAAGTTTGATAGCTTCATCGCCGACGATAGTATTCTCCTGCTGAATCACTGCAGCGACCTTGAAACGTTCAGGAAACTCCTTATCCTCCTTTATCTCAGAAACAGTTCTTCCCAGAAGATCCGAATCCTCTCTCACAGAGGCCTTAAGGACTTCTCTATCGCTCGGGAGATTGGCGACCTTCACAAGATATGGATGCTCCACGCTCGATAGAAACTCGGATAGAAGAAGATCTGTATGTGCGATCGCCTCAGCACCGATAATATCAAACGCTTCCAGATACTCATCGTCCTCAACACGTGAAATAACTTTCGGAACCCCGTATTTCTTGGCGAGAGAACATACAACCATGTTCTGATTGTCATCATTCAGAGCAGAGATAAGCACATCAGCCTGTGTTATACCTGCATCTTCCAGAGCAGTAATTGTGGAAGGAGACTTGTTTATAACAGTAGCGCTGCTTGAAGAGTAGAGTCTCTCGCATTTGTCCTGATCTTCATCAATTACAACTACGTCGTGCTTATCTTCGAGCTGTTTGACAAGCTTTCTTCCAAGAGTCGTAATTCCTGCGATTACTACATACATTATTTTGTGTCTTTGAAGAGCTCGGTATTAAAGATTGCCAGCAATGGAAGCATCTCGAGACGTCCCGCCACCATGACCACCGTCCAGACAAGCTTGGTTAAAGGCGAAAGCGCCGCCATCTCAGCTCCTCCCATGTAAACCGGGCCCATATTCCCGGCAGCAGAGATAGTTCCAGAGAGAGCGGCCATAAAGCTTACATTCTCCAGAGCTAGAGTAGCCAAGGTGGAAAGAAAGATGACTGAAACCCAGGCAAAGAACAGTACAGAAATCGTTCGTATAGTTGAACTTTCGACTATCTCTTTATCGATTGTAACCTCATTCACCGCCGATTCAGGAAGTTTGTAAGCTCTCAAACGAGTTCTCAGAAGTTCTATTAACGCTTTCAGACGGAAAATCTTGAGACCCCCTGAAGTTGAACCCAGAGAAGCTCCAACAAACATAACTCCAAGGAAGATAACCTGTAATGTGATCGACAGAGAGGTAAGACTCAGAGTCGAGTAACCTGTAGAGGATATGACTGCGGCAGACTGGAAGAAACCATCAAGTAAAGCTCTGGAGGTACCAGAACCGTTGAAAAACAGTTCAAGAGATACAATCCCTGCTACAAGAAGAAATATCTTACTGTATAGTTTGAACTCCGAGTTCTTGAAAATCGGTTTGTAATCGGTCTTGAGGAAACGGTATAGAAGAACGAAGTTAATCCCTCCTAGAAACATGAAAAGAATAGTTACTGTCTGTATCTCTGTAGAAAAGGCTCCTATACTTCCGGCGACAGTTGAGAAACCTCCTGTTGAAAGAGCAGAGAACGAATGAAGAACAGAGTTGAATATAGACATACCTAACCCGGTATAAACCGTTATAAACAAGAATGTCAGAAACGCATAGACTTTCCATAGGTCAGTAATTGATTTCGTAAGAGAAGGTCTTATAGAGCCAGAATCCGTCTTATGAGCTTCTGCCGAGTAAAGTCTTCTCGTGACTCCTCCGGACTCCCTAATCACTGCGACGAAGAATGTCAGTATTCCGAGACCTCCGATCCACTGCATGAACGAACGCCAGAAAAGCAGCGAGTTCGGCAGCATCTGAGGATCCAGCACCATCGAAATACCCGTAGTTGTAAGCCCGGCGGCGGCCTCAAATATAGCGTTATAGATGCCGATATGGGTTAGAAACGGTATAGCTCCAAAGGCAATCGCCAGAGTCCACCCTAGAACTGTCGAAAACATTGCCTCGCTAACAGTAGGCGAGTCTTTGTTTCCGGAGACGTACAGCGAGAAGCCGAGAACTAACGAGGATACAGCCGCAACCATAAAACCGGATATAATGTAGAAACTTTCAGCATAATAAAGCCCAACCAAAATAGGCATACTGACCATCGCTGCGAAGATCTGTAGGAAGCTACCTACTAACCTGAAGATTACTGGGCTACGCATAAAGTACAGCTTTGAATTCTGGAATAAAAACGTACAACCTTGTTTTAAATCTTGTCTCATAAACTTCGAATGCTCGGAACACCTCATCAAAGGTCGACTGAGTAAAAGGTGAACAATCTATAATGAAAGTTACAGTCGGAACTCAAGACGGTAAAACACATCAAATCGAAATTGAAGATTCTTCAAAGCTCACAGGAAACAAAGTTGGAGAAGAGTTTGACGGAGGAATCGTCGGACTTGAAGGATACACACTGGAAATCACTGGCGGAAGCGACAGAGACGGCTTCCCAATGAGAGAATCAGTAGAAGGAACAGTAAGAAAAAGAGTGCTTCTCGAAGAAGGAGCAGGAATCCAGGAAGACGAAGACGGAGTCAGAAGAAGAAAATCAATCCGGGGAAACACAGTTTCCGAAGAAATCGAGCAGCTCAACACAAAAGTAGTTGAAGAAGGCAGCAAATCTGTCGAAGAACTACTGTCTGACGACGAAGAAGAGTAAACTATGACAGACAAGATACCAGAAGTAAATATCGGTTTAGTCGGTCACGTAGACCACGGGAAGACGACACTTACAAGAGCTCTTTCCGGGAAATGGACTGACGAACACTCGGAAGAACTGAAGAGAGGAATCACAATCCGACTGGGTTACGCCGACGTCACATACTATAACGACAACGGCGACTTCAACGTCGATGGAAACGGAGAAGTTGAAAGAACAGTTTCTCTAGTTGACGCTCCAGGACACGAAACCCTGATGGCAAATGTTCTCTCCGGTGCAGCAATAATGGACGGAGCACTTCTAATGGTTGCAGCAGACGAAGAAGTACCGCAGCCTCAGACACGTGAACACCTTGCAGCACTGGACATTGCCGGAGTTGAGAACATCGTAGTTGTACAGAATAAGATCGATAAAGTTTCTCAGGAGAAGGCAAAGGAAAACTATCAGCAGATCAAAGACTTCCTGAAGGGAAGCATAGCTGAAGACGCACCGATCATCCCTATTTCCGCACAGCAGGAAGTCAATATCGATGCGCTTCTGGAAGCGTTAGATGAGGAAATACCTACTCCTGAAAGAGACGCCGAAGCAGAACCAAGAATGCTTGTAGCAAGATCTTTCGACATCAACAAGCCAGGAACAGAAATCGAAGGAATAAGTGGTGGCGTAGTCGGAGGAAGCCTCGTAAGAGGAGAACTCGACGAAGGAGAAGAAATCGAACTCCGCCCAGGAGTTAGAGTCGATGGCAAATGGCAGCCAGTAGTCACAAAAGTATCAACAGTGCTACATGGCAACCAACCGGTCGACAAAGGACGTCCTGGCGGACTAATGGCAATTGAAACCGAACTAGACCCTGCGCTGGCCAAAGGAGACGGACTGGCAGGAAACGTACTCGGACGCAAAGGAGAACTGCCAGAAAGCACTGATAAAATCGAAGTGGACGTTGAACTAATGGAGAGGCTTGTCGGAGCAGAAGATGAAGACGAAATAGATAACCTGAAGAAGAATGAAGCACTCATGCTTAACATCGGTACAGGAAAATCAGCTGGAATCGTCTCAGAACTGGGTAAAACCGTGACATTGGACCTGAAAGCACCTGTTTGCGCAGAGGAAGGAGACCGAATAGCAATTTCGCGGCAGATAGGCTCTCGCTGGCGACTTATCGGCCACGGAAAGGTCGTCTCAACCCAGTAAAATCACACGGTTTTTTATACCGTAAAACATAGATCAAGGTTATGATTGAAGTTCTAACTCCTTTAATTGATTTTGCAAGCAAAGAACAAGCTTACATCAAAATAACCGTCACACTTCTGATTCTGATACTTGGACACCTTGTCGCTAAACTCGTCAAGACTGTCGGAAGAAGAGTATGGGTGGCACGTGAAGGAATTACGAAAAAAGAGCTGGTAAAACGACAGGAAAGCCTCCGCTATCTCGGTTATATAGTAGATGCTTCCGCTATTTCAGCAGCTTTGCTTTATATCAATACAAATATAACAAGAACCATTTTTGAAAGAGCTACAGAGTTTGCGCCGAAACTGCTTTCAGCAATGCTTATCTTAGTACTTGGAATCCTAGTAACACAGATAATCGCACGTATAGGGGAGAATTTCCTGAGAACTATGGGAGTCCAGAACTACTTCAGAGAAATTGGCATCTCCCATAACGGAATCAAGATCATATCCGGGATTTTCAGAGCATTCCTGTACCTTCTTCTACTCCAGCTCGCTCTGGAACAGCTAGGAATAGGGGACAGCTTCGTAAGAGAGCTTATAACAGCATCCTCTTGGGCTGCAGCATTCCTTATAGCTGGTCTGCTTCTCTACGGTTTCAGAGATCTGATTGAGAACCTTGCAGCAGGTGTGTACCTCAAGAGTTCCAGACTTGTCAAACCAGGAGAGAAAGTGTACCTGGAAGAGGACTCCGGAGAGATACGGAGCGTAGACCTTTTCAGCACCGAAATAAGTACGGGCGGCGGCTACAACCTGGTAACACAGAACAAGAACATCATGGACGCAGATCTCAAATTCAAGAGAAGTAAAGGAGATCTGAACACGTTAGAGGACATCAAGAACTACTTTACCGCTCAGGCTCCATCTTACTGTGGACCAGCTTCCGCAGAAATGGCTCTAAGCATATTTGGTTACCGTTTCAACCAGAATGAGATCGGCGAAATGGCGGACACAGAAGAAGGCGTAGGAACAATGCCGGAAGACATAATAGAGGTTGTGGAGGAGCTTACAGATGAAGAAGTAAAGGGTGCATACGTCGAATACGACAAAATCACTGATCTTTCCGACGAGTTCAAGACATGGTTTAACGACGGGGCACTGATAATCCCTAACTTCGCGAAACCTGTGCTCTTCCCACAGGCCGACACAGCTCATTACAGCCTATGTGTGGGGGTAGAGGGAGACGAACTCCTGATAGTTGATCCAAGCGCAGATACTGTTTCAGGCGGAGTATATTACGCAGACAGCTCCGAAATGCTTGAAGCAATGGGAGAGTTCGAGGGACGGACCCGAGGATACGTCATTCTGGCGCCTGAAGACACCACAGCTTACTGGAGAATTGAAGAAGAACTCATCTACTCAGATGAGAACCTCTACGATCACATCAACAAGAACATGGAACTCCAGCTTCGTAGAATCCTTAGACAGGGTAGAATACTGAAGAACGTTCTACCAGACCAACTTGAGGACTACATCGAGAAATGGGAGAAAGATGAAAAAGTCGGAAGAGTATGGAAACCTGAGGAAGGAGGGGATGAAGATAGAGATACTGATACTAGCTGACGACTTTGAAACAGAAATGTTCGAGGAACACTTCGAAGATGTAGAAGAGAAATCCCTGGCAAACACAATGGTTACTGTGAACGGTGAGACCGAAGTCCTGGTAAACGGAGAAAGTATAGAGAACTGGGACGCTCTTTACCTGCAGCCGGAGCCGAAGGCAGTCGGTTTTTCCAGAGTTCTGATGGAGGCACTATCCCTCAAAGACATAGAATGTAACATGAATACCTCGATGTTCATTCCGGAGAAAAAACCATATCTTCTACAGGTTCTGTCGGAGAGGAAAATACCTACGCCCTCACAGACAAGTATATCTACAGAGAAAGGTCTTACCGAGATCGAGAAAGATCTCGAGTTCCCTGTAATTGCCAAGAAGTACAGTAACCTGAACCTGGAAGAGACGAAGATATTCGAAGAGTTTGATGAACTGAAAAAGTTCTCTGAAAACACGGAACACGGTGAAAACTTCATCCTGATACAGGAGTACAGCGAAGAGGACATATTCGACATACTGTATATTGACGGAGATATAATCTCCCTGAAGCTCGAAGAGGAGCCCTGGAATTCAGACGATGTAAGCGGAAAGTACCACAGTCTCTCAGATGAACAGAAAAAAATCGTGGAGGATGCGGTCTCAGCAATAGGGCTTAAAATCTGCCGGGTCAGGCTCAAAGGCCAGAAAGTTATCGATATAGAGAACGATCCTCAGCTGGAGAGATTTAGAGATGAGAGCGGTAAAAACGTCTATGGAAGAGTTGCATCAATGCTGAAAGGTGATCAAGATTAAGTGTGCAGTAATCTACGGAAGTAAGTCAGCACAACATCAGTACTTCATAGAGAAAGGTAAGAAACATTTTGACAAAGTTCTAGGAGTGCCTCTGGAAGGAGTAAGAACAGTCTACGGGGAGGACGGTACACACCTCATGTACAAGAACACCGACCTATGTGAGTTCGATGCAGTATATCTGAGATTTCTGGGAAACGACCTAATGTATGGAGAACATTTTCCCGAGGTGCTGGACGAACATGATGTATATACACAGCTCGAGTCAGAAGCACTGGCTATAGCATCCAACAAGTTCCACATGATGAAAGTCCTTGGAGAATCAGGTATACCTGTACCTAAATCAATCTACACGCTTTCAACGGAGGAAACAGAGAGAGCAGGAGAAATGCTTGGATACCCTAACATAATCAAGATAATATCAGGATACGGAGGTAAAGGAGTTATCAAGGCCAACTCTGAATCAGATATCGGACCTATAACAGATACACTTACCCTTTTCGAACAGGAAATCTGCGTACAGGAATACATCGAAAACCCTGGAGAGGATATACGCGTAACAGTTGTAGGAGATGAAACATTCGCCTACAAGAGAGTCGGCGGAGAAGAAGAGTTCCGCTCCAACATTTCAGCCGGCGGAAACAGAGAGAAATTCGATGCATCAGAAGAGATGCGGGAAGCCGCCATAAACGCCACCCAGCTCTGCGGACTGGATATTGCGGGAGTTGATATAATCCAGGATGAAGAAACAGGAGAGATCTACCTAGGGGAAATTAATGCATCTCCCGGAGTGGAAGGAACTGAAGAAGTACTAGAAGTAGATATGGCTGAGAAGATAATGGAGTTCATCAAGAAGAAGGCTGCGAAGCAGTAAAAGCTTCAAAATTTTCTTCAAGGATTTCTTTGGCCTCAGCCATCTCCTCTGTAGAGAAAGCGTTCAAAGCTGGAACACCTACGTAGTCCTCCACTGTATCTTTTCCAGCCGTTGTGTCAGTTATAGGTCCAGACATAAACGAAAGCTCGTAGTCAAGATCTTCCAATATATGTTTAAGGCCGTAAGCTCCGGCTACGTCGAGACTTACTCCACATATACTGAAGATTGACTCCTTTATGTCAAGATCTCTCAGAACTTCCTGAACATGGTAGTTACTGATCAGTCCTGCCCCAAACTCGATAACTATAAAGTCAAGATCGTCGCTCCATGCATGGTTTATGAGTCCTTTCGCAGAGGAGATAACTATCTCCGGGTTATCTACTGTTGAAGGGAGACCTGCATCCACAAAGTCCAGAGAAATGTTTGAACCTGCTTCATACATGTTCACACGGTCTCTTTCCCTTGCCGAACCTGTAAGTTTCAGAGAGCCTACCTCAAAATCCTCCGAAAGATTTTCAATTATCTTCGTAGCAAGTGTGGTTTTACCTGCATCCATCCTTGTCGAGACGACACCTATTAGTCGAGGTTCTTCATCAAGTTCTTCAACCCTCTCAATGCCGTAATCCTTCATGTTGAGGATCTCCTCGTTCTGAGAAACATAACCCAGGAACTCGGCTTTACATGGAGAACCAAGATCCTTTGCAGCACTCAGGCAGTCTCCGAAAATACCTCCGGAACCTATAAACTCTACTTCGTCACCCTGATCTATATCTTCAGGTACTTCACCAATATATCCTTTCACTCCTGCACGGTTTCCAAACGTTCCCAGAACTATATTACCTTCTTCCAGTTCAACAAGTTCACCGCCCGGAAGATCAAGCTCGTGGTAAGTACCTTTTTTCTCCGTTATTTTTACCGCCACAACGTCCCCTACTTGAGGCCGATGCCCGCTTCCAACCGCTTCAGCACTCTCAGTCAGATCTATCCTTTTCAGGCAGGAAGCCTTGTAATCATATTCCATATACAAAGCCAACTTGAATAAGAGAACTTAAAATATGTTCGTCAGCTAAAACTCCAACTTCCAGACTCATTAGCAGCCAAGAAGAATTTTTGATTACAGGTTTAACGGTTAGGGGATAGATACCCGAATATGGAAACCAAAATCCTGCTTGACACCAATTTCCTGGTCGCACCTTTCCAGTTCTCCTTCGCCATGTTTGAGGAACTGGATCGACTGTATCCGGAAGCAGATGTCTGTACACTACAGGACGCAGTGCAGGAAGCCAAAAGCATTGAATCCGGGAAGTACAAGGAACTTGTGCCGCAGCTGATTGAGAATCAGGAGATCGAAGTTCTGGAAACAGAGGGAGAAGGTGAGGTAGACGACCTCCTGGTAGAAATCTGCGACGAGTTTCTGATCGCGACAAACGACAAAGAACTAAAAGAAAGAATTCTGGCGGAAGGACGGCCCGTGATCATCATCCGGCAAGGCACACATCTCGAAGTTATCAACCGTAGAGCTGAGAACCTGTAAACCTAATCTTTTGGAAAGGACAAACACGTTTTAAAACTTGCGTTGAATTCTCTACATGTTCTCGAGGTAAAAAATAATATGTACAAAAGGCTGACAATCGAGGATTCGGTAAGAGTTCCACCGAAACACCTTGGAGAAGACGTAGATGAAAGCGTTAAAGCAGGACTAGAGTCCGAAGTAGAAGGAAACATTTCCGAAATCGGAGTAGTTGTAGGAGTCGAAGGAGTTAACTCTATTGAAGGAGGAGATATCCGACCGGAAGACGCAGGAGTACACTACGATGTAGAGTACGAAGCAATCGTCTTCGAACCAGAGCTACATGAAGTAGTTACTGGAGAAGTCGTAGACGTTACAAGCTTCGGAGCATTTGTCAGAATCGGTCCTTTCGACGGACTATGCCACGTCAGCCAGGTCATGGACGAATACGTAAACCTTGACGAAGAGAACTCAATGCTTGTATCCGAAGAAGAACAGTTCACACTGGAGATCGGCGACACAGTAACAGCAAGAATCATCGCAGTCTCACTTGATAACCAGGACTCAAACAAGATCAACCTGACGATGAGACAGCCAGGACTCGGAAAAGACGAATGGATCGAGCAGTACGAAGAAGAACAGGCTGAAGAAGAGGAAGAGGCGGAAGCCGAACAATAGGTGAAAAACAATGGCAGAAAAAGCATGCAAACAGTGCAACAGAATCGTAGAGGACGCAACAGAGTGTCCTGTATGTAAAAACAACGATCTCTCCGACTCATGGAGCGGGCTAGTTGTGATCTACGATCCTGAAGACTCAGAGATCGCAGAAAGACTTGAAGTTCAAACACCAGGAAGATACGCAATTCGAACGAGGTAAAACAATACTATGGAAGCTACAATAACATCTGTAAGAGAAAACCCTCTCCTTGGACGGAGAAAGGTCGAAGTTGAAGTAAACCACGAAGGAGAAGCAACTCCTTCAGAAGAAGACATCAAAAGCCGTGTAGCAGCAGAAAACAATCTCGACGAAGAAGAAATCGAGATCGGATCCGTCTACACAGGTTACGGAAGCCAGAAGTCAGTCGCAACTCTGCAAATCTACCAGGAATTCGAGTACGACGAAGAACTCGAGAAGAACCCTGAAGAAGAACAGGAAGCAGAGCAGACAGAAGACACAGCAACAGTAACAGAAGAATACGAAGAAATAGTATCAGGAACCATCACCGACGCAAAAGACGCACTCGGAGACATGGAAGACCCTGACTACGAAGCAGCTCTCGAAGCTGAGAAAGCAAACAAAAACCGCACAACACTCACGGACTGGCTCGAAAGCCAGCTCGAAGGCTAACGCCTTCTTGAAATCTCTTCACGAGGTGAAAAGATTATGGCAAAGCACGAGAAAGTCTCCCGACACGAGAAATACGACAAAGACGGTAACTACGAAGGAGAGAAATGCCCGAGATGCAGCAGTTTCCTCGCAGAACACGAAGACCGCAAATCCTGCGGTAAATGCGGTTACACAAAGCATGAGTAAAAGTTAGGCTTGAACCGAACAAACACTCATCCTTTTTCTACCTTTAATTCTCACATTCTTCTATGGAAAATCGTTTCCTCGATAGATTAACTCAAAGACGTATTCTCCTAGCTCTAATAATTATATTTTCCGCACTTGTTATTGACCTCCATGAACCCGATTCTATGATTGACAGAATCGAAGAACAGGATAGAACCACTAACTTAATGACAGGAGAAGTCTTCATAGTTCACTTTGAAAGCGGAGGAAAAGATAGATTCAGTTACGTATCTCATAGAGAAGACACCTACTGTTCAGTAAATCCAAACTCCTCAGAATGTCCTCCAGAAGAACACCCTGAGAAACCACCGCTTATGGAAAAGTTCAACTTCACCAAGAAACCAACTAAAGACACAGTATACGTTCCGGAAAGCGCAATCTGTATAGACGGGACATATGAGAGATGTTCCGGAAAGTCACGTTTGGAGCCGGCCCTTGAAAACCTCGCTTTTAGTATTCTAGGTTCGGAGGAAGTATTTTCCATTCTCTGACCAAATTTTATCGCTGAAAGAAATACCTGACGCCCCTCTTCTATTTCAAATTAAAACTTTCTAGAGTTAAACATGAAAGTCCTCGGAATTGAATCAACTGCCCACACTCTTGGAGTAGGAATTGTCTCTGAAGATGAGATACTGGCGCACCAGAAAGATATGTTTGAACCTGAGGAAGGCGGAATACATCCGAGGAAGGCCGCCGAACACCATTACCAGCACGCACTTGAGCTTTTGAACAACGCAGAGCAGGAAGCAGATCTAGATATAGAGGAACTTGATGGCATCGCTTTCTCACAGGGACCTGGAATTCCACAGTGCCTTGACATTGGTGCTGTAATGGCGAGAAGCCTCTCACAGAAATACGACATTCCTTTGATCGGCGTAAACCACTGTCTAGCGCACATTTCCATCGGTACGAGAACTACTGACGCCGAGGAACCTACTACTCTCTATCTGTCCGGCGGGAACTCTCAGATACTGGACCTTAGAAACGGACGATACAGGGTTGTCGGAGAAACGCTTGATATCGCACTCGGAAACGCTTTGGATAAACTGGCGAGAAAGATGGGTTATCCACATCCTGGCGGACCGGAGATTGAAAGACTGGCTAAAGAGACAGACGAAATATTAGAACTATCATATCCTATCAAAGGCATGGATTTCTCTTTCTCAGGTCTTGTTACAGAGGTTCAGAGAAGGCTGGAATCGGACGAAGACCCAGTTTTAGCCAATTCTTTCCAGGAACACGCATACTCTGCAGTGGTGGAAGCACTGGAAAGAGCGATGGCGCAAGAAGGCAGCGACGAAGCCCTGCTTACAGGCGGAGTAGCGATGAACTCCCGTCTCAGAGAGATGGTGGAAGCTATGTGCGAGCAGCGAGATGCAGAGGCATATGTACCTCCACCAGAGTACTGCATGGACAATGGAGTCATGATCGCACACCAGGGAATGCTGGAACTGAAAGCCGGCAGGGAAACAAAAATTGAAGATTCAAAGAAGAAGCCTAACTGGCGGCCAGACGAGGTTGAAGTTGTATGGTAACTGAAAAAGAACTGAGAGAAGCAAGGAAAACAATCGAAGAAAGTGGAACAGTCATCTTCCCGACCGAAACTGCGTACGGTATTGCAGCGGACGCACTGAATGAAGAAGCTATCGAGAAAGTCTACGAACTGAAGAACCGTCCAAGAGAAAAAGGCTTGACCGCGATTGTTTCCAGCCTTGAACAGGCGGAGAAGTACGCCAAACTCTCTGAAGACGAAAAGAAGATTGTAGAAGAGTTCATGCCTGGACCTCTGACACTCGTAGCTGAGAAAAAAGATACTGTTCCGGACAACCTGAACACTGATTTTGCGTTCCGTGTTTCCTCCTCAGAACTGGCCAGAAAACTTGCTGAAGACACTCCTATCACCGCCACCAGCGCCAATATCTCCGGTGAAGATACTTCCTATTCTGTCAATGATATCTCCCAGGAGCTGAGGCATAATGCAGACTACATCCTTGATGCCGGCGAACTGGAAGATGGCCCGACTTCGACGATCGCAGAAGTTCAAGATGATGAAGTAGTTGTCCATCGAGAGGGACCTATTAAGAAGAAGGAAATAGAAAAAATACTACAGAGATGATCGAAGGACCAGGAAGCCTCGCGCTGATAATCGTTGCAGCCACCATTCTAGGAATTCTGGCGAAAAAAACAGGTCAGCCGACAGTAATCGCCTATATCGTTGCAGGACTTCTACTTGGTCCTGTAGGCCTGAATATGACTTCTGAGACAGGTCTAACACAGCTTCTTTCTGAACTAGGCCTGGTATTCCTTCTCTTCCTCATTGGGCTTGAAATCAACATAGATGAGGTAAAGGAGGTTTTGAAGCCTACATTACTCATCGGGATGGCGCAGATGACTCTTACAAGCGCGGTAGGATTTTTAGCTGCTCTAGCCCTGGGTTTTAGCCAGATAGAGTCTTTACTTATTGGAGCTGCAGTAATGTTCAGTTCCACAGCTCTCGTAGTTAAACTCCTGGCGGACAGGGACGAAAACTCTACACTACCGGGAAGACTGGATATCGGCATTTTACTCGTACAGGACGTAGTCGTCATCCTTATGCTCGCATTAATCTCTGTTGGAAGCACCAACATTGCTCAAGTGGCTTTAAGACTGGTAGAGGTTTTCGCACTTATAGCGGCGATAGGACTACTGTCATTCTTCTCATCACAGTACCTTCTTCCAAGGATCTTAAAACATATTTCTGACAACGAATCCGCATTCTTCATCCACGGCGTTACATGGGCATTTCTTTTCATCACCGCAGCAAATCGCTTCAACCTCTCCATGGAAATCGGGGCGTTTATCGCAGGAATCGGGCTTGCACAATTACCGTACAGTAGAGAGCTACAGGAACGCGTAAGACCTTTAACCGATCTTTTTATGGCTATATTTTTCATAAACTTTGGTCTGAATATAGTCCCAGGTCAGCTGTCCGCATATTTCTGGGAGGCGATCCTCTTTTCAGGACTCATTATGGTTGCAAAGTTTGGAATACTATTCTTCCTCATAGATCGCCTCAAATTCACACCTGAAACTAGTTTCACAGCCTCAATGAACATGACACAGATAAGTGAATTCGGGCTGATCCTTGGAAGCCTAGCAGTTTCCGAAAATCTAATCAGCGGAGAAATAACTGGTTTTCTAAGCCTACTTGCAATTATCACTATGGGTCTGTCCTCATACCTCATCAGATTCAGAGATAATATCTATGAACGTTCAGAAAGAATTCTTCAGCGCTTTGAGTCAGAGGAAAAGACAGATATTGAAGTTGAAAACCTAGAGAACCACGCATTAGTTCTCGGCTACGATACTATCAGCGAAAACTGCATTGAAGTACTCGAAGAATACTTCGATCAGGTAGTTATAGTGGATAGAAATCAAAGAAATATCGATGAACTAGCGAATTCTGAGCATGAATACCTCTACGGCGACTTCAACCATGGAGAACTACGGAAAGCTGCCGGTTTAGATAAAGCAGACTTTATTCTAAGCTCAATACCAGATTTCAGTGTCAACAAAGAGATAGTTGAACATACAGACCATGAACCTACCCTTTTCCTCAAAGCAGACTCCATAGATGAAGCAGGAGAACTGTATGAAATGGGTGCTCACTACGTCATAACTCGAAATGTACTTACAGGTGAGAAGATAAGCCAGTACCTCAAGCTTTACCTAGAGGATAAAGAAACATTCAAGGAAGAAATACTGGAGGATTTAACCACCATTAAATACGGAGGTAGAGAGAAATGGCAGAAATAATCGGCTTATTTACTGTGATGTTTGTAGCTGCTTCAGCAATTTTGCTCATACTTAATAAATTCTCACATCCTACCGTACCTGGCTTTATTCTCGCAGGAATAGCTCTCAACAACTATATACCTGAAAGCGAAATGATAACCTTCTCACAGATTGGTATCGCATTCCTGGTTTTTGTTTTCGGCCTCAAAACAGATCTGACAAGGCTGAAAGCCGTAGCCAGAGAAAGTCTTAGCTCTGCATTAGTCCAAATAGTTTTTCTCGGTTCAGCAGCATATCTTGTAGCGCAGGGTATAGGCCTAAATATGCTAAACTCGCTTTACATAGCAGCAGCCGCGTGTCTAAGCTCATCTCTTGTAGGTCTTGAACTGATAGAAAGCGAAGTCAGAGTTGATATACTACATGGAAGACTAGCAGAATCAATACAACTTGTTCAGGACACGTTTGCTTTGATTTTGATAGCCATTTTAACAGCTGAAATTAACTCTATAAGCATAGCTTTAAACATAACTTATCTTTTCGCATTAGTAGGTCTCGCTCTTCTTTTCCGAAAGTTTGTATTCCAGAAAGTTGCAGAAGCTACTGAAGGATCTCGAGAGCTGCTGATGCTTTTATCACTATCTATACTTACCGGTTTCATCGGTTTAGCAGAACTTTTAGGCTCGTCTATAATTATAGGTTCATGTGCTGCAGGACTTGCTGTCTCAAAATTCCCTGAAAACATGGAAATCCTTGATACAGTAGGATCTCTTAAAGACTTCTTCTCTGCCATATTCTTCATAGCTCTCGGATCCCTAATATCATTCCCTTCAGTAAAAACCGCTTTACTGACCCTTTTCCTCACTATTTCAACACTTTATCTAGTTCCAGGAATCACAGCCATAACACTGATGATTCATGGATACGACAAAAGAACTTCTTACCTAACCGGTTTGAGCCTCGATCAAGTAAGCGAGTTCGCATTAATAATAGCTATTCAGGCATATATCGCAGGTACGATCGAACCGTTTGTCTTCCAGTCAATAATTCTTTCAGCAACGCTAACGATGATAATCTCCTCCTACACGAGCCGACATGAGGAAAAAATCTATCAAGTAACATCCAGAATGAGTCCTATAGAAGTTAATAGCAAGAAGATTAGAGATAAGACAAGCCTTCCTGAAAATCCGCAGGACCATGTAATCCTTTTAGGATTTGATACTCAAGGGAAAGAGATCGCTGAAGCTCTGAAAGAAGAGAACCAGGAGGTAATAGTTATCGAAAATAACCCTGAAAAAATAGATGAACTTGAAAAGGAAGACTACTACATCTATGGAGACGTAGTTGACCATGAAAACTGGAAAAAAGCAAGTTATAGAGATGCAGAACTCATAATATCTACAATACCCTTTGAAGAAGTCTCTCAGAAAGTACTTGATCTTGACACTAACGCAGATAAGATACTGAGAGCGCAGGAAATATATGAAGCGCAGCACTACCTAGAAGAAGGAGCTCTCTACGTCAGCGTACCAGACATTTTGGCGTCAAAAGAACTTGTAGACCATCTTAGAGGAGTGATGGAAAACAAGAACTACCGTGAAGAACTGAGAAGAAGAAAGCTTTTAGAAATTAGATCACATTTCCAACAACAGGATGATTAAAGGAGCCGAAGCAACCATAGAAATCGAAGAAAACAGAGTCGTCAAGAAGAGAGAGCCAAAGAAGTACCGTAACTCCGAACTCGATGAAAGACTTAGAGAAGAGCGAACAGAAACCGAAGCTAGACTGATCAAAGAAGCGAAAAAATATAACGTAAAAGTTCCTGAAGTAGAGAAAACAGACGAATCAACTATAGAAATGGAGAAAATAGATGGCGAACCGTTGAAACATTTTCTATCAGACAACCTGGAGAAAATGCGTGAAGTAGGGGAAAACGTCGCATACCTGCATAAAGCGGACATTATCCACGGTGATCTTACTACAAGCAATACCCTTCTTGAAGAAGAAATCTACCTGATCGACTTCGGCCTGGCATTTCGCTCCCAGAGAAATGAGGACAAAGCGGTTGACATACATCTCCTGAAACAGGTTTTGAACTCTTCACACCCTGAAGTTTCCGAAGAAGCCTGGGAAAAGTTCACCGAAGGTTACAAGAGTTATAAGAGGAGTGAAGAAGTCCTGGAACAGCTCGAAGACGTGGAATCCAGAGGACGCTACAAGTAGATATACAGTAAACTATACAAAAAAGCGGAGAAAAGAAAATCTCAAGAATGCGGCCGCTTAGAAACAGAATTCTCCTAACCTCAGTTTTCATTTTACTGATATCGCTGGCTTTCGTACCAACAATAGTATCTGATAAAAACAGTTCTGCGGCGCAAAATACCAGCTTGGAATACGTAATTCAGAATTCCGAAGAACTGCAGAGGGAAAAAGTTGCCGTTAAAGGGACAGCAACTGCACGTCTTATATGCACACAGATAGCCTGTAGACCTGAAAATCCTTGCTGTAACTCATGTTCAGGAGACCTAATTCTAGAATCAGGAAACAACACCCTAAACCTAGACTTCAGAGATTCCGCTTCCGGCTGCTCCGGAGACAGCTGTAACGTAGACTGTCAGCCTCTGGAAAAAGATGAGGAGTACCGGCTGGAAGGCATACTTGGAAAATCCAACGGCGAACTTGTTCTTGAAGTAACGGAGCACAGAAAGCTATGAAAAGAGCGGTATCTTTACTTGCTCTTATTCTCTGTGCTTCGATAGCTGCGTCCGCACCAGTAGAATTAAAGTCTGGAAAACCGGCACCTGCACAGGAGAAACAACCTTCAATCGGTATCCAGAACAAGAACTCTGTAAGCAAGCAAAAACATTTTTTCATACAGCTAGAGGAGATTCCTGAAGAGAAAAAACCTAGGAAATGGTTTGAAGAAAAAGAAGTTGATGCTCTAAGCTACATACCTGAAAATACTTGGTATGCATCAGTACCTATACAGAAAATATCCGAACTTAAAAAGACGGATAACATCGCATTTGTAGGAAAAGTTAAGCCCGAAAACAAGATTTCCTCCTCAGTTAATGAAGAAACAAATGGAACAAAAAATCTTCAACTAACAGTATTTCAGGGCTCAAAAAAACAGAAGGTAAGAAAACAGTTGAACAGCCTGGGCACGGTAAAAGGAAACTCTCAGTACAGTAATACCTGGACAGTTCAGATCCACGGAGATGAAATTCATTCACTTGCGAAGAAAAACTTCGTTAAATGGATTGAACCAGTTCCTCCTTCCCCTCAAACCCATAATGTAGAGTCGAGAGAAGTTATTGGAGCTAATACTGTACAGAGACAGAGTTCTTACAATCTCACCGGTACCGGATTCACAGCAGCTATCTGGGATGCTGGATGGGCAGGAATGCACGAAGACCTCAACCAGTCAAATAAAACGGTCAGAGGGGACTCAGGCCACGAAGTAAGGGATCACGGCACACACGTCGCCGCCACAATGCTGGGATCAGGAAACTTGGACAGCGATCTCAGGGGAATAGCACCTAACTCCTCTCTGGTAACATATGAATGGCCTGGAGGGGACGACTATCTTTCCGTTTCAAGCGAAATTTACACTGAAACCGAGGACGCTGTGGAAAACCACTCCGCAGTACTTTCACAGAATTCATGGGGATGGGACACTTCTAGCTCCGACGATAAAATCGGCGAATACGATTCCAACTCAGCCGACTACGATGACATAATACACGGAAGCTCTTCTATAGAACCGATTTCAATTATATTCTCCGCGGGGAATGAAAGAGACGGGAAATCGAACTACAATACGACTGTGGGCCCAGGAGCAACTTCGAAGAATACGATTACTGTAGGCGCAGTGAATGACAACAAAGAACCTACTCGTTACAGTTCGTGGGGGCCTACAGATGATGGAAGAATAAAACCCGACCTCGTTGCAAACGGCGGCAGCTACTACACCGGAACCCCTGTAAAATCAGCTGTCCCAAACAAGTACCTGGATCTGTACGAAAGCTTTGACTGCGACAACACAGGCGACGACTTCTGTTACCCTTACGATACAATGCAGGGTACCTCTATGGCCTCTCCCGCAGTTTCTGGAGCAGTCCTTCTCCTCCATGAACAGTTCAACAGAACTTCCAAACAGGAACTGGTTCCGGCCACTTCCAAAGGAACTCTCATACATACAGCCGATGATATCAACCGGACAGGACCTGACTATATCACCGGATGGGGAGTAGTTAACGTAACCAGAGCCGCCGACTACATTAAAGAAAGCAAGAAGAAAGAACTGATAAAAAGAGGCAGCTTATCGCAGAACGAAACAGATACTTACAGACTGGCCGTCGAAGGAAACAAGGAGCCAAATATAACACTTGTATGGGATGACTATCCTGCTTCATCCTCCGCTAGTTCGCAGCTGGTAAATGACCTCGATCTTGTTGTCAGAGACTCTAACGGGACTCGTTACTACCCCTGGACCTTAAACTGGTCGACCAGAAAGGAACCAGCAGAACAGGACAGGCAAGACCGAAAAAACAACGTTGTGCAGACTAACCTGCCCTCAGATGTCGAAAATATTGAAGTAGAAGTTAGAGGTCAAACCGTCCCCGAGGGTCCGCAGAACTACAGCCTCTTCCTCCCCGAACAGAAAGTAACAGTCCCTTCAATAAACGTTATTTCCCCAGAAAACAAATCTTATTCCCGCCAGAAAATGGATCTAAACACAAGCATTGATCCAAAAGCAAACAGCACTTACTTCTCTATAGACCGCTCCGAAAACCAGACTCTGGAAAGAAACGGAAACTACTGGAACAACACTACAGAAACCCTGGAAAACGGAAAACATAACGTTACTTTCTACGCCAACAAAACCGGCTTCTGGAACTCTACAACAGAGTACTTCACAGTTGACACAGGCTCGCCTAACCTAACTTCCCTCCATCCTACAGAGAACGCCAACATATCCGGAAGTATGGAGATACTCGGCTCGGCCTCAGATAACTTGACAGAGGTGAAATACAGGAACTACTCGATAGACCAAGAAAACTATACAGGGAGTTTCAACAGCACTTTCAACACTTCAAAACTCACGGACGGAGAACATACTGTTAACTTCACAGCCGCTGATGAGGCCGGAAACAGAGTCAGTGAATCACTGAACTTTACAGTGGACAATACTCCTCCCAGAATCAGGCCTGTAAAACCGTCAAATAACTCTCTAGTAACCGGAAACCTAAGTGTCGAGGCAGAATGGAGTGATAGTACCACAGGCGTAAATCTTTCGAAGTACGAAATAGTAAACTCTAGCGGCGCACAGGCTTCAGACCGACTGAATGCGACATTCAACACTACCTTGATCGCAGATGGTAGCTACAATATAAGTTATATAGTGGAAGATTTCGCCAATAACACAGCTGACACCGGTTTAACAAATATCTCAGTAGACAACAGTCCTCCTGAAATAAGCAGTGAAACCTTGGATTCAAACACTTACCTCTCCGGGACACAGCAGATTAACATCAGCACTCAAGACAAGATATCAGGCACCGACTGGCTTGGATACCGGCTTCTCAACGCCTCGCAGAACATAACTGGTTGGAGAGAAACCAACACCAGCTTGAACACTTCCAGCTTCGAGGAGAAAAACTACAGCATAGAAACAAGAGCGAACGATTCCCTAGGAAACTCTAGAACCAAGATCTTTGAGAACATAACCTTTGATAACACCAGACCTTCGATAAACACCGCCCCTCTCAATGAGTCAAGTGAGTTTAACGGATGGCGGAAAGACTTCCAGAAAATCAATGTATCCTGCGGAGACAACAAAGCGATAGACAGTTCGGAAGTAGCAACCAGTGAAACATACCTGACATCACAGAACTCCAGCACCACTTTCAAACTGGAAAAATCCGGAGAACTCAACTACAGCTTCAGATGCAACGACATGGCCGGAAATACAGCCTCAGAAAACAGAACTTTCAAAATAGATTCCAGGAAGCCGTCTATAGAAAGCTCCAAGCCTTCCAATAACTCTCAGAGCCTTGAAACAAGTTTTCAGATTAAAATAAATACTGTAAACGAGTCAAAGGAATCGGGTCTAAATACCACGTCCGTCAACATCAATCTTGAATCCGGAGAAGTGAATGTAACAGAAATAACTAACTCCTCCATCACCGCAGATATATCAGATCTGGATAAAGGAGAAAGTTACAGCCTCAGCATCTCACTTGCCGACAATGTAAATCATTCTGTCTCGGAACGGATTTTGTTCGAAACTGAGAAGCCGGAAAGTAGCGATACCGATGACTCCGATGATAGCAGTAGCTCTACGGAATCTTCTTCCGGCGGAGGAGGACTTGGATCTCTTTCAGATGAACTTGAAGAAGATGAACAGGGCGTACTGGAGTTCGACTACAGGATTTCACCGGGAGAGATAGAAG
>SDGW01000632.1_pt1 | contig 28947 bp, 32 predicted proteins | sample 2873831 | NCBI WGS metagenome assembly SDGW01 (sample SAMN08132700, study PRJNA421101) | hypersaline lake metagenome | isolation source: celular fraction 0.22 microns magnesium sulfate-rich crust from ephemeral... | place: Spain: Penahueca Lagoon, Toledo | collected 2011-07 | reverse complement strand
TCGATACGGACCGGTGTCGCGCCGGCGGCCTCGATCGCGCGAAGCTTGCTGTCCTTCACCGACGCGGGCACGTAGATCTCGGCGTCGACGCCCGCCCGGGCAGCGTAGGTCGCGATCGCCGCGCCCGCGTTGCCCGAGGAGTCCTCGACCACTTTCTCGACGCCGAGTTCCAGCGCTCGGGAGAGCGTCGTCGTCGCGCCGCGGTCCTTGAACGAGCCGGTGGGGAACACGTACTCCAGTTTGAACTCGGCGTCCCAGTCCGGCGCCGACTGGAGGGGGGTCATCCCCTCGCCGAGGCTGACCCGCCGCTCGACGGGGACGAACTCCGAGAACGCCCAGAGCCCCTCGCGGGCGTCGAAGGCGGCTGGGTCCGGGGCCGGCCCCTCGGGAAGCGGCCGGCGGGCGAACTCGAGCGGGTGGCCGCACTCGCAGCGCCAGCGGTCGGCGTACTCGGCGCCGCAGTCCGGGCAGGAGAGTCGCGTGGGGTCGCTCATGGTGAGAGGGTCGGTCGCCGGGCGCCAGTAGCTGTCGGTTTCCCACCCCGCCCGGGCCCGAACTTATCACCCATGACGAGGCCACACCCCCCGTGGATCGCACGAGACGAGGCGTCCTCGCCGCCGCCGCGTCGCTCGCCTCGCTGGCGGGCTGTGCCGGCGACGAGGCCGCGACGGCGACGGAACCGCCGACCGAGCAGCCGCCGACGGCCACGGCGACGCCGCCGCCGACGGCCACCGAGACGCCACCGCCGACCGCGACCCCGGCGGCGTCGACGGTGAGGCTCTGGCCGAAGGCGGTCACGACGGTGTTCGAGGGCGACGTGGGCGCCGACGCCGTCGACGACGCGCTCGGCGGCATCCCCGGCCCGGCGCAGGTGTACCGCCGGAACCGGGCCGACGGGACGGTGACGTACTTCGTCACGGCGGCCGCCTCGTTCTACGTCGCGGACGCGGAGGAGGCGTTCGGCGCCGCCGCCGGGCTCGAGGTCCGCCGCGTCTACCGGGGCGTCGGCCCGCGGTACCGCCGCCAGTACGCGTCGGTTCTCGGCGAGCAGGTCGCCGAGCACGCGGCTGTCGACGCCTCGTCGGTGACGCTCTCGCCCGGCCGGCTGGGGAGCCACCAGTTCCTCGACGTCTCCGCGCCGGCGCCACGTTCCGCGATCGTACCGATGCTCCCGGAGCTGTCGTTCAGGCGCGCCGACGGCACGGAGCGCCTGGTCGGCCCGGACGGGTTCGCGGTCGACGCCGGCTTCCTGCTCGTGCGGAGTCGGCGCCGGGAGGGCGTCGTCACCGTCGACCTCACGCTCGACGCCGACGGGATCGAGGCGTTCGGCGACGCCGTCGCGGCCGCGAGCGACGAGGCGCTCCGCGGGGAGTTCTTCCGGCCGGTCGTCGACGGCGAGGCGCTCCGGACGTTCGGCCTCTCGGAGGCGTTCGCGACCGACATCGAGAACGGCGACTGGAACGGGGCGCTGACGCTCTCGTTCGCGGCGCGAACCGACGGGGAGTCCACGATCGCCCGACTCACCGGCGGCCTCCCGCCCGTGGGGGTCGACTGCGAGCTCTCGGACTGACTCAGTACGCGTCGACGCCGGTCGCCACCGAGCAGACGTACTCGCCGGTCGCGACCTGCGGGAGCCGCCGGGAGCGCCAGAAGATCCCCTCGCAGTCGGCGGTCACCCGGCTCGTCAGCTGGCCGAACGGGTCGGTGATCTCGAACAGCGTGTCGCCCGGGTGGATCTCCTCGCCCAGCACCGCGCGGAACCGGACGAGCCCGCCCGCCGGCGCGCGGTACTGGTCGAACCCGGCGGCGCGGGTCTGCTCGTCCATCGACGCCTCGCCGTCGAGGAAGCCGTAGTGTCGCAGCACGTTGAACACCCCCTCGACGCCGTACTGGATGCTCTCCTCGTCCCAGCCCACGCAGCCGCCGAGCTCGGGGTCGATCGTGGGGATCCCCTCCTCCGGCGCCGCGCGGGCGAGCTGGCCGTCGGGGCCCTTCTGGTCGAGCACGTGGCCCGTGCCGAACGCCTTCGCGAGCTCGAGGCAGTCGCCGTGGAGGCGGTGGTGGCGGCCACAGCGCACCCGGGCCTCGTTGAGCATCCGCGAGGTCGAGCCCTGGTGGAGGTCGAGCACGTAGTCCGCGCGGCTGGCGGCGTCGAACGTCGCGGCGGCGATGCGCTCGGAGCTGGTGCCGTCCTCGTCGCCGGGGTACGCGCGGTTCATCTTCGTGTCGTCGATGGGGTTGCGGTGCTCGGCGATCTGGAACGCGTGGACGTTGACGATGCCGACGATTAGGACCGCGCCCGAGAGCTCGGCGGGGTCGAGCCGCGGGACGACCCGGGTGAGCACGCCGAGCCCGTTGAGCTCGTCGCCGTCGGAGACCGCCTGCAGGTAGAGCGTGTCGCCGTCGTCGGCGCCGTTGACCACACAGACCGGTAGGGAGACGGGGCTGCCGTCGCGGCGCTCGCCAACCCGGAGCCGCCCGGTGGCGGTCTCGCCGGGGGCCGCGCTGGCGTCGCCGAGCGTGAGACTCATTGTGCGTTCGTGGTTCGTACCCGCCTTAGTGGGTTCGATACCGGGCGAGGGCGCCGATACTGTGGACTCGGTGTGTTGGCTATGAATTTGTCAGTTGGTTCCCGCGGTGCCGAAGCTCGGGTTCTCGGCGACGACTCCGCCGACAGCAACGGCATCTCGACGCTATTTCTGCGGTGACGAAGCACTGTTTCGTGCTGCCGACTGCCCACAGCAACGGCATCTCGACGCTAGACCTCTGGGACCGCACAGCCCCACACCGCGGCCACGCCCTCCCCAGCCGACTCCTTCCTTCGTTTCACTCAGTCAGTCGTCCCCCGCGCGCTCGTTCGCGCCGACGCGCTCACGTCGCGCGCCACCGCCTCGTGATGCTGTTCGCAGTCGTGGACTTACGAGCCACAAAAACCGAAACTCGTCGCCCGAACTCGCCTACTCCGAAATGACGTTCGACTCGAGGTCGCGCGGGTAGTACGTCAGCCACTCGACGCCGTCCTCGGTGATGGCGATCGTGTCGGAGTGGCGGTACCCCGCCTCCTCGGTGTAGATGCCCGGTTCGATCGTGTACACCTGCCCCGGCTGCATCTCGGCGTCGGCGTCGTCGACGTGGTCGTAGTCGTCCCAGCCGCGGTCGATGTACGGCGGCTCGTGGCCGCCGAGACCGATGTTGTGGCCGACGTGGTGCTGGGCGAGGTCGGTGATCCCCTGCTCCTCGAAGAACTCCCAGACCTGTTCGTCGACGTACGACAGCGGGACGCCCGGCCCGAGCGCGTCGATGGCGATCGTCTGGGCCTCGAGCATCAGCTCGAAGTAGTGCTCCTGCTCGTCGCTGACCTCGCCGACGAACATCGTCCGCTCGAGCTCGGAGCCGTAGCCGTCGACGTTCGCGGAGGCGCCCGTCACGAGCACGTCCCCCCGCTCCAGTCGCTCGTTCGGCGTGTGGCCGTGCGGGAGCGCGGTCTCGTGGGCGGAGATGTAGCCCGCGCGGGCCGGGCCGGAGGCGCGGACGTTCTCGACGAACTGGTCGCCCAGCGTGTCGAGCATCGCCCGCGAGGCCTCCATCGACGCCCGCTGGGAGACGGTCGCGGGGTGGGCGCCGGGCTCGGTGTACTCCGCGAGGTAGCGGTGGGCGAGGTTCCCCCACTTCGCGGACTCCCGGATCAGGTCGATCTCGGCGTCGGTCTTCTCCCAGCGCATCCGGGACACCCACGACTGGGTCTCCACGTCGACGAACTCCGAGAGTTCGGGGCCCTCGTAGCCCATGACGCCCGGCGCGCCGTCGGCGTCGGCGGCGACGGTCTCGGCGCCCAGCCCGTCGAGCATCTCGGCGACGACCTCGATCGGGCGGCCCTGCGGGTAGTCGAAGTAGTGGTGGACGGCGTCGATGCGGTCGACCTCCTGGACGCGCTCGACCTCCAGGCGCGGTACGACGATCTCGATGCGGTCGTCGGTGACCGCCAGACAGACCGGGCGCTCGGTCTGGACGTGCTCGAAGCCGGAGACGTAGTGGATGCTCGTCGCGGAGAACCAGACGGCGGCGTCGGCGTCGGTGTTGGCGAGCTTCCCCCGGATCTCGCGGAGTCGGGTGCGGTACTCGGCGTCGGGCAGTTCGGTCGGCATGGTCCCGAATCCACCCCTGCGAGCAAAAGCCTCCGGGTGTGCCCCGCGCTCTGCCGGGTCGTCGGCGCCGACGCGACCCAGCGGGCGGGGCGGCGGTGAGCCGCGATTCCCTCGCCCGTCTTCCGGAATCGGCGAAACGCTTCCAGATCCCTCGATAAACGGTTTCGACGCCGCTAACGGCTTCGTAAAACGTCGGTTACCGATCTGGTAGGACCGTAAAACGGGGCGAAGCGACCTGTACGAAACTGGCGTTATACGTGGTCCCCCGTCCATGGGTGGAGTAGAGACACCATGTCCACCTCCGAACCCTCCACGCTGTCGCGGGTCCGCGGCAGCGAGCTCCCTCGCTCGGCGGTCGCGTTCGCGGCGTCGATGCTCGGTCCCGTCCGCGCCGCGGCGTTCTGGGCCGCGGTCGGCCTCCCGCTGACGTACCTCCCGATGGTCGCCACCGGCGCGGTCTGGAACCGGCCGATCGTGTTCTGTGCGCTGCTGGCGCTGAACGCCGTCGCGTTCCTCGTCGGCCACGACCACGACCCCGGGACGGCCTGATCGCCGGGCCGGGATCGCTCGCTCGACGCCCGCGGACTCCCCCGCGTCCGCGGCGAGAAACGTGGGCGGTCGCGTCGCTACTCCAACTCCCCGTCGAGTCCCCACTCCGCGGCCCGCTGTTCCGCCTCCGCCCGGGCCTCTTCCTGGATCGCGGCGATGCGCTCCTCGTCCGCCAGGAACGACTCCAGCGCGCTGGCGTCGCCGTCGTGGGCGTCGTCGGGCGCCCGGTCCCGGGCCCGCTCGGCCAACGTGGGATCGTCGGCCAACTCCTCGGCGGGCGCGCCCGGCGGCACCGAGAACTCGGGGGCGTCGTGAACCTCAGCGAGCGCGTCCGCGGGGAGTTCGTACAGTTCGACCGAGCAGGGGCCGGGCCCCGCGAGGGCGGCGAGGGCGTCGACGCCGCGGCTGTCGCCCTCGACCGGGCCGTCGCCACGCTCGCGGTCGTGGTCCTCGCCCGACACCTCTCCGCCTCCGGCCCCGCGTTCGCAGTAGGCGGCGCGGGGGACGCCCGCGGCGAACGTGACCACGCCCGGCTCGCCGTCGGCGAGCAGGGAGTCCGGCTCGATTCGGGCATAGCCCGTCAGCTCTCGGGAGAACGCGGCTTCGAGCGCGCCCGCGACGCCGACCCGGGAGCGGACCAGTCGGCCCCGCGGGATCTCGAGGTCGGCGGCGTCGGGCCCGGTCATGGGGGCTCGGGGATCACCGCCGAGCGGAAGCGATCGGCGACCGCGCCCTCGTCGCCGTCCTGCAGGTCGAGTCGCTCTGCCGCCCGGCGGTACGCCGCCGCCGCCGCGGAGTCGGGCGCGTGGGCGAGCAGGGGCTCGCCCGCCCGGCGGGCCGCCCGCGCGGCGTCGCTCTCGGGGATCGTCGCCAGCGTCGGGCCGCCGAAGTACTGCTCGGCCTGGTCGGCGACGCGGTCGATCGCCTCGTCGTCCTGCACGCGGTTGAACAGCACGCCCGCCGTCTCGGTGCCGTAGGAGCGGGCGTACTCTTGCACTTTCAGCCCGTCCGACAGCGACGGGATGGTGGGCTGGAGGACGACAACCGTCCGATCAGCGAGCACCAGCGGGAGCACCGCCGACTGCGACCCCAGCGCGGCCGCGGAGTCGAGCAGGAGCACGTCGGTGTCCGCGGCCAGCTCCGCGACGACCGCCCGCAGGCGCGTCGGGTCGGCCTCCCGGAACGCCGCCAGCGAGGTGCCACAGGGGACGAGCGAGAGCCCGAACCGGTCGTAGACGGCGTCCTCGACGGCGGCGTCCGAGCCCGCGAGCAGCAGGTCCTGCAGCGTCGTGTCGGCGTCCGCGAGCCCGGTGTGGAAACAGAGGTTCGCCATCCCGGTGTCGGCGTCGACGACAGTCACGTCGTGGTCGTCGGCGAGCGCCATCCCCAGGGCGAGCGTGCTGGTGGTCTTCCCCACCCCGCCCTTGCCGCTCGCGACCGCCAGCGCTTCGACCATACGCTCGTTCTCCCCGTTCTCGGGTTAAAAATTTCGCCCCGAACCCCGGTTAGTTCCACCACGCGGCCAGCACGCGCCGCCAGTTCCCGTACGCGATCGCTTCCCGTTCGGCCCGGTCGAACCCGCGCGCTTCCAGCCCCGCGAGCACGTCCCGGAGCCCGCGAACGTCGCCGACGGCGTCGGGGACCGAGGCGCCGTCGAAGTCGGACCCGAGGCCGACGTGCTCGACGCCCATCCGGTCGGCGTAGTACTCGACGTGGTCCAGCAGCGTCGACAGCGAGGCGTCTTTCCCGCGCTGGCCGTCCGGGCGGAGGTGGGCCGTGCCGAACGTGCAGCCGACGATCCCGCCGCTGTCGGCGACCGCGTCGAGCTGGTCGTCGGTCAGGTTCCGCGACGACGGCGAGATCGCGTGGGCGCCGGCGTGGGAGACCACCAGCGGCGCGTCGACGGCTCCGGCCACGTCCCGGAACCCGGCGGCGTTCAGGTGCGCCAGATCGACGACGATCCCCAGCTCCTCGCAGGCCTCGACCAGGTCGAACCCCGCCTCGGTCAGCCCCGGGCCGATGTCGGGCGTGGCGCCGTGTTCGAACGGCACGCCGTGGGCGAAGGCGTTCGGGCGCGACCAGACGAGTCCGAGCGACCGCAGGCCGTTTTCGTATAGCGAATCGAGGTTTACGAGGTCCGGGTCCACTGCTGCGGCGCCCTCGATGTGCGGAATCGCGCCGACCGCCTCGCCGTCGAGACAGGCGTCGAGGGCGGCGATATCGTCGACGACGCGGAACCGGTCGGTCGCGTCGGCCCAGTCGTGGAGGGTCGCGAACTGCTCGTCGACGACGCGGCGGGCGCGTTCGTGGTCGACCGCGGGCGGGAGCGTCTCGTAGTCGAGTTCGCCCTCGTTGGGGACGAACATCGCGAACACTCCGGCGGCGAGCCCGGCGTCCTCGGCGCGGGCGAGGTCGAGGTGGCCGTCGCCGCTCTCGCGGAGGAACTCGCCGCCCGCGCGGTCGCTGGTGGCGGCCAGCAGCGTGTCGTTGTGGCCGTCGATGATCGGGAGCACGGGTTCACCCTCCGACCCTGTCGACTCCAAAGTTCCGGCGCGAAGCGCCACCCTTCAAGCCGGTCGCCGCCGGGGATCCGGTATGAGCGAGACCGACGGCCTCTGTGTGGAGTCCTGCGAACGCTGCCCCGCGCTGGTGGCGTCCCGGAGCCGGATCGTCAACGGCGTGGGCCCGGACGACGCCGACCTGCTGTTCCTGGGCGAGGCGCCGGGCCAGAAGGAGGACGAGGGCGGCGAGCCGTTCGTCGGGCGATCGGGCGACGTGCTCGACGAGGCGCTGCGGGACGCCGGGCTCTCCCGGGCCGACGTGCGCATCACCAACTGCGTGCGCTGTCGGCCGCCGGAGAACCGGGACCCGCACGTCGAGGAACTGGAGAACTGCCGGGGGTATCTCGAGGCGGAGATCGCCGCCGTCGACCCGGAGCTGGTGGTCACGCTGGGGAAAGTGCCGAGCGAGCACCTGCTCGACCGCTCCGTGGCGGTGACGAAGGAGGCCGGCGAGCTGCAGGACGCCCGCGTGGGCGAGCGCTCCCAGCGCGTGCTGATCTCGGTCCACCCCGCGGCGACGCTGTACGACGCCTCCCAGCGGGAGACGTTCTCGGCGGCCATCGCCCACGCCGCCGAACTCTCGGGGCTCGCGGACGCCGACGGCGGCCAGTCGCGGCTGGGCGACTACTGAGTCGATCTCCTTACTCGTCGGCCTCGCTCGCACGGCCCCGACGTTCAGCCACGGTGGGTGTGCGCCTTCGACGCCGGGACGGAAAGTCACTTGAGCGACGGTGCCGCAGGCTCGCGTATGGACACGCACGTCGTCGTCGTCGACTACGGCCTCGGCAACCTCCGCAGCGTCACGAGGGGGCTCGAGCGCGCGGGGGCATCGGTGACGATCACGGACGACCCCGACCGGTTCGACGACGCCGACGGCGTCGTGCTCCCGGGCGTCGGGGCGTTCCGCGAGGGGATGGAGAACGCCGACCCCTACCGTAACGCGCTCGAAGACGTGGCGGCCTCGGACACCCCGCTGTTCGGGATCTGCCTCGGGATGCAGATGCTGCTCGCCGAGAGCGAGGAGGCCGAACACGCCGGCCAGGGCGCCGTCGAGGGGCTGGGGTTCGTCCCGGGCACGAACGTGCGCTTCCGCGGCGACCAGAAGGTGCCCCACATGGGGTGGAACGAACTGAACGTGGTCCGCGACCACCCGCTCGTGACCGGCGTCGACGGCGGCCGCGGCGGCTCCGTCGACGGCGAACACGCCTACTTCGTCCACTCCTACTACGCCGACCCCGAGGACGACCACGCGGTCGTCGCCGAAACCGAGTACGGCGTCACGTTCCCCGCGGTCGTCGCCAACGACGACGGCACCGTGTTCGGCACGCAGTTCCACCCCGAGAAGAGCGGCGAGACCGGGCTGACGATCCTGAAGAACTTCGTCGACCTCTGCTGAGTCGGTCGGTCCGACTTGGCCCATTTTGCTGTTTCGGGCGCTCTACGTAGGGTCCTGTAGCGATATCGCATCTCTGGAGTCGTCGCTCGGAACCGTATCCACCCGAGAATAAACCATATAGCGCGATATAGAAAATTTCCGGCGTCGATTCAGCGTGGCCGTTGCGCGAGCGCCGTCGCTCGTCGATCGTGAGAACGGGTTGTCGCCTCTCAGCGACTGAGAACCGTTAGTTCCGGACGACGTTCGTCGCGCGCGGACCCTTGTCTGCCTGTTCGATCTCGAACTCTACCTCTTCACCCTCCTCCAGGTCGGGGCCGCCGACGTCTTCCATGTGGAAGAACACGTCGTCGTCCGCGTCCTCAGTCTCGATGAAACCGTAGCCGCCCGTGTCGTTGAAGAAATCAACCGTACCGTTTGCCATTGCAAACAAATGTACACCGCTTCGGGGGATAACCCTTCCGAGAGTCGTGGTAGCACGGGCTGTCTCGACCGGTCGCCCGCCCCCAGAACCGTTTTGCCGGCGCTGGCCGCAGGGGGCGTATGGACGCAGGGTTCGACGCCACCCTCAGGGCCGACGGCGTGGCGTTCGGCGCGCGCGACGCCGAACTGCTTCGGGCCGTCGACGACGCCGGCTCGCTGAACGCAGCGGCGTCGACGCTGGGGCGCTCCTACTCCCGGGCGCACGACCGCCTCACCGATCTGGAGGACGCCTTCGGCGCGCTGGTCGAGCGCCAGCGCGGCGGCAGCGGCGGCGGCGGCAGCGCGCTCACCGACCGCGCCCGAGACCTGCTGGCGGCGTTCGACCGCCTGCGCGCGGGCTACACCGCGATCGCGGAGACCACCGAAACCGTGCTCGACGGCGACGTGCGCGACCGCGAGGGGGAGCTGGGGATCGTCGCGACGGCCGCCGGCGAGGTCCGAGCGCTCGTGCCGCCCGACGCCGACGCCGTCGAGGTCGTCCTGCGGGCCGACGCGGTGACGCTGCACGACCCCGCGGACGCGCCCGAGGGCGGCGAAACCAGCGCGCGCAACCGGTTCTCCGGGACGGTCGTCGACGTGGAGCGCGGCGAGTCGGTCTGTCGGGTGTCGGTGGACGTGGGCGCCGACGCACCGCTGTCGGCGCTGGTGACCGAGGAGAGCCGCGAGCGACTGGGGCTCGAACCCGGCCGCGAGGTGGTGGCGTCGTTCAAAGCGACGGCGACCCGCACGACTCCGCGGTGAGGGCCAAGCGCGGGGGTGAGAACGATCCCGCGCTGATCCGCAAGCGCGGTCGGTTCTGCCGCGGTAACAAACCCGCCACAAAGTTCTCCTGTGGCTGGCCAGTACGGCCTCGCGCAATGCTCGACGCCGAGTTCGAGGTGTGTACCGAGTGTGGCAACCTCCACATGGAGGGCTCCCCCGCGCCGGCACGCGTCGACGAGTGTGCCGTCTGTGACGGGCGAACAGAGGCGGTCGAACTCGACGACCTCGTCGGCCTGTAGCGGTTCCGTCCCGCCGACGCGCTTTTCCCGGCCCCTCGCAAAGGCCGTGGCATGCACGTGGTCACGCTGGGGCCGGCGGGGACGTACTCCCACCGCGCGGCGCAGTCGATCGCCGACGAGGGGGCGGTCAGCTTCCGCGAGTCGGTGACGGAGATCGTCGCGGCCGTCGCCGACGGCGAGTTCGAGCGCGGCGTCGTCCCCGTCGAGAACAGCATCGAGGGCTCGGTCGACGAGAGCCTCGACGCGCTGGCCGACCGGGAGGTGAGCGTCGTCCAGGAGGTCGTCTCCCCGATCCGGCACGCCCTGCTCGCCCAGGGCCCCGAGTTCGACACCGTCGCCTCCCACCCGCAGGCGCTGGCACAGTGCCGGGAGTACCTGACGGAGAACTACCCCGACGTGGCCCAGGAGGCGGTGGCGTCGACGGCCCGCGGGGTCGAGCGCGCCCGCAAGGACCCGAGTGTGGCCGCGATCGGCCACCCCGCGAACGCCGGCTCGCCGGAGCCGGGAGCCGACGGCGACGACGGCGACCACCCCCTCCAGCGGATCGCCGAGAACATCCAGGACCGGGACTCCAACGCCACTCGCTTCCTCGTCGTCGCCCCCGAGAGCGAGCGCTCCGAGGCCGGCGGGAAGACCAGCCTCGTCGTCTACCCCGGCGCCAACTACCCCGGCCTGCTGCTCGAACTGCTGGAGGCGTTCGCGGATCGGGACATCAACCTCTCCCGGATCGAGTCCCGTCCGAGCGGCCGCCGGCTCGGTGACTACTGCTTCCACTTCGACATCGAGGCCGGGCTGTACGAGGCCCGCACCCAGGAGGCGCTGGCGGAGGTGGAGGCGATCTGTGACGACGGCTGGGTCCGCCGCCTCGGCTCCTACGACACGAGCCACGTCGTCGAGTAGCGGGTCGGCGGCGGCCGACCTGACTGGCGGCAACCCTTAACAGCGCTCACCCCGTATTTTCGCACATATGCCCGACCGACGCGATCCGTTCGAGGAGATCGAGGAACTGTTCGAGCAGCTCAACTCCGGCTTCGCCGAGATGAGCGCGGAGTTCGACGCCGGCGGCGCCGGCGCGGGCGGAATCCACGTCGACGTGGCCGACGCCGGCGACGAGATCGTCGTCACCGCGGACGTGCCGGGGTTCGACTCCGAGGATATCGACGTGTCGGTCAGCGACCGACAGCTCCGCATCGCGGCCGAGCACAGCACGGAGACCGAGACGGAGGACGAGGAGACCCAGTACTACCGCCGCGAGCGCAGCCGGCGGTCGATCAGCCGGACGCTGTCGCTCCCCACCGACGTTGACGAACACGCCGCCGCCGCGAGCTACGAGAACGGCGTGCTCACGGTCGAACTCCCCAAGGCCGACGGCGACGACGGGATCGACATCGAGGTCAACTGACGCCGGTCGCCGGCTCTCCCGCCCTACTCGCGCAGCCAGCGCTGGACACCGAGATCGACCAGCACCGAGAACGCGAAGAACAGCGGCGGCACGAGCAGGTTGACGGCCCACTGGACCGAGGATCCGGTGGCGTAGTCCCAGACGACCAGCACGACGAACACCGCGAGCGCGGTCAGCAGCCGTCGACGCAGCGTCTTGCCGGCGATCTCCATACGCCACGGTCGGCGCTGCGGGGGAAGAAGCTCCCGGTCTCACCCCCGGTCCCCCGGCTGATCCACCGGTAGCGTTTTGACAGTTTTCGCCCAACCCGCGGCCGTGTCACCCGGCGTTCCCCAGCGCGTCGTCGCCGCGCTGTTCGGCGCGACCGCCGTCTGGCGGGCGCTCTCCGGCGTCGCGGCGGTGGTGCGCTGGCTCTGGCTCGGGGAGGTCGTCGGCAACGGCTCGATGGCGCTGCTGCTGACCTCGGTCGTCGTCGGCCCCGTCGTCGGCGCCGGGGCGGGCGACGCCGCGCTCCGCCGGGGGTTCTGGTCTCGGAGCCGCGCCGCCCACCGCCGGCGGGCCGCCGGGGTCGTGGCGCTGCTGGTGCTGCCGTTCCTCGTGACCGCGGCGGCGGGCTGGCTGCTCGGCGGCGGGCCGGCGTCGCTGCCGCTGTACGGGGGCGTGACGCTCGCGGTGACGACGCTCGTGCTGCTGGTCGTGTTCGGCTCAGGCCGCGACCAGTGAGAGCACCGCGACGCCGGCGCCGACGGCGAGCACCGGGACGGCGGCGCCGAGGGTGAGATAGCCCGCGAGCGCGCCGAGCGTGACCGGAACCATCGCGAGGAGACAGAGGAGACCGAGCCCGAACGCCAGCAGGGGGGCGTCGTCGCGAACCGTCGAGGGAGTGCCGCCGGCGTTGGCCATTCGTGTCCGTGAGAGGGTGGGTTCGGTGCAAAAGGGCTTCGGTCAGGAAACGGCCGTGTGAACCGTCAGCACGCCACTCGTCGGACGATCCGCGGCGACGAGATCGCTGCCGGCCGCGCCAGTCAGAACTGGTGGGTATTTTTACCGCCGGACCGGCACTCTCGGGTATGGACTACGACCCGCAGGCGATAGAGGAGCGCTGGCGGCAGCGCTGGCGGGAGGAGGGCCGGTACGAGGCCGATCCTGCCGAGGGGGCGGACGGCGACGACGCGACGTTCGTCACGGTGCCGTACCCCTACCCCAGCGGCGGGATGCACATCGGCCACGCCCGCACGTACACGGTGCCGGACGCCTACGCCCGGTATCGACGCCAGCAGGGCGACAACGTGCTGTTCCCGATGGCGTGGCACGTCACCGGGACGCCGATCATCGGCGCCGTCGAGCGCCTGAAGAAGGGGGAGGCGGAGCAGCTCTCGGTGCTGCAGGACACGTACAACGTCCCCGAGGAGGACCTGAGCGACCTGGAGACGCCGATGGGCTTTGCGGAGTACTTCATCGAGGAGCACTACAAGAAGGGGATGAAGTCCCTGGGGCTCTCGGTCGACTGGCGCCGGGAGTTCACCACCAACGACGAGCGCTACTCGAAGTTCATCGAGTGGCAGTACCGAACGCTGAAGGAGGCGGGGCTGGTCGAGAAGGGGCTCCACCCGGTGAACTACTGCACCGACGAGGAGCAGCCAGTCACCACCCACGACCTGCTGGAGGGTGAGGACGCGGAGTTCCAGGAGTACACCCTCGTGCGCTTCCGCGGCGACTCGCCCGATTCCGACGATGCCGTCTTCCCGATGGCGACGCTCCGCCCGGAGACGGTTCGGGGCGTCACGAACGCCTACGTCGACCCCGAAGCGACGTACGTCCGTGCGCGCGTCGACGGCGAGACGTGGGTGATCTCCGCGGACGCCGCCGAGAAGTTCGACCTGCAAGACCGCGAGGTCGAGATCGAGGCCGAGTTCGCCGGCAGCGACATCGTCGGCACCACCGTCGAGAACCCGATCACCGGCGACGACGTGCTGATCCTGCCCGCCGGCTTCGTCGACGCCGACAACGCGACCGGCGTCGTGATGTCCGTCCCGGCGCACTCGCCGGACGACTACGTCGCGCTGCAGGAGCTGCAAGCGCGCGCCGACGACCTGACCGCGTACGGGATCGACCCCGACGCCGTCCGGGCGATCGAGCCGATCCCGATCCTCTCGATCGAGGGGTACGGCGAGATCCCGGCCAAGTCCGCGGTGGAAGAGCACGGCATCGAGTCGAGCGACGACCCCGCGCTGGAGGAGGCCACCAACGACCTGTACAACGCCGAGTTCCACTCCGGCGTGCTGAACGACGAGTACGGCGAGTTCGCCGGCGAGGTCGTCGAGGACGTGCGCGACGCGTTCCGCGAGCACCACGCCGGCGACGCGTTCGACACGATGCAGGAGTTCTCCGAGGAGGTCGTCTGTCGCTGCGGCGGCGACGTGGAGGTCGCCTACCAGGAGACGTGGTTCCTGCGCTACAACGACGAGGAGTGGCGCGAGAAGACCCTGCGTGCCATCGAGAACCTCGACGCCATCCCGGAGAACACCCGCGGCGAGTACGAACACACCGTCGGCTGGCTGAACGAGTGGCCCTGCATCCGGAACTACGGGCTGGGCACGCGCCTGCCGTGGGACCAGGAGTTCGTGATCGAGCCGCTGTCGGACTCGACGCTGTACATGTCCTACTTTCTCGGGCAACGACCTGATCACGAACCACCTGACGTTCTACCTCTACCACCACGCCGAGTTCTTCCCCGAGCCGAAGTGGCCCCAGGGGATCGTCGTGATGGGGATGGGGCTGCTGGAGGGCCAGAAGATGTCCTCCTCGAAGGGCCACGTCGTCCTCCCGGGCGAGGCGATCGAGCGGTTCGGCGCCGACACGGTTCGGTTCTTCCTGCTGAACGCCTCCGAGCCGTGGCAGGACTACGACTGGCGCGAGGACGCCGTCGAGAGCACGCACGACCAGCTCCGGCGGTTCTACAACCGCGCGGAGGAGCTGATCGAGGGCCCCGCAGGCGACCGCGACGCGGTGACCGACGTGGACCGCTGGCTGCTGTCGAAGCTCCAAGCCACCATCGAGACCGCGACCGACGCGATGGAGCGCTCCGAGACCCGGACGGCGACGCAGGCGGCGTTCTATGGCTTCGACGAGCAGCTGAAGTGGTACCGTCGCCGTGCGGATCTGGACCGCCCGGGCGCGCGCTGGACGCTGCGGCACGTCCTCGAGACGCGGCTGCGCCTGCTGGCGCCGTTCACGCCGTTCATGGCGAACGAACTGCACGAGAAACTGACGGGCACGCCCGCCGAGGACGCGCCGTGGCCCGAGGTCGACGACGACCTGCGCGCCCCGGACCTGGAACTGGCGGAGGAGCGCGTGCAGGCGCTCGTCGACGACATCAACGAGGTCGCCGACGTGACCGACACCGACCCCGAGACGATCCGCATCTACGCCGCCGCCGACTGGAAGCGGCAGGTGTTCGACGCCGTCCGCGAGGTCGGCGCCGACGTGGGCGCGGTGATGAGCGAGGTGATGAGCGACCCCGACCTGCGCGAGCGCGGCAACGAGGTCAACGAGGTCGCACAGGACGCCGTCGAGTTCGCCCGTGACTACGACGACGAGGAGCTGGCGGACCTGCTCGAGATGGACGAGCAGGCGGCCTACGAGAACGCGGCGGCGTTCCTCGAACGCGAGTTCGGCGCCGACGTCGAGGTGTACGCCGAGGACGACGCCGACGTGGTCGACCCGGCCGACCGTGCCGGGAACGCGATCCCGTTCCGGCCGGCGATTTATCTGGAGTAAGTTCGGTACGCGGTTTTTCTTTATCGAGGTCTCTGGTGAGTAGTCGACAGCGCCTCTCTATCTGTCGACGACTTCGACGGCGGCAGCATCTCGGTCGTTGACTACTGAGGCAGCAACCGCGACAGCGACGGCATCTCGACACTTGGCAAATTGTGACCGCTGCGCGTCAGGCACGAGGCCCGACGCAGTACCGGATCCACACCCCTCCCCCCGCGTCGGCGCCGAGTCGCCGACGCGAGGCGTCCACCGCGACCGCACCGCGGCGGCGGTGGCGCGAAGCGTTCGCGTCGACGGACGCGAACCGAGCGCGAGGGACGAGCGACTGTAGGGAGCGAGTCGGCTGGGGAGGACTGAGGGTTGTGCTGGAGCGGGGCGGTCCAAGTAGTCAAGCTCACTCTGCGGTCTTGTTCGTCGTCACGGTCCTGTTTATGGCCACGGTTCCGACCAACTCCACGACGCTCTCGCTACCGAGACCGTTCTAGAACCGATCTCCGAAAAAGTACCTCGAAACCCCGTAGCAACCGACCTATCAGGCCAGGCCGAGCAGGTCGAACTCCGTCCCGTTGTCGCGCTGGTTGGCGTGCTCGTACACCACGTGCGCGGCGGCGACGTCCTGGATCGCCAGCCCCGTCGAGTCGAACACCGTCACGCCGTCGTCGTCGGTCCGGCCGGGCTTGTCGCCGACGACGATCTCACCGATCTCGCCGTACAGGTCGTCGTCGCCCAGCACGCCCTCGCTCCACGGGACGTTGATCTCGCCGGAGTGGGTACACTGCGCGTAGTCGTCGATCACCAGCTTCGCCGCCTGCAGCACCTCGTCGCTGATCTCGTGTTTCCCCTCGGCGTCGGCGCCCATCGCGTTGATGTGGGTGTGCTCGCCCACGTCCTCGGGACCGAGGATCGGGTCGCGAACCGGCGTCACCGTCGAGAGCACGTCGCAGTGGCCGGCGTCGCTGGGGGTGCCCGAGCGGACGGTGAAGCGGTCCTCGAACGCCTCGACGAACTCGTTCACGCGGGCCTCGTCGAGGTCCGAGACGACGACCTCCTCGATGTCGCGGATCTCCGCGATCGCCTCCAGCTGGGTGTACGCCTGCACGCCGGCGCCGACGATCCCCATCGAACTGGCGTCCTCGACGGCGAGGTGGTCGGTTGCGACGGCGGCGGCGGCGCCGGTGCGCTGCATCGTGAGCTCGGTGCCGTCCATGATCGACAGCGGGAACGCGTTCTCGGGCTCGGAGTAGATCATCGTCCCCATCACCGTCGGCAGGTCGAACTGCTCCTCGTTGTCGGTGTGGACGTTGACCCACTTGATGCCCGCGGCGTCCCACTCGCCCGTGTCGAGATAGGCGGGCATCGACCGGAAGTCGCCGTTGTACTGCGGCAGGTCGATGTAGGACTTCGCGGGCATCTTCGCGTTCCCGTTCTCGTAGGCGGCGAAAGCCTCCTCGATGGCCGGGATCAGCTCCGCCATCGACGTGTTGTGGTGGACGTCCTCGCTGTTGAGAAGCAGCGTCTCCATAGCCCCGAGTACCGAGGGCGGCCCCTTAATTCTGTCACAATCCGCCGCAGTCGCCGGTGATCGCCGCCGAACGCCGGCTCAGCCCTCGAAGCCGCCCGCGGCCAGCGCGTCGTCGACGCTCGCGTCGTCGTGGATCACCGCCGACACCGCGCTGGCGATGGCCTCGGGCCGTTCGTGCTGGAAGATCGATCGCCCCATCGACACCCCGCTGGCGCCGGCGTCCATCGCCCCGCGGACCATCTCGACGGTCTCGCGGTTCGTCCCCTTGCTCCCGCCGGCGATCAGCACCGGCAGCTCCGTCGACTCGACGACGCGCTCGAAGGAGTCGGCGTCGCCGGAGTACCCCGTCTTCACCAGGTCCGCGCCGAGTTCCTCGCCCAGCCGGACCGCGTGGCCCAGCGACTCGGGATCGGTGCTGTCGACGCCCTCGCCGCGGGCGTACGTCATCGCCAGCACGGGCATCCCGAACTCGCGGGCCTGCTTCGTCAGCTCGGCCAGCTGTTCGATCTGTTTGGGCTCGTACTGGCTGCCGACGTTGAGGTGGAGCGAGACGGCGTCGGCGCCGGCCTGGACCGCCTCCTTCACGGTGCCCGTCACGCGCTTGTCGTCCTCGTCGGGGCCGATCGTGGTCGAGGCGTTGAGGTGGACCACGTAGCCCGCGCCGTTCTTGTTCGGGTGGACGCGGGGGGCGATCCCCTTCTGCGTCAGGACGGCGTCGGCGCCGCCGCGGGTGACGGCGTCGACGGTCGATTCGATGTCGGCCAGCCCCTGGACGGCGCCCATCGTGATCCCGTGGTCCATCGGCACCATCAGGACGTTCCCGTCGGTGGAGAGGCGGTCGAGTCGGGCGGCTCTGCCGGCGTCGGTCGGTGTGAGTCGTGTCATGGCTGGTGTGAGTGTGACGGCGCGCTGGGGCCGTCTCGGCTGGTGTGCTACTCTGTGGCAACCGGGGGCTTGAGGGTTGCGTTCCCGGCCGCCCTATTCGCCTTGCGCTTCCGGCGATTCACGGGCGCCGCGGACCGCGCCCCGCTTCAGTTCGCGGGCCTTCTCCCGCAGGTCGTCGGCCACGTCGGCGGTCGGGCGGTCGTTCTCGACGCCGTCGGCGACGATGTCGACCAGCGCGGAGCCGACGATGATGCCGTCGGCGCCCGCCGAGACGACGCGGGCGGCGTGGTCGCCCGTCGAGATGCCGAAGCCGACCGCCTTGGGCACGTCCCAGTCCGCGATCCGGGCGAGGCTCTCGGCGGTCTGGTCGGAGACGTCGGCCTGCGCGCCCGTGACGCCCAGACGGGCCTGGACGTACACGTAGCCCGAGACCTGCTCGCGGATGGTCGCGAGTCGGTCGTCGGTCGTCGTCGGCGCGACGATGAACACGAGGTCGAGGTCGAACTCGTCGCAGGCCGCCCGCAGCTCGTCGGCCTCCTCGGCGGGCAAGTCCGGAATCACGAACCCGTCGATGCCGACCTCGGCGGCGCGCTTCACGAACGGCCGCGGGCCGGGCGCCTCGTAGTCACCCTCGCCCGCCTTGGTGCCGGACTCGGCGCCGTAGCGGAAGAGGAGGTTGTAGTAGGTCATGCAGACCAGCGGCACGTCCACGTCGAGGTCGTCGACGAACTCGAAGTACGCCTCGGGGGTGATCCCGCCCGAGAGCGAGCGGACGACCGCCTGCTGGATCGTCGGCCCCTCCGCGATGGGTTCGGAGAACGGCAGCCCCAGTTCGATACAGTCGGCGCCGCCCTCGACGAGCGCCTCGACGTAGGCTTTCGAGGACGGGAGGTCCGGGTCGCCGACCGCGAGGTAGGGGATGAACGCGGGGTCGTCGCCCGCGAACGCCTCGGGGAGCCGGCTCATAGCCCCCCCGCGAACTCGCTCATGTCCGGCGCGTTCGGAATGTCGCGCTTGTCGGTCTCCTCGATGACGGTCTCCAGGTCCTTGTCGCCGCGGCCGGAGAGGTTGACGACGATGCGGTCGCCGAGGTCGTCGGCGGCCTCGTCGTCGCCGTCAGCAGCCGGCCCCAACACCTGCTCTAGGAACGCCAGCGCGTGGGCGCTCTCGAGTGCGGGGATGATCCCCTCCTCCTGGGAGAGTCGGTGGAACGCCTCGAGCGCGGCGTCGTCGCCGACGTTGACCGCCGAGACGCGGTCCTCGTCGACGAGGTGTGCGAGCTCCGGCCCCACGCCGGCGTAGTCGAGGCCGGCGGAGACGGAGTGGGACTCGACGATCTGGCCCCACTCGTCCTGCAGCACCTTCGTCCGCGCGCCGTGGAGCACGCCCTGCCCGCCCGTCGAGAGCGAGGCGGAGTTGGGAGCGACCCCCTCCTCCTCGTCGACGGCGAGCGAGGAGCCGCCGGCCTCGACGGCCAGCAGCGAGACCTCCTCGTCGTCGACGAAGCGGGCGAACGCACCCATCGTGTTCGAGCCGCCGCCCGCGCAGGCGACGACGGAGTCGGGGAGCGCCCCGAACGTCTCGCGGGACTGCTTCCGCGCCTCCTCGCTGATGACGGACTGGAACTCCCGGACCATCTCCGGGAACGGCGCGGGACCGACGACGCTGCCGACGACGTAGTGGGTGTCGTCGACGTTGGTCGCCCAGTCGCGCATCGTCTCGCTGATCGCCTCCTTCAGGGTGCCTCGCCCCGCCGTTACCGGGTTCAACTCGGCGCCGTTGATGCGCATCCGAAACACGTTGGGGCGCTGGCGCGCGATGTCGGTCTCGCCCATGTAGATCTCGCAGGGCATGTCGAGGTGGGCCGCCGCCATCGCCGTCGCGGTGCCGTGCTGGCCGGCGCCGGTCTCGGCGACGATGCGCTCCTTCCCCATGTACTTCGCCAGCAGCACCTGGCCCAGCGCGTTGTTGAGCTTGTGGGCGCCGCCGTGGAGCAGGTCCTCGCGCTTGAGGTAGATCTCCCGGCCGTAGCGGTCCGAGAGGTGTTCGGCGTGCTGCAGCGGCGTCGGCCGGCCGCCGAAGTCGCGCAGGCGCTCCCGGAACTCGTCCATAAACCCGTCCTCGTTCTCCAGCACGTAGCGCTCGTAGGCGTCCCGCAGCTCCTCGATCGCGGGCATCAGCGCCTCGGGCACGTACTGGCCACCGTACTCCCCGAACTTCCCGTCCGCAGTTGAATCAGAGCTCATGCGTTGACGAACCGTGTCGTGTTCTCACGTGGGTCACCGTCCATGATAGCCGTGCCGATGAGCAGGCCGTCCGCGCCCGCCTCGCGCATCCGCCGCGCGTCCGCCGGCGTCGAGATGCCGGACTCCGCGAGCAGCGTCGCCTCCTCCGGCACCGCGGGCGCGACCGCCTCGAACGTCCCCAGGTCGACCTCCAGCTCCGCGAGATCGCGGTTGTTGACGCCGATGATCTCGGCGCCGGCGGCGACGGCGCGCTCGACCTCGGCCTCGCTGTGGACCTCGACCAGCACCTGCATCCCGCGCTCCCGGGCGGCCTCGACCATCGGCGCGAGGTCGTCACCGAGGAAGCGGGCGATCAGCAGCACCACGTCCGCCGCGACCGCGTCCAGCTGGGCCTCCGTCAGGAGGAAATCCTTCCGGAGGACGGGGACGTCGACGGCCTCGCGGACCCGCCGGTAGTTCTCGACCGACCCGCCGAAGTGGTCGGGCTCGGTCAGCACCGAGAGCGCGGCGGCGCCCCCGGCGACCATCGCCTCGGCCAGTTCGACCGGGTCGCGGTCGCTCTCGCCCGCCGTGGTCGGGCTGGTGGGTTTCACCTCGGCGACGACGGGGGTCCGCCCCGCGGCCTCGGCGGCCGCGAACGCTTCCGGGAGCGACCGGGCGTCGTCGACGGCGACCCGGGACTCGCCGCCGGAGCGCTCCCTCGCCGCCTTGAGGATGGAGCGAACCGCGGGGGCCATCTCCTCGCTGCTGTTCATACTTGTACACTAATGTACGGAACTGTTCAAAAGGCTTGCGAACCCGGCCCCCTCGGCAGGCGCCGCCGCGGGGTTCAAGGCCGCGAGCGTCCTCCTCTCGGCCGATGGAAGACGCCGGCATCTACGCGCGGGAGTCGGACGCACTCGGCCGCCCCGTCCAGATCGCGGTCGCCAGCAGCCAGGTGATCGACGTGTCGTTCCCCGAGGCGATCCCGGACGACGCGGAACCGAACCACCCGATACTGGACCGCCTGTTCGACTACCTCGACGGCGCCGAAGACGACTTCGCGGACGTGGAGATCGCGATCACGGTCCCGACGGACCAGCGCGCCGTCCTCGACGCCGTCTGCCAGATCCCCTACGGCGAGACGGGGAACACGGTGCAGGTGGCCCACATGGCGAACCTGAACCCGGACGACGAGGACGACGCCGGGACGGTCAGACGCGCGCTCCGCGCGAACCCCGTCCCGATCTTCGTCCCGGACCACCGCGTCGACGACGCGCCCGGCGCGACGCCGAGCGACGTGGCGGCGACGCTCCGGCGCATCGAGCGGTAGCGAGGGTTCGAGTAGGGGGAGCGCAACCAGCCACCCCGTGCCCTGAGTTCGGCCGTCGACGGGGAGGCGGGAGCGCGGCAGTCCGTCGGCGAGCAGTCGCGCCGCCTGTCAGCCACCCCGAAAGCGGCGGCGCCGATCAGTACAGCCGGAGCATGAAGTAGGCGGCGGCGATCAGGAACAGCGCCTGCCCGGCGGTCGCGACCGCCCCGATGTCGAAGTTCACGCCGCCGCCGTACGCCGCGGCCGCGCCGAGAAAGAGCGCGCTGTTCCCGACGGCGTTCACCCGTGGACCGGTGTGAACCGCCAGCGAGCGGTAGCTCGCGACGACGGTGACCGCGAGCATCGCCAGCGCGAGCAGCTCCTCGACCGTCCCGGTTCCGTACCGGACGCGATACCCCCCGAACACGACGAGCGCGACGCCGACGAAGCCGGTGAGCACGCTGCCGGCCCGCACGAGTCGATCCCCCATCTGGCCCGAACGGAGACGGCGTAATCACTTAACGGCGGCGGGTTCCCCGGCGCCGGCCGTCGACTACTCGCCGGTCGGGTAGTCGGCCGCGAGCACGTCCTCGACCGACTCGTCCTCGCTCTCGGGGCTCACACTCCCCGTCTGGTACCCCGCCAGGTCGAGCGTGACGTGGTCGAACCCGATCTCGGTGAGTCGCTCCCGCGCGGCGGCGGCGAACTCGGGGTCGAGCGCGACGTGGAGCTCGTCGGCGCCGACCTCGATGCGGGCGAGCCCGTCGTGGTCCCGCACTCGGAACTGGGAGAACCCCCACTCCCGGAGCAGCGCCTCCGCGCGCTCGATCCGGGTGAGCTTCTCCTCGGTCACCGCCAGCCCGGTCGGGATCCGCGAGGAGAGACACGCCATCGACGGCTTCTCCGCGACCGAGAGCCCGTACCGCTCGGCGGCCTCGCGGACCTCCTGCTTCGTGATCCCGTGGGCCAGAAGCGGCGAGGCAACGTCGAGCTCGTCGACGGCCTGCAGGCCGGGGCGGTGGCCGCCGTCGGTGTCGTCGGCGTTGGTGCCGTCACAGACGGTGCCGATCCCCAGCTCTTCGGCGGCCTCGTACATCCGGCCGAGCCGCATCGTCCGGCAGTGGTAACACCGGTCGCCGTCGTTCTCGACGAACTCGGGGTCCTCGAGCTCGGAGAACTCCACGATCTCGTGACGGATGCCGATCTCGTCGGCGACCCGTTTCGCGTCGTCTAGCTCCGCCGCCGGCAGCGTCTCGCTTCTCGCGGTGCAGGCGACGGCGTCGTCGCTCAGCGCGTCGTGGGCCAGCGCGGCGACGACGCTCGAGTCGACGCCGCCGGAGAAGGCGACGAGCACGCCGTCGCGATCGGCGAGATCGTCGCGAGCGGCGGCCAGTTTCGCGTCGAGGGACATGGCGGGAGTACCGACCCGCCGGCCAAAAGGGCGTCGTCGGGCGCCCCCGCCGAACCACACGCTTTTGAGCGATGGCGCGGAACCCCGGGCCGAATGGAGTTCACGGCCATCCCGGGGGTGGGTGAGAAGACGGCCGCCTCGCTGGCCGAACTCGACGACGCCGGCGAGGCGCTCCGGCGCGGCGACGTGGCCGCGATCGCCCGCTCGCCGGACATCACCGAGGGGCGGGCGGCGGCGATCGCTCGCGGCGCCATCCGCCGGGAGCACGGCGACGACGGCGGCTTCCTCGCCACCGACCGGGCGCGGGAGATCTACGACGACGCGCTCGGCCTGCTGCAGGAGCGCGCGGTCACCACCTACGGCGAGAAGCGACTGGAGACGTTCTTCCCCAGCACCGAGCAGTCCCGGATCGAGGAGGTCCGCGCGTTCGCGACGGCGGCGACCGAGCGCGATCCCGACCCGGAGATCCTCGACGCGCTGGCGGGCGTCGAACCGCTCGAACAGGCCGACGGGATCCGCGTCCGGGAGCGCTGTGTCGCGACCACCGACGCCGAGCGCTACGCCGAGGCGAAGGACGCGCTCCCCGAACTCCCCGTCGAGGTGATCGAGGAGCGCCGCGAGCTCGGGGAGCTCGGGCGGTCGTACTCCACCGTCTACGTGCTCGACGCCGAGTTCGCGGGCATCGACGTGGAGGGCGACGTGCGCGTGGTGCCGGACGCGCTGGAGCAGCCCGAGGAGTTCGTCCCCGAACGGACGCTCACCTTCTTCGCCGACAACCGCGAGCGCCTGCTGGCCGCCGCCGCGGTCCACGAGGCCGCCGGCACCGAGCCCGACTGCGACATCGACGCGCTGCGGGCGGCGCTCGACCGCGTCGACGAGGACGGCGGCGTCGTCGGCGACGAGGAGCTGGAACGGCTCTCGGTCGCCGTCGACGACCTCGACGCGGCCGTGAGCACCGCGGAGTCGATCGGCAACGACCACCTGCGAGAGGCGATCGGCGAGCGGGACGTGACGATCGAGGGCACCGACTTCCTCTCGCTGGTCGAGCAGGGCGCCCGCGTCGACTCGCTGCTCTCCCGCGAGCTCGCCGACGACTACGACGAGGCGGTCGAGTCGGCCCGCGAGCACGTCGTCGACAGCCTCGACCTCGACGCGGGCGAGGCGGAGTTCGTCGACCGCGTGTTCGGCGGCGAGCCCTCCTTCCCGCTCGAGCACAACGAGGAGGCGGTCTCCCGGCTCCGGACCGAGCTCACGGCCGACCGGGACCGGCGCGCGAACCGACTGGAGACCGAGCTCGCGGCGGAGCTCCGGGAGCGCCGCGAGCCCGCCGAGGCGATGGTCGACGCGGCGCTGGAGCTCGACGTGGAGCTGGCGGTGTCGCGGTTCGCCCGCGACTTCGACTGCACGATGCCGACGATCGCGGGCGAGGGGTTCGAGATCGCGGGCGGCCGCTCGCCGCTGCTGGACGTGCCGTTCGAGGCGGTCGACCCCGTCGACTACGGCGTCTCGGGCGTCACGCTGCTCTCCGGGGTGAACTCCGGCGGGAAGACGTCGACGCTGGATCTGGTGGGGCTGATCGTCGTCCTCGCGCACATGGGCCTGCCCGTGCCCGCCGAGGACGCCCGCGTCGGTCGGGTGTCGGAGCTGCACTACTACGCCAAGTCACAGGGCACCCTCGACGCGGGCGCGTTCGAGAGCACGCTCCGGGAGTTCGGCGACCTCGTCGAGGGCGCCGCGGGCCGGCTCGTGCTCGTCGACGAGCTCGAGTCGATCACCGAACCCGGCGCCTCGGCGAAGATCATCGCCGGCATCCTCGAAGCGCTCGACGAGCAGGGGGCCAGCGCCGTGTTCGTCTCCCACCTCGCCGACGGCATCCGGGAGGCCGCGGGGTTCGAGGTCGCCGTGGACGGGATCGAGGCGGTCGGGCTGGTCGACGGCGAGCTCCGGGTCGACCGCTCGCCGAAGAAGGACCACCTCGCGCGCTCGACGCCGGAGCTCATCGTCGAGAAGCTGGCCGACGAGACCGAGTCCGGCTTCTACCGCGACCTGCTGGAGAAGTTCTGACCCCTCGGCGTCGGACGCTAAAACGCCTCTTTGTGTTTACCTAACTACTTTGTCGAGTCCACCCCTACGCAGAGGTGTCCCTGCTTCGGCCCTCCACCCGCCCCACGCAGGGCATCAGTCGTTCTCCACGTCGAAGCGTGCGAACACGTCGCCGTCGACCGTTTCCAGCCGCCCGGCCAGCCCGTACTCCGTCGGTTCGAGCACGGCGAAGGACTGCCTCGCGCCCCGCGGATCGGCGTGGCTCCCGGGGTTGAGCAGCGTCACCGACCCCTCCTCGTCGACGACCGGTCGGTGCGTGTGGCCCGAGACAACCAGGTCGGCGCCGCGTTCGCGCCCGAACATCGCCAGCCCCGTCGCGCCGCCGCGCCGTCGGTGGGTCGCGGCGATCCGGACGCCCGCGTAGGTGAGCGTCGTCGCCGTCGGGAGCCGGTCGGTCACCGCGTCGCTGTCGCGGTTCCCGTGGACCGCCCGGAGGTCGGCGGCGACGTCGTGGAACGCGTCCAGCACCGCCTCGGTGGTGAAGTCGCCGGCGTGGAGCACCAGCTCGGCGTCGTCGACGGCGTCGGCCGCGGCGCCGACGAGGCTCGGGTTCTCGGTCGCGTGGGTGTCGGAGAGGACGACCAGCATACTGTCCGATCGGCGTCGGGCGGGCAAAAGCGGTCGGATCGGCGACGCGATCGGACCGGCGACGCCGTGAGCCGCTCGGTTCGGCGCTCCCCGTCGACGCCGTCGCCGCCCCGACACCGATAAGGGACTGTCTCGTGACTGCCCGAGCATGGCTAGTGGCAGTACCGGGGTCGTGCTGGCGGCGCTGTTCGCCAACGGCGCCATCGCGATCCTCAAGTTCGTCGGCTTCCTGCTCACCGGGAGCCCCTCGATGCTCTCGGAGACGTACCACTCGGTCTCCGACACCGGCAACCAGGTGTTCCTCCTCGTCGGTATCCGCTACTCCGGGAAGGCGACCAGCCGCGACCACCCCTTCGGCTACGGGAAGGCCCAGTTCTTCTACGCCTTCCTCGTCGCCGTGCTCCTGTTCGGGATCGCGGGCTGGGAGAGCCTGAACCACGGGATCCACGCGATCCAGACCGCGGGCCAGACCGAGGCCGGGACGTTCACCGTCCCCGTCGTCGGCGCCGAGTACGAGACGTTCTGGCTCAACGTCGTCATCCTGCTCGCCGCGATCGCCTTCGAGACGTACGCGCTCAGGAAGGCGAACAAGGAGCTCCGGAGCCAGATGGCGGAGTTCGGCTGGGAGAGCGTCCGGGAGGCGTTCGGCGAGACCAGCGACGCGACGACGCTGACCGCGTTCACCGAGGACGCGATCGCGCTCGCGGGGGCGGCGATCGCGCTCGTCGGCGTCGCGCTCACCCGGATCACGGGCAACGGGATCTACGACGCGGTCACCGCGGCGATCATCGGCCTGCTGCTGATGGGGTTCGCGCTGGCGCTGGCCTGGGAGAACAAGCGGCTGCTGCTGGGCGAGAGCCTCTCCCGGTCCGTCGAGCAGGAGCTCCAGACCGCCATCAGCGACCACCCCGAGGTCGTCCACGTCGACTCCTTCAGCTCCGTCTTCTTCGGCCCGCAGAAGGCGATGGTCGCCGCCGAGGTGACGTTCGACCCGGAGCTCGTGACGGGGGAGATCACCGAGCTGATCGGCGAGATCGAGACCGAGCTCGAAGCGACCGACAGCCGCGTCGCGATGATCTACATCGAGCCGTCGACGTGAGCGTCGACCGCGAGTTCTAAGGGAGCCGACTGGTAAGGGGGGGCCGTGCCGCGGTTCGACTACCCCTGTCCCGACTGCCACGCCACGAGCAGCCTTCACGACGCCGGCTGTCGGTTCGAGGGGACGGAGTGGCAGACCGTCGAGCGCGCCTACGTCGACGTGCTCGCGCCGCTCTCGGCGGGCGCCCGCGAGGAGGACGCGATCCGGGAGCTCGTCCCCGAGTGGGACGCGCTCCACCAGGCGGCGCTCTCACACCTCCGGCGCAGCGGCCGGGTCCAGCCCGACACCAACGGCCGCCTCGAGCTCCTGACTGCCGAGGCGTACCGCGAACAGGTGTCCGAGCCGACGACGGATCCGATGCGGACGATCTACCGGCAGGGCTCCTACCCCGGCTGCCACGACAACGCGGTGTTCGCGATGATCGCGTGGTACGAGATGGTCGGGCTGACGTGGCCCGAGACCCGCGAGAAGGTGCTCGAGTGGCTCGAGGAGTCCGGCACGTGGGCCCGCGGGGGGTTCGAGGAGAACAGCCCGACGGAGCTGGTCGACAGCAAGCGCCACGTGTACGAGGCGGGTTACGGCTGGAAGGAGAAGGCGCAGGCGGCCAAGCGCGTGATCCAGCGCCACGGCTGAGCCGGCCGTTCCCGCCCCGGCGCCCACAGGCTTAGGACCACGCGGGTGCCCGTTTCGGTATGGCCGTCCCGGAGGGATCGACCGCCGAGGTCCGCCGCCCGAAGCGCGCGCTCGCCGTCGTCGTCGGCATCGTGTTCGTCGACCTGCTCGGCTTCGGCGTCGTCATCCCCATCCTGCCGTTCTACGTCCGGAGCTTCGCGGTCAGCGACGCGGTGATCGGGCTGCTCGCGGCCTCCTACTCGCTGCTGCAGTTCCTCGCGGCGCCGACGCTCGGCCGCCTCTCCGACGAGCGCGGGCGCCGCCCCGTGATCCTGCTCTCGCTGGCGGGGAGCGTGGTGGCGTGGACGGTGTTCGGCGTGGCGGGCGAGGTAGCGGCGGTCGCGGGCACCGTCGCGGGGCTGGCCACGCTGTTCGCCTCGCGGATGGTCGCGGGCGCGATGGGCGGCAACATCGCCGCCGCGAACGCCTACATCGCCGACGTGACGCCGAGAGAGCGCCGCGCGGGCGCGCTCGGCCTGCTGGGGGCGTCGTTCAGCCTGGGGTTCATCTTCGGGCCGGCGCTGGGCGGCATCGCGGCCAGCGACCCGGTCGTCGGCGCCGCCGACGCCGCCCTGCCGGGGGTCGTCCCGACGACGCAGTACTCGCTGCCGAGCTTCCTCGCGGCGGGGCTCTCGCTGCTCGCGCTGCTGCTGGCGGTCCGGTACCTCGAGGAGCCCGACCGACGGCGCGGCCTCAACGAGCGGACGAGCCTGCTCGCGACGTTCCGGGACGCCCTGACGGACCCGTCGCTCCGGGGGCTCGTGATCGCCTTCTTCCTCGTCTCCGTGGCGTTCTCCGGCGTGCAGGTGATGTTCATCCCGTTCGCGGCCGACGTGTACGGCTACGACGCGACGCAGGTCGCGCTGTTCCTGAGCTACCTCGGCGTGCTGGGCGCGCTGAACCAGGGGGTGCTCGTCGGGCGGCTGAGCCGGGTCGTCCCGCCCGCGCGGCTGGCGGTCGCCGGCGCCGCCCTGCTCGCGGCGGCGCTGGCGATGCTGCCGTTCTCGCCGGAGCTGGGCCGCCTGCTGCTGCCGTGGGTCGGCGTTGTCAGCCCCGAGCTGGCGTGGCTGCTGGTCGCCGGGGCGCTGCTCTCGCTGGGCAACGGGCTGCTCGGGGTCTCGCTCTCGACGCTGGTGTCGACCGGCGCCAGCGACGACCGGCAGGGCAGCGCCTTCGGCGTCACACAGGGGGCCGGCAGCCTCGGCCGGACGGTCGGCCCGCCGCTGATGGGCGTACTGTACGTCGCCACCTACTGGTCGCCGTTCGTCGTCGGCGCCCTGGTGGTGCTGCCGGTGCTGGGGCTGTTGGTGTCACGAGCGCGGTAGGGGGCTGGGTCGCCGCACAGCATCGATGCCCGCTCGGGATCACGGGTGTCTCCGTCGGCGACGCGCCCTTCCGCTACCGGCTGTTCTGTGGGGTGGCGCAGCAGCCACCACGACAGCTTTACGCCACAGGTCTCCGTCGTGGCTGACGGATGGCGATCGACCCGCTCCCCCCGTGGCCCGCCCTCGGCTCGATCGCCGGCGGGGTGGGCGCGCTCGCGCTGGCGTGGGGGATCCGGGAACACCGGGGACGGCCCGGCGTCGACTGGTTCCTCGGCGTGTTCGCCGCGCAGGCGACGTGGTGTCTCTCCTACGGCGTCGGCCTGCTCGTCCGGGATCCGTCGGTCCGGGCCGCGCTGGAGGCGACGATGTGGCTCGGGATCGTCTGGACCGGGATCGCCTTCCTCGGGTTCGCGCTGGAGTACACCGGTCGGAGCGACGTGATCCGGGGCCGCCTGTTCGCGACGTTCGTCGGCTTCGGGCTCGTCTCGACCGCG
>SDGW01000151.1_pt1 | contig 29047 bp, 31 predicted proteins | sample 2873831 | NCBI WGS metagenome assembly SDGW01 (sample SAMN08132700, study PRJNA421101) | hypersaline lake metagenome | isolation source: celular fraction 0.22 microns magnesium sulfate-rich crust from ephemeral... | place: Spain: Penahueca Lagoon, Toledo | collected 2011-07 | reverse complement strand
CGACTGACCGATCGGGCGTCACCGAACTACCAAGGCTAACATCAGATCCCATCTGTACGGCGGACCGCAGGGGTGGAATCCTCATTTCCTTCGGACGTATTCGTACTCCGCCAGGGGTACAAAACCCCTTCGGATCCGAACCGCCCGAGATGACGGGCCGAGTTGAACGGCCCGTCGATCACGTCGTCTTTCGCGTTCGTATCCGAATGCCCTCGTACATATAAGGGCGTCGGATCGCACCCACGCCGGAAATCGCATCCGGCGGGACTTCCGCGCGTTATTCGGGACGCGCCTGACGTATATAAGGCCATCGTCCTTCGACGCCGGCTGTTCGGCGTCGGTCGCGGAATCCGAACGCCCTCGAGCGAGCGGACCGTCCGCCCGGCGAGGGTGGATACGTATTCACTTCCGTGCCGGATGACGGCCGGAAGACGCGGCGGCGGCGAGCGCCGCGTTGTTCGCATTACTGTCGGAGGGCGGGTGAACGGATAAGGCCATCGTCTCGAGGAGACGATGGGCTACGGTACACAGTCACGCGGTCGGTCATCTTCAGGGCGTGTGAACGGCGGGTCGGCAACGGTGTCTCACTCGGACCTGCCCGCGTCACGCACGAGGACGGGTTACCAGCGGCACTCTCGGCGCTGGGCGCCGACGTGGGCGGACAGGAGACGGCGTTCTGTCCGAACGGAACTGTTACTGCGGGGAGGAACGCCGACGAATCGGGCCGCCTGCGAACCGACGGCGTCACTCGCGCGCCGATCGGTCCGATCCGACCACCGTGCGAGCGATCCGTCTACAGCCGACGAGGAGATCGCGGAGAACGGGCAGTCCGTCGTAGAGCCACAGGAGAAACGCGAGTCCGGCGAGGCCGAACTGGATCCAGACGTACGTCGACACGTCACCGGCGAGCAACGTCTGGACGTACTGCCCGAACAGCGACTCGAACGCCCCGAGGAATCCCCGCCCGGCGGAGTTTCCGGGAACGACCGCGATCGGCCAGAGGACGATTTCGGCGTAGAGGACCCCGTCACTGGCGTAGGTGTAGAGGATATCGCCCGGGAGATGCAGGAGGTACCCGATCGGAAACGCGAGAGCGATCCGTGGCCGGCCGACGCGGTAGGCGATCGTTCCGACGAGGATCGAGAGGGGGACGGCGAAGAGTAGCGAGTGGCCGATCGCGTAGCCGGCTTCGAAGACGCCGAACTCCCACGCGAGCGGTTTGTCGATCAGGTCCGGCAGGACCGACGCGAAGACGACGGCGAAGGCGTCGACTCCCCCGGGAGGGGTTCGGAAGACGAGGTGACAGAACAGCGAGTACGAGAGGTAGCCGAGTATCGCGTGTTCCCATGGCCACATTAGCCGAAAGGGAGTGCGGGCGGCGAATAGTTATGCGGCCCCTGCACTCCCGGAAGCCCGGGAAGGTGGGAGGCGGGCCATCGAACGGGTCGTGGCTCGAGCGAGGACGCGACGACTCGAGAAAGATGGGATTACCGGCGGGCGTCGGCGGGTGGAGTGTGATCGGCTCGCGGGTTTTGTTCGCGCGGTCGTGCGAGCGCGTGAGAGCGAGACACCGATATCGTTTAGCGGCCGTGGTCGTACGGTGACACATGGATCGTTCGGGATTCGTCAAACTCGCGGTCATCGCGCTGGGCCTCGTGGTGCTGAGCTTCTTCGTTCGGGGGATCAGCCGGCTCGTCCTCAGCGTGGAGACGGCCGAACTGCTGCAGGCACCGATCGCGCTCGTCGGCTTCGTCCTCCTCGTCTACCTCTTCGTGCGGGCGACTCTGGACTACGTCGGGATCTGGGAGGTCGAGAACCCCGACGCGTAGAAGATCACGAGTCCGCTGACCCGCGGCCGATCGGTGATCGACGTGTGAACGGCCGATACGGTTCGCCGAAGAGTGACGGCCGGCGAACGGCCGTCCGGAAGGAAACCGTTTTTCGCCCGCCCCACGAACCCGAAGGCATGACAATCGACGTGCGGGCCATCGCCGACCTCGGGCCGGACGATCGCGTCGCCTTCTTCGAGCGCGACGCCGGTATCGAGGGAGTCAGAGAGGACGTGAGTGACATCGTCGATCGCGTCCGAACGGAGGGCGACGTCGCCGTCCGCGAGTTCACCAGCGAGTTCGACGGCGTCGAGGTCGGTAACCTCGAGATCACCGACGACTGCGAGCGGGCCTACGACGAGATCGGCGACGAGATCCGGTCGGCGATCGAGACGGCCGCCGCGAACGTCCGCGAGTTCCACGAGGCGCAACTGCCCGAGGACTGGCGACGCGAGTTCGACACCGGTCGGGAACTGGGTCGGCGCTTCCGGCCGCTCGAGCGGGTCGGGGTCTACGTCCCCGGCGGGTCGGCGGCCTACCCCTCGAGCGCGATCATGGGGGTCGTGCCGGCGATCGTGGCCGGCGTCGATCACGTCTCGGTCGTGACGCCGCCGGCCGACGACGTGAACCCGGTGACGCTGGCCGCGATCCACGCCGCGGGCGCGGACGCGGTCTACAGCGTCGGCGGCGCGCAGGCGATCGCGGGACTTGCTTACGGGACGGAGACGATCACGAGCGTCCAGAAGATCGTCGGGCCGGGAAACAGGTGGGTGACGGCGGCCAAGGCCGAGGTCCGGGGCGACGTCGAGATCGACTTTCTCGCGGGACCGAGCGAGGTGGTCGTGGTGGCCGACGAGACGGCCGACCCGGACCTCGTCGCCGCGGAACTGCTCGCGCAGGCCGAACACGACCCGAACGCCTCGGTCGTGGCGGTCACGGACGACGAGGCCACAGCCGAGGCGGTGGCGGCGGCCGTAGACGAGCGCGCGGGCGAGCGCGAGCGCGAGGACGTGATCAAGGAGGCGCTCGCGAACGACGCCAGCGGCGTTCTGTACGCCCGGTCGATGAGCGAGGCGATCCTCTTCACCGAGGCGTACGCGCCCGAACACCTCTCGATCGTCGCCGACGACGACGAGTCGCTCCTCGAGCGAATCGACAGCGCGGGCAGCGTCTTCCTCGGACCGAACACGCCCGTGGCGGCCGGCGACTACGCCAGCGGGACGAATCACGTCCTCCCGACGAACGGCGGGGCCCGCGTCAGCGGCGGGCTCTCCGTCGAGACGTTCCTCCGATCGACGACGGTCCAGCGTCTCTCCGGCGAGGGGCTGGCCGACCTCGGCGAGACGATCACCACGCTCGCCGACGCGGAGGGGCTCGAGGCTCACGCCGAGAGCGTCCGGACCCGCCTCGAGGAGGACGCGAGCGAATAGAGCCACGCTGCCCGGAGTCGCAGCGTCCGGAACGCTGAGTTGGTTTTACGTAGCTGGAGATCGGAGTGGAAACCGAGATGGAACCGCGTGTCGACCCGCTGGACGGGCGCGTCCTCGAGCGCAACTACGACTACGCGCAGCGAAACGTGCGGCTCCTCTCGATGTGGTACGACTGCGACTTGGAGCGGATGCTCGCGTTGCTCGCGGAACACGACATCGAACTCTCGCGCAACGACCGGCGGCAGTTCGGCACGTGGTATCGCTCGCTCCGGCGGGCGAACTGTTAGTCACGGACCGCGTCGCTGTAACCGGAATCGGCTAGTTCGTTCGGATCGATGCGGCGTCACAGTTAACATCGTCGCGCCGAAAGGGATGAGTATGAGTACGGACAGTATGGACGGTGGGAGCGCGGAGACGCAGCCGGAGATCGAGGTCACGGAGGACGCCGCCGAGCAGGCCCTCTCACTGCTCGAGGGCGAGGGCCTCGACGTGACCGAGGCCGGGCTTCGACTGTTCGTCCAGCAGGGCGGCTGTGCGGGACTTTCCTACGGGATGCGGTTCGACGACGAACCCGACGAGGACGACACGATCTACGAGCACCACGACCTGCGCGTGTTCGTCGACCCCGCGAGCCTGAAGTACATCGAGGGCAGCGTCCTCGACTACGAGGACGGCCTACAGGCCGAGGGGTTCCACGTCGACAACCCGAACGTCGTCAGCGAGTGCGGCTGTGGCGAATCGTTCCGGACGTAAGCGACCGCAGTTCACACCTCCCGTTTTCCACCGCTGTCGCTCGTCGACCACGGCGGTGTCCGCGAAAGAACGAGCGTCGCGGGCCGCGAGCGCCGTCGGTTCGAACCGAGTGTCGAGTTACTCCTCGAGTTCGAAGGCGACGGTGACTTCGGCCTGGTACTCCCGGTCGTCGACGCTGGCGACCTCGACGCCGAGTTCGTCGACCTCGATCCACTGAACGTTCTGCAGGGTCGCCTCCGCGCGGTCGATGGCGTCGTCCGCGGCGGCGTCGAAGCTCTCGGGACTGGTACCGATCAGCGTGATCTTCTTGAAGACCATGGCCTCGTCACCTACGGCGCGTACCGACGTAAAACACGTCGTCCGTTCGGGTCGATCGGAGACGCGGTCCCGACCGACGGAACAGTCAGTCGGCCCGCGACTCGAACCGCTCTCGGATCGCGCCGGTGACGTTCGCGAGGTACGCACCGCCCCACAGCGCGACGATGATCGCGCCGACGGAGTTGAAGACGAAGTCGAGCATCGTGTCCTCGAGGCCGTACTGCGTGAGGACGGCTCTGGTCCCCATCGCGTCGGCCGCCAGCGCGATGACGAACTCGAGGATCTCCCAGAGGACGCCGAACGCGAGGACGAAGAGGAGAATGAACACCGCGATGAACCGCTGGGGAAGGTGGACGCCTTCGGCGTGTTCGTCGAACGCGCGGACGGTCGAGTAGCCCGCGGCGGCGACCAGCGAGGCCGACAGCGCGTGGGTCATGTGATCCCACCACCAGACCTGGCTGTAGAGCGTGGCGGTCGCGCCGGGGAGCCCCACGGTACCGAAGGCGTGGAGGAAGACGGCGGTGGTGATCCACAGCGTGAGCCGGGGGTCCATCGGGATCTCGTAGTCGCGCTCGAGTACGGGCGGCAGCTGGGTCACAAGCAGGGCGACGCCGGTGTTGATGACGATGCCGCCGTTACCGCGGTCGATCCCGACGAACAGCATGCCGATCAGCCCGATCTCCATGAGGTAGGTGAGCTGGCGCTGGCGCTTCTGAGAGGGGAGTCGGCGCGCGAGGTTACGCATCGTCCACCCCCGCGGCCGACGCCACGTCCTCGGGTAGCCGCCGTTTCGGGCGGACGAACCGCCTGAAGTAGAGTTCGAAGACGAGACCGGCACCGAGGCCGGCGACAGCCGAGTAGACGAACTCCCACATCACCGCGTCGTGATCGACGGTAAACGGGACGCCCAGCAACTGGTCGGCGCTCCACCTGAGCAGCGCCCACAGTCCCGCGGCGGCCATCGTCGTAACGACGACGAGGACGATGGCGAAGGTGGGGGTCATCCGGACGGTCGTAAACGACTGCAACTCGACCGTGAGGACGAGCGCGATGGCCGCGACCGAGAGGTACGACGTGAAGTGCCCCGTCAGCCGGTCGGCACCCAGCGCCATCCCGAGGACCGGCATGGCGGCCAGCAACAGCACCTCCCAGGGAAGCATCGCGAGCGGCGATCGGAAGGCAAGCGGGGGGATAACGGCCAGCGCGACGAGGACGGCCGCGAACGTCGCCCAGAGGAACCCGCTCCCGGTCGCGAGTTCGGCGACGCCGACGGCCCCGATCACGGCGACCAACAGCCACGCGATCGCCGCGTTGGTCCGGCCGTCCGCGATCAGTCCCTCGAGTTGAGTCTCGGACACGGTAGTCAGTACCGACTGGCCTCACAAAAGCGTATTTTGTTCCGAACTGAAACGAACTCCCGCGGGACCGTACGTCAGGGCGCGACGACGAACAGATAGACCGTCCCGTAGGCGGCGAGCGCGACGGTGACGGCCGCCAGCGCGGTCACGCCGGCCTCGAGCAGCGTCTCGAGTTCGGGCGGGCCCCGAACGCTCGCGAACGCGGTCGCGGTCGGCGGCTCCCTGATCGCGCCACAGACGAGGCCGACGCCGAGGATCGAGAAGACGAAGTGGTAGGACACCTCGAGCGTCGGCGGGGTCACGGCGAGCGCGGCGATCCCGTATGCCGCCCCCACGGCTGCCCGTCGGTCGACGGCCGCGACGATCGAGCGGTCGGTGACCAGATAGATCGCCACGAGCGCGAACGCGACGGCCGCGAGTTCGATCGCGAACGCGCCGAGCAGGTGCAGCGTCGGGTCCGAGTGGAGCACTACGCGCGACTCGAGGGCCGGCGAGCCGAACGGAAACAGCCAGTCGGGCGGCGAGCCGGTGACGAGGTCGCCCCACGGATGCGACCAGAGACCCCACAGCGCCGCCACTGCGACAGTCGCCGGCGAGAAGGGCGTCAGTCTGGCGGTCCCGCGGGCGACGAGGACGCCCCCGGCCGCGAACAGCACCATCACGAGCGCGGCGAGCGGGCCGCCCCAGCCGAGCGCGACCGCGACGAGCGCCGCGAGCAGGCCGACGGCAACCGCTCGAGCGACGCGCGCGCGAGTGGCGGTCCCCCGGACGGCGAGGAGACCGAACGCCGGCGCGGCGACCGCACCGACGACCAGCGAGTGGGTGACCGACCGGTGGACGGCGCGGCTCGCGTCCCAGAAGGCAGTCGGTGCGCTGACCGACCCGTTCACCGCCTCGGCGAGACCGACGACGGCGTACGCCACGTCGAGGTCGGGAATCGCGGCGAACAGACCTGCGACGACGCCGACGAGGAGCGCTCGCCGGCTCGTCCAGCCCGCCCGGTCGGCGACCAGCGCCGCGACGGCGAACGCGAGGAGGGCGTGACCGACGAACATGCAACTCGAGTACGGGGGTCGTCGGCTTAAGTGACTCGCAGGATCATGAGAGCGGCTACCTATGCTCAGTGCCGCGTTCTGTCGGCGTTCGGGCCGCGTCCGAACGAGGGAATCCGCGGCCGACCGGTCCCCGAGACCGGTACTTCGCCGCTGTCGGTACATCTTTGCAGGTGGCAGGAGACCACACGCCCATGGCTCAGGAACTATCGAGCGAGACGGATCGCGCGCCGTCCGTCGGCGAACTCACACCACCGGACCGGACGCTGATGGGGCCCGGGCCGAGCGACGTGAACCCGCGGGTCCTCCGGGCGATGAGCACGCCGCTGGTCGGCCACCTCGATCCCTCCTTCGTCGAGATCATGGACGAGGTCCAGAAGCTGCTGCGGTACGCCTTCCGAACGGACAACAAGTGGACCATCCCGGTCTCGGGGACCGGATCGGCCGCGATGGAAGCCGCGATCGGTAACGTCGTCGAGCCCGGCGACACGATGCTCGTGCCGACCAACGGCTACTTCGGCGGCCGAATGGCCTCGATGGCCGAGCGCGCGGGTGGCGAGGTCGTCGAGGTATCGGCGCCGTGGGGCGAGCCCCTCGAGTCCGACGACGTCGCGGACGCGCTGGCCGAACACGACCCCGACGTCTTCGGCTTCGTCCACGCGGAGACGAGTACGGGCGTACTCCAGCCCGACGTCTCCAAACTCACGGCCGCGGCCCACGACCACGATGCCCTGGTCATCGCCGACACCGTCACTTCCCTCGGTGGAGTAGAGTTGCGGGTCGACGAGTGGGATATCGACGTGGCCTACTCGGGCCCCCAGAAATGTCTCTCCTGTCCGCCAGGCGCGAGCCCCCTCACGCTGTCGGACGAGGCCATGGAGAAGGTCCTCTCGCGCGAGGAGGATCCCCGCTCGTGGTATCTCGACCTCTCCCTGCTCGAGGGCTACTGGGGCGAGGAACGCGCGTACCACCACACGGCACCGATCACGAACGTCTACGCGATCCGGGAGGCCCTGCGGCTGGTCGCCGAGGAGGGCATCGAACAGCGCTGGGCCCGCCACGAGCGCCTGGCCGGCGCGCTGAAGGCCGGCGTCGAGGCGATGGGCCTCGAGATGAACGCCCCCGACGAGTACTGGCTGCCGAGCCTCAACGCCGTCCGCGTTCCCGACGGGATCGACGACGGCGCGGTCTGTGACGCGCTGCTCGAGCAGTACGACCTCGAGATCGCCGGCGGGCTGGGGGATCTCGCCGGCGATATCTTCCGGATCGGCTGCATGGGGTACTCCGCCCGACCGGAGAACGTGATCTACGTCGTGACGGCGCTTGGCGACGTGCTCGAGTCGATGGGCGCGGACGTCGATCCGGGCGCGGGCGTCACTGCGACGCGCAACGCGCTCGAAGAATAAGGGTTGGCCGCGGTAGTCGGCCGTTCTACGCCGTTACTCGCGGTCCTGGCGGCGCTCGCTCGACCTGATAGTCCTCCCCGTCGACGACGATGATGGCCCACTCGTAGTTCGGGTTCGTCCGCTCGAGTCGCGCCTCGAGGTCGTCGGCGTCGTCCGGTTCGGCGACGAAGCAGTGGAACTGCCCCGACGACGAGGTCGGGAGTTCGTCCGCCTCGAGGACGGCGTTGACGTGAACGACTTTCCACGCGCGTTCGGCGCGGAACTCGGGGCCGTTGCCTTCGACGGTGTAACCCAGCTCTGCGAAGATCGACCTGGCCTGCTCGACGAGTCGCATGTTAACAGGACCCATTCGATACTACCTTCGTCGGCATCCACCATAAATGTTAGTACGTGACAAGAACAGCGGGTTACTTCCCAACGGTCGAGAACTATCCCGGAATTTCCCTTCGATCGTGCCGAACGTGACCGGCCGTTCGCTCGGTAATCGTCTATTAGCTATCGTGGACCCGAACGGCCGAACCGGGGGCCGAAGGTGGTCAGTCGGAGAACCTACTCGTGGGCGGCGTCCCACTCGGTCGGCTTGCGGAAGTTCCCGCACTGATTGCACTTGATGCGGCCCATCGCGTCCATCGCGTTGTCGAAGCTCTCGCAGTTCGTACAGAACCAGCCGTAGCGACGCTCGAAGTCGGGCGACTCGTAAGCGACGAGAAACGGGCCCTTCGACCCCTTGTCGCCGTCCGTCTCGGACACGTAGACGGTGTCGCCGTCGTCGGTCGACCAGGATTGCATGTCCGGCCATAGCCGGGCTCACCCTAAATGACTGTCTCTCCGTCCGACCGGCTCGCGTGGTCGACTCCGCGAGGCGTGGGACAGGTTCGCAGTGTGGACTGTCCGTACTGAAAGGTTTACCCGCCCGGGAATCGTTCGGTCGTCTAATGTCGTTGGTCGTGGTTCCCGTTCGGTATCCGCTGTCGAAACACTCGCGGCGAACGCTCGAGCGGGCGGTCGAGGTCGCGCGCGACCGGGACGCGGCGCTGACGATCCTGCACGTCGACCTCTACCAGAACGGGAAGAAAGTGAGCCGGATCGACCTGAAAAACGCCGTCGAGAGCGCGTTCGGGCGACTCGAGAACACCCGGTACGTCGTCCGGACCGGGTTCCTCGTCGAAGAGAGTATTCTCGACGAGGTCGGCGCCGAGGAAGCCGACGTGGTCGTCGTCGGTACCAAACAGGCCAGCCGACTCCGGCGGCTCTTCCAGCGCTTTACCGACAACCCCGATATCGACAGCTATCTGCGGACGCACCTCGACTGCGAGGTCATCACGGTCGAGAGCGCGCAGGCCTGAGCCGGCCCTCGTACGGCAGTTCCGGTGTGACCGCGACCGTCCTCGGTCACGCTGGGAACCCGTTCGGCGGCCCGTACGGGCTACTCCCCGCCCGCGTTCCGGACGACCAAAACCGGGACCGAGGCGTTGTCGACCACCCGCTCGGAGACGCTGCCCAGCGACGTCACCTTCTCGCGGGGGCTCTTGCCGCGGGTTCCGATGACGATCAGATCGATCCCCTCCTCCTCGGCGTACTCGAGGATCGTCTTCGACGGCGTCCCCTGTCGGATTTCGCCGACGGTCTCGAGGCCTTCGTCGGTCGCGCGCTCCTCGACGGCGGCGACGGCTTCTTCTCCCTCGGCCTCGAGCGAGCGCTCGAGGTCGGTACTGGTGTCGTCGCCCGCGGCAGCGGTGACGCGACTGTCGACGACGTAGAGGCCGTGGACCGTCGCGTCGTTGTCGGCGGCGATCGGGAGTGCGTGTGCGAGCGTCTCGGGAATCGTGTCGCTCCCGTCGGTGGGAACGAGGATGTCGTCGTACATCGTCGAGTGACTGTCGACTTGGGCCGGGGAGGGTATAAATCACCCTCACGACACCGGGGCCGAACGGCCGGAACCCGGCCGGGGTGTCACCGATCGACCGTATCCGCGTGACCGTCGCCGGCTTCGGTGGCGGAATCGGTGGCCCGGCGCTCGGTGTCGCCGTCGACGACCCCGACGCGGGCGATGCCGCTGGTGTCGTCGAAGACGTGGTGGCGATGCGGGTAGGCGAACTCGACGTCTACGTCCGCGAACCGCTCGCCGATGGCGTCCTGGACCGCCGACTTGACGACGGTCTGCTTGTAGGGGTGGTCCATCCAGAAGAACAGTTCGAGTGAGATCCCGTGGTCGCCGTACTCGTCGATGTAACAGGACGGCGCTGCGGCGTAGCGGGCGCTACCGATCCGGATGTCCGGGCCGCCGGAGATGACGTCGTCGACGGTCCGGGCGGCGCGTTCGGCGGCCTTCCGGGCCGCCTCGAGGTCGCTCTCGTAGGTGATCTCGAAGCCGACGGAGACCCGGGTCCGCTCGTCCTCGGCGGAGTAGTTGACGACGTCGCGGGCGTGGATTTCGGAGTTCGGGATGACGATGAAGGTATTCTGCAGGGTGAATATCTTCGTGTAGCGGATCGTGATGTCCTCGACGAACCCGCGGTGGCCCGCGTCGGCGACCTCGATCATGTCGCCGATCTCGTAGGGGCGGTCGGCCAGCACGTAGAGGCCGTTGATCAGACTGCTCGCCAGCGGCGCGAGGACGATCGCGACCACGGCCGAGATGACGGTCACCGACAGGAGGATCTGGGTGTTACCGACGCCGACGATCCCGGCGGCGATGCCGGCCGCCCAGAGGAAGACCGTGAGCCTGACGCCGCGAAGCACCGTTCGGGTGACGCTTGGCCGTTCGATGCGTCGGGCAACCGTCCGCCCGGCGATCCGAACGGCGAGCTTCGAGAGGTACCAGCCGGCGACGAGGACGACGAGTGCGAGGCCGATCTCGACCACTTGCGACGGGACCATATCCGGGAGAAACGTCTGGAGGTCCTCGGCCGCCGTGGTGCTGTTCTCGGCCGCCCCGCTCTCGTTTCCCTGAAGGACCGCGCGCATACCAACACGCTCAGGTGCGGTGTGGTTAAGGGTTCTGACCGTCTCTCCGTGCGACCGATTTGCAAACAACCCTATTTCGAAAACGCGTGCTACTCGATATATAATAAATCATTTAATCACAGGGGGCGTAGGGACCGGTATGGCACCAGACGAGCTTCGCTCGACGGTCGAGCGCGTCGGAGACCGGTTCAACCTCGGCGAGTACGAGATCGACGCCTATCTCACCGTGTTAGAACAGGGCCAGCTGACGGCCAGCGAGATCGCAGACCGGACGGAGATCCCCCAGCCCCGGGTCTACGATACCGTGCGAAGCCTCAGTGACCGCGGGCTCGTCGAACTCCGCGAGTCCCGTCCGATGAAGGTCGTCGCGATCGATCCCGGCGAGGCCTTCGACGACGTCCAGACCTCCCTCGAGCGGATGGTCGACGAACTCGAGGCCCGCTACACCGCCCCGGCCCGCGACACCGAGGCCGTCTCCTTGGTCAAATCCCGATCGACGATCCTGCGCTACCTCGAGGAGGTCATCGACGCCGCGGAGTTCGAACTCGCGCTGTCGCTGACGCCGGACCTGCTGACTCGGTTCGAGGAGGACTTGCGCGCGGCCGTCGACGCCGGCGTCAGCGTCGACCTGATCGTGACGCCGGCCAGCGAAGCGCCCGACACCGCCGAGTTCGCCTACGGCGAGGTCGCCTCGACCGCCCGCGCGCGACGCGGGATCACGACCCCGGTACTCGCCGTCGCCGACGGGAACTACTCCGTGTACGCGACCCAGGACGCCCTTCGCGACGATCAGGACCGGTACGGCGTCATCTTCAACCGCTCGGCGCTCGGCTTTCTGGTCTCGGGCTTTTTCGGGACCGTTCTCTGGACGACCGCCGAAGAGACGCTCGGCGAGGACAGCACCATGCGGTCCTACCCCCGGAAGTACGCCTCGATCCGACGGTGCGTGAAAGACCTCATCGACGAGGGCGGGGAGTTCTACGCGACCGTCGAGGGCCGGGACGTCGAGGTCGGTGGTCAGCGGGTCGTCAGCGGTCGGATCCTCGATATCTCCTTCGAGATCAGTGAGGAGGTCGCGAGCCTCACGATCGAGACGGCCGACGGGGAGGAGCTCTCGGTCGGCGGTCGCGTCGCCGCGCTCGAGGACATCGAGGCCCACGAGATCCACATCGGTCGGAACGAGCCCCCGACCCTCGACGACCGGGCGCCGTGAGAGAGGGCGCTGGTCGGCCGGCGTCGGTCCGCTCGTTCTCGGTGTCGATCGCCCCGGATTCGGGAACCGCGGCCGAATACGCTCGGCCGGCAGCTGCCGGCCGTCGGCCCGCAATCGGCGACTAGCCGCCGCCCTGCGAGTTGCCCGAAACCGGTTCGGTCGCGACTCGAACGCCGCGCCCGTGTAACGAAGCCGTTATCGAGACATTCAGATTTTATTATCATATTTATAGCTAACAATTAAGGTGGTGACCGTGGTCCGCTCTTTCGCATGGGACCAGATACCACCGGTGGGGACGACCGCTCCGCCGTCGGACGGCGGCCGTTCCTGACCGGGACGGCGGCCGCGACGGCGGGTGCCGTGGGAGTCGCCGGCTGCCTCAGTCGAGGCCCGGGCCCGAACACCGTCGTGATGACCGCCGATTCGGGCGTCGCAGGGATCATCCACAGCGACGGTGACGGACCGTCGGTCCAGCAGGCGCTCTGGGACGCGGGACTGGACGAGGACATCAGTATCGAGATCCAGACTGTCGTCAGCGACTCCGCGTCGCGGATGCAGACCGCCCAGTCGGCCCTCGAGGCGGGTCGGGCCCCGCCGGACATCCACATGATGGACAGCGGCTGGACGGTTCCGTTCATCCTCCGGAACCAGACCGTCAATCTGACCGAGGCGCTGTCCGAGGACGTCCTCGAGCGGGTCAACGACGACTATCTCGACGCGATCCTCGAGACGGCGCGCGATCCCCAGACCGGCGACCTCCACGGACTGCCGCTGTTTCCGGATCTGGGCTTTACCCTGTACCGCCGGGACCTGCTCGAGGACGCCGGTTACGACGCCGGCGGCTGGGGGACCGATCCGCCCCGCTGGGAGGAGTTCGCGACGGCGATCCGCGACGCGCGAGACGAGGCCGGCCTCGACTACGGGTTCACGACGCAGGCGGCCGCCTACGAGGGACTGTCCTGTTGTACCTTCAACGAGGTGATGACCTCCTGGGGCGGGGCCTACTTCGGCGGCACCGACAACCTGTTCACCGCCGGCGAGCGGCCGATCACGGTCGACGAGGAGCGGGTGATCGACGCGATCCGGATGATGCGGGCGTTCATCGAGGGCGAGGAGAGCGAGGCCGATCGGTTCCCACAGATCTGTCCGTCGGCGGTCGTCCAGTGGACCGAACAGCAGTCGCTCAGCCCGTTCGCGGACGGCAGCGCCGTCTCGAACCGGAACTGGTCGTTCGCGATCGCACAGACCGGCGCGGAGGAAGCCTTCGGCGAGGACCTCGGCGTGACGACCCGACCCTACGCGGTGTCCGAATCCGAGGCCGAGTACGAGGGGACCGGCGGGACCACGGCCGCGCTCGGCGGCTGGAACCTCGTCGTGAGCCCGTTCTCGGAGCGTCAGGAGGAAGCGATCCAGGTTCTCGAGGCGTTCGCCACCGAGGAGGTCATGCTGACGGTGTTCGAACTCGGGGGGTATCTCCCGCCGAACCTCGAGCTGGTGGCGGAGGCCGACACGGACGAAGTCGGTCCCGTCGCGCGCTACGCCGACGTGGTTCAGTCGGCCAGCGAGAACGCGATTCCGCGGCCGGCGACCGACCTCTGGCCCGAGCAGTCGGCGCTGATCTATCAGGCGGTCAACGCGGCCTATCGCGGCGCGACGGCGCCCGAGGCCGCGATGAACGACCTCGCCGCGGAACTCGAGCAGAGCGAGGCAGAGGTGGCCACCGATGGCGACTGATACCGACGGGATCGGCGACACCGGACGGCGTCGCGACCGGGAGCGGACCGGCAACGCCGTCGTCAACTGGATGGAGGGGCTGAGCGAGGCGGCGTACGCGTACCTGCTGTTGGTGCCGGCGTTCGCGCTGTTGACGCTGGTCGCGTTCTACCCGATGCTCCGGACGTTCGTCATGTCGCTGCGGGCCGATCAGACGCGGGGCATGGACCCGCTGGGCGGGTTCGTCGGCCTCGAGAACTACGTCGACATCCTGACGGGGAACGCGCGGCTGGCCCGGCAGTTCCTCGACGTGGGGCTGACCTCGTCGTTTCCCTTCGTCGAACTCGGGACGCCGTTCTTCCAGCAGGCGCTGTTCGTCACGCTCGCGTTCGCGGTCATCAGCGTCGTCGTGGAGACGGTGATCGGGTTCGGACAGGCCTACGTGCTCGACCAGGAGTTCACGGGCCGGCGCTGGGTCCGGGTCGCGATCATCCTCCCGTGGGCGGTCCCGATCGTCATCCAGGGGATGATCTTCTTCCTGCTCTTTCAGCCGACGGTCGGGTTCGGCTCCGGCCTCATGCAGAGTCTGGGAATCTTCAGCGCGACGCCGCTGGCCAACAGCAGCGACGCCTTCATCATCATCCTCGTGGCTGACATCTGGAAGTCCTCGGCCTTCATGGCCCTGCTGATCCTCGCGGGGCTGCAAAGCGTCGACCGCAGCCTGTACGACGTCGCTCGCGTGGCCGGGGCCTCGCCGTGGCAGCGGTTCAAGCTGATCACGCTCCCGCTGGTGATGCCGGCCCTGCTGGTCGCGATGCTGTTCCGGACGATGGACGCGATGCGGGTGTTCGGACTGATCGAGTCGACCGCCGGCTGTACGACGGTGCCGTCGCTGACCTGCCTCGTCGTCGAGGCGATGTTCGGCGGCACCCGCATCTACGCGACGGCCGCCGCCGTGGCCTTCGCGACGGCGCTCGTCATCGGCCTGATCATCGGCGTCTACCTGCTACTGTTCCGCGACACCGAAGGAGGGATGTACTGATGACCGATCCGCGAGACACCACCGATTCGACCGATGGCAGTGGTACCGAGGGTGAAGATCCGCCGCGCGATCCGACGCTCCGTCGCCCCGACGGCGGCGAGCCCACGCGCGGTTCCGACGGCGGCACCTCGATCCTCAAGGACGGCCGGGATGCGGAACTCGACCGCGGCCCGTTCCAGCAGTGGGTCGCCGACTCCATCGAGAAACCAGAGCGTGTCTACCGGGCGATGTTCTACGTCGCCGCGATCTTCTTCCTCTTCACGACGCTGTTTCCCTTCTACTGGCTGCTCATGGTCGCGCTGACGCCAGAGGGACAGCTCGAGAACATCGTCTTCACGCCGAACGGCTTCAACCCCGGCGCGTTCGTCGAGGTCTTCCAGGTCATCCCGTTCCACGTCTACATGTTCAACAGCTTCGTGATCGCGCTGGCTTCGACGGTCGTCGTCCTCGTCATCGCCAGCCTCGCCGGCTACGCGTTCGGCCGCCTCGAGTTCCCCGGTCGCACGCCGCTGATGCTGCTGGTACTGGTGATCTCCTTCTTCCCGCCGGCGGCCTTCTTCATCCCGCTGAACGACCTGTTCAACACCTCCTTTTTCTTCCTCGAGCCGATCACGGGCGACGGCACCCTCTACAACACGCCCTTCGCCCTCGTGACGCCGCTGTCGGCGATCTTCATGCCGCTGGCGATCTTCATCCTCACGACCTTCTACGGGCAGATCCCCGACGGGCTCGAGGACGCGGCCCGCGTCGAGGGGACGACGCGGCTCGGCGCGCTCTTTCGGGTCATCATCCCGCTGTCGGCCCCCGGCGTCGCGACCGCGGGCGTGTTGACGTTCATCGCAACCTACAACGAGTTCTTCTTCTCGTTCCTGATGACCGACGGCCAGCCGGAGAACTGGGCGCCGATCCTCGACGGCATCCTGGCCTATCAGGGCCAGTACCAGGTCATGTACCACCTCATGGCGGCCGCGAGCATCCTCGGGGTGATCCCCGTCGCGATCCTCGTGGTTATCGCGCAGGAAAAGATCGTCAGCGGACTGACCGCGGGTGCACTCAAGGAGTAAGACAATGGCACGAGTACGACTCGAGAACATCACGAAACGGTACGGTGAGGAAACGGCGGTCGACGACATCAGCCTCGAGGTCGAGGACGGCGAGTTCGTCACTTTCGTCGGCCCCTCGGGCTGTGGGAAGTCGACGACGATGGAGACGGTCGCGGGGCTGACCCAGCCCACCGAGGGACAGGTCTACATCGGCGACGACGACGTCACCGGTCTCGCCCCGAAGGACCGCGGGGTCGCGATGGTCTTCCAGAACATCGCGCTGTTCCCCCACATGGACGTCTACGAGAACATCTCCTTCGGCCTCAGACTGCGGAAGTACGACGACGAGGAGGTCCGCCGCCGCGTCGAGGAGGCGGCGGACATCGTCCAGCTCGAGGGGATGCTCGATCGGATGCCGGCGGAGATGTCCGGCGGCCAGCAACAGCGGGTCGGAATCGCCCGCGCGATCGTGCGCAACCCCGACGTGTTCCTGATGGACGAGCCGCTGGCCAACCTGGACGCGAAGCTGCGGGTCCACATGCGGACCGAACTCCAGCGGCTCCACCGGGAGCTCGACGCGACGGTCATCTACGTCACCCACGATCAGGCCGAGGCGATGACGATGTCCAACCGGATCGCCGTGCTGAACGACGGCCGACTCCAGCAGATCGCCGCGCCGCTTACCTGTTACAACGAACCCACCAACCTCTTCGTCGCGGGCTTCATCGGCTCACCCTCGATGAACTTCGTCGAGGGGACGCTCGTCGAGGGCGGCCTCGAGACGACCAACTTCGACGTCGATCTCGATCCGGCGCAGCTTCCGGACGTGGGCGTTGGCGACGCCGTCACGCTCGGTATCAGACCCGAAGACGTCCACCTGACTCGGTACGCCGACTCCCTGACGTCGGCGACGGAGCGGATCGACGCCCGGACCGACGTCCTCGAGCCGATGGGCGACGAGGTCTTCGTCTACCTGTTGCTCTCGGAGGCCGAGGCGGGGTCGATGGAGCAGGATCCGGCCACCTCGCCCAACCAGTTGCTGATGAGCGTCACCCCCGACACGGAGATCGAAGCGGACGAGGACGTCGACGTCGTGCTGGATCGATCGAAGATCCACCTCTTCGATACGGCCTCCGGCGACGCCTTGCTGCACGGACTGACCGACCGGTCCGAACGGGAGCCCGGAACGACGCCGACGGAAGCGGACAGCTGACCGGCCTCGTCCCCGCGGGCGCTCGCCGTTTGGCGACGGACGGAAGACCCTCGAGCCCCCAGATTCGATATAGCGGCTACTGGTGTATCAGATCGAGACGAGACGGTCGCACCGACCTCCGACACAATGACACCCGACCGAACTGACATCGAAACCGGCATCGTCGGCCTCGGCAACATCGGCCAGTACCACGCCGAGCGGCTCGTGGATCTCGGCGTCCCGCTAGTCGGTGGTATGGACGTCGCCGCCGAGGCCCGAACGCGCTTCGCTCGGCGGTACGACGTCGACGTCTACGACGACCACCGGGAGTTGTACGACGGCGTCGACGCCGTCGTCATCACGACGCCGAACAAGTACCACGAGGAGTACGCCGTCGACGCGTTCGAACGCGGGTTACACGTCCTCCTCGAGAAGCCGCTCGCCCACTCGATCGAGAGCGCAGAGCGGATCGCCGAGGCCGCGGCAGCCTCGACGGGGGTCGGCATGGTCGGGTTCAACAACCGCTTTGCGAACGCGGTCCGGATCGTCAAGAACCGGATCGAACGGGGCGACCTCGGCGACGTCTCGCACATCGAAGCGAACTACGTCCGGCGGCGCGGCATCCCCGGGCGGGGTTCGTGGTTCACCCGGCAGCAGATCGCCGGCGGCGGGTCGTTGATCGATCTCGGCGTCCACGCGATCGACCTCGCGCTGTACCTGCTCGACTATCCCGACGTCAAGGAGGTGACCGGCGTCTCCCGCGGGGAGTTCGGCTCCCGCGAGGAGTACGCCTACCTCGACATGTGGGCCGAGGACGCCGGCCCCGACGGGTTCGACGTCGACGACTCCGCCAGCGCGTTCATCCGCTGTGCGGACAACCGAACCGTCTCGCTCGAGGTCGCGTGGGCGACCAACCGGCCGGCAACCCACGAGTTCGTCGCCCGCGGGACCGACTCGGCCGCCCGCTTCGACCTCCTCGAGGGCGATCTCAGCGTCCACTCCGCGAGCAATGTCGGGCCCGACCACCTCGAGGACACGACGATCGAAACCCGGCAGAACGACACCCACTCGGACGAACAGCGGGCCTTTTTCGGCCGGATCGTCGGGGAGGCGGTGGGCACGTGCGCCGACAGCGTCCAGGAGGCGCTGACGGTCCAGCGGGTCATCGACGGGATCTACCGCTCGAGCGAGGAGGGACGGACGGTCGCGATCGGCGAGTGACGGACGGCGGGGGCGGTGACCCACCGTCGGGCGGCGCGAGCGGCCCGCAACCATCGGCTGCCTGCCCTCGTTTTATTGCTCCGGCCGTGGTCGCTGGCCTATGCAGATCGGCGTCCACACCCCGCCGCTGGCCGACGAACCGCTCGAGAGCGCGCTGCCCTATCTCGACGGGCTCGGCGTCGGCGCGATCGAGCCCGGCGTCGGCGGCCACCCGGGACAGGCCCACCTCGTCCGATCCGAGTACCTCGACGACGAGACCGAACAGGCCGAACTGCGGGACCTGCTCGCGGAGTACGAGATGGAGATCAGCGCGCTCGCGACCCACAACAACCCGCTCCACCCCGACGACGAGCGGGCCGAGAACGCGGATACCGAACTCCGCGAGGCGATCCGGCTGGCCGCCCAGCTCGAGGTCGACGCCGTCACCTGTTTCTCGGGGCTGCCCGCGGGCGGCCCGAACGACGAGGTTCCCAACTGGATCACCGCGCCGTGGCCGCCCGAACACGCCGACGCGCTCGAGTACCAGTGGGAGCGGGCGGTCGATTACTGGGGCGAAATCGCCGACCACGCGGCCGACCACGGGGTCGACGTGGCGATCGAGATGCACCCGAACATGCTGGTCTACGAACCGCACGGGCTGGCGCGACTCCGCGAGGCGACTGGCGAGCGGATCGGCGCGAACTTCGATCCCTCGCACCTCTACTGGCAGGGAATCTCGATCACCGACGCGATCCGGTATCTGGGCGAGCGCGACGCGATCCACCACGTCCACGCCAAAGACACCAAGATCTACGACGCGCAGGCCCGCGAGAAGGGCGTGCTGGACACGACGGCCTACGACGACGAACCGAACCGCTCGTGGCTCTTCCGATCCGTCGGCTACGGCCACGGGGAGGCCCACTGGAAGGACATCGTCTCGACGCTCCGGATGGTCGGCTACGACGGCACCCTTAGCATCGAACACGAGGACTCGCTGACGAGTTCGCGGGAAGGCCTCGAGAAGGCGATCGAACTGCTCGAGCGGGCGGTCTTCGAGACGCAGCCGGGAGAGGCCTACTGGGCCGAGTGAACCGCGTTACTCCCCGATCGGCCGGGTGACCGAGTCGTCGTCGGCCCGGTCGCGGACCTCGACGCCGTCGGCTCGAACGACGACCTCGTAGCCCTCGTACTCGAGGGTGACCACCGCGTCGCTTTCGGCACCCGCGGCGGTTCGGAACAGTTCGTCGAGCGCCTCCGGGTTGACCGCGGTGAACAGCGGGTCGTAGGCCGGGGGCTCGATCTCGGTGACGTCGACGCCTTCGTGCGCGGCGATCGCCTCGATGATCGCCTGGGAGGGCGGCACCTCTCCATTCGGCGTCGACGGTTCGTCCGGAGAGGACATACTAGCCGCTACGAGAGTCCAGCGGATAAGGGTGGTGGCAAACACGGTTTTGTGATACGCCTCAGTAATATCAGCGGGACGAGTCGATTACTGGTGGGGACAGCGGGTGAACGATGCCGGTCCCTGAAGTCGATGGGAAGGCTCAGGCCGGGCGTTCGGGTCTGTATCGGTTCCCGACCGGACGATGGACTACGACCCCTCACCGCGGGCGCGTTCGAACGTCGCGATCGCCCGCTCGCGGCGGCTCGCGTGGTCGACGATCGGGGCCGGGTAGTCGGGGGCGATGCGGTCCCGCTCGTCCGTGGACAGTTCGTGCCAGCCGTGGATCTCTCCGGGGCTCGCGTCGGCGAGTTCGGGGACGTACTCGCGGACGTACTCGGCGTCGGGGTCGTACTCCCGGCCCTGTTTCATCGGGTTGAACACCCGAAAGTACGGCTGGGCGTCGGTCCCCGTCGAGGCCGCCCACTGCCAGCCGCCGACGTCGTTAGCCGTGTCGTGGTCCGCCAGTTTCCGACGGAACCAGTCGTCCCCCGCCCGCCAGTCGAGCAGGAGGTCCTTGGTCAGGTACGAGGCGACGAGCATCCGCACGCGGTTGTGCATCCACCCCTCGGTCCGGAGCTGGCGCATCCCCGCGTCGACGATCGGGCACCCCGTCTCGCCGGCCTTCCACGCCGCGAGGGCGTCGGGATCGTCGCGCCACTCGATCGGGTTCTCGTAGCCGCTGAAGTCCTCGGTGACGGTCTCGGGGTTGAACGCGAGGACGTGGGCGTAGAACTCCCGCCAGGCGAGCTGGCGCTGGAACTCGCGGACGCTCTCGCGGTCGTCGCCCTCGGCTCGCTCGGCGGCCCGCTCGGTCGCCGCGTACAGTTCGCGGGGACCGATCGTCCCCCACTTGAGGTGCGGCGAGAGCCGCGAGGTCCCGCTCTCGGCCGGGTAGTCGCGCCGGTCCGCGTAGTCGTAGATCGGCCCCGAACAGAAGTCGGCGACCCGCTCTCGGGCCGCCGCTGTCGTCACCGTCGGCGGCGTCGCCTCGGGTTCGTCGAAGCCGAGAGCCGCGAGCGTCGGGATCGGATCGCCCGAGACGGTCGCGAGGTCGTCCACCGCGGGTTCGGGCGATGGCTCGCGCTTGTCCCGGTCGCGCCACTTCTTCCAGAAGTAGGAGAACACCGAGTAGTGGTCGCCCTGGTTGGGCGTGATCGAGCCCGGTTCGTGATGGATCGCGTCGTGGAGCGACTCGGCGGCGACGCTCTCGTCCTCGAGGGCCGCCCGGACCGCCCGGTCGCGCTCGCGCGCCAGACCGCTGTAGTCCTCGTTCCAGACGACCGTCGTCGCGTCGTTCTCGGCTGCGACCTCGGGGACGGCCGCGCTCGCCTCGCCGCGGACGACCAGCAGGTCGCTCCCGCGCTCCTGGTACTGCGAGCGCAGGTCCCCGAGGGCCTCGAGCAGACACGCGACCCGGACGGGCGAGGCGTGCTCGAGGACCGTCGGATCGAGGACGAACAGCGGGACGGTCGGCTCGGCGGCGGCCGCGGCGCGGGCCAGTCCGCGGTTGTCGTCGAGCCGGAGATCCCGGCGGTGCCAGAAGAGGTTCACGGTCGTACTGCGGACTCGAGGACCGAAAGCGTGGGGTTGGCGGCGATGCGGACATCGGGTTCTCGGTCGAAGGCGCACCGACCGGTATCCGCCACCGACAGTCAGGAATCGATTACTGTAATCGATCGATGAAAGTGGTTACTAACGAACAGTAGTGGTTCGATGAGTGTCTTTTCATCACGTATACGGAGGTCATAACAATGTCCGGTGTCGTCGACGCTCGAGCCGTGGCACCCGTTCCGGTTGCGGCGGCCGATCCTCGTCTATCGGTCGCGCTCGCGCCGGGGAACGGCCACGACAGACAGCTATGAAACTCGCACTCATCGGCTTCGGTCAGGCGGGCGGGAAGGTAGTCGACGAGTTCCTGGCGTTCGACGAGCGAACCGGCGGCGGCTTCGTCGAGTCCGCGATCGCGGTCAACTCCGCGACGACGGACCTGAAGGGGCTCGAGCGCGTCCCGGAACGGAACCGCGTCCTCGTCGGCCAGGCCCGCGTGAAGGGCCACGGCGTCGGCGCGGACAACGAACTCGGCGCGGCGATCGCCGAGACGGACATCGACGAGATCCAGGGCGCGATCGACCGGATCCCGGTCCACGAGATCGACGCCTTCCTCGTCGTCGCCGGGATGGGCGGCGGCACTGGTTCGGGTGGCGCGCCGGTCCTCGCGAAACACCTCCGGCGGATATACACCCAGCCGGTCTACGGGCTCGGGATCCTCCCCGGGACCGACGAGGGCGGGATCTACACGCTCAACGCGGCCCGGTCGTTCCGCACGTTTGTCGACGAGGTCGACAACCTGCTCGTCTTCGACAACGACGCGTGGCGAAGCGCCGGCGAGTCCGTCGCGGGCGGCTACGACCGAATCAACCGCGAGATCGTCGAGCGGTTCGGCCTCCTCTTTGCCGCCGGCGAGATCGATCGGGACGACCACGTCGCCGAGAGCGTCGTCGACTCCTCGGAGATCATCAACACGCTCTCGGGCGGCGGCGTCTCCACGATCGGCTACGCCAGCGAGACGGTCGAGACCGACGACGGCCTGCTCTCGTCGCTGACCGGCAACGACGGGTTCGACGAGGGAAGCGCGACTAACCGGCTAACGAGCCTCGTCCGCAAGGCCGCGCTCGGCCGGCTGACCCTCCCCTGTGACGTCGCCAGCGCCGACCGCGGGCTGGTCGTCGCCACCGGCCCGCCGAGTCACCTCAACCGCAAGGGCGTCGAGCGCGGCCGCCAGTGGCTCGAGGACGAGACGGGGAGCATGGAGATCCGCGGCGGCGACTACCCGCTGCCCGAACGGAACGAGGTCGGGACGATCGTCCTGCTGTCGGGGGTGACCGACGTGCCGCGGATCGACCAGCTTCAGCAGGTCGCCATCGAGGCTCAGGAGACGACCGAGGACGTGCAGGCGCAGGCCGACGAGGAGTTCGCGTCCCTGATGGACACCGGCGGCGAACTCGACGCGCTGTTTTAGTTCCCCGAGGGGCCGCGGAATTCGTCGACCGCGGACCGGAAGCCCGGGCTCTCGCGGTACCACAGCCAACAGCCGACGCCGGCGGTGACGAGCGAGCCCGCGACGACGCCGATCGTCGCGGCCAGGAACGCGGTCGCGCCGGTCCCGGAGACGGCGAGGGCGTTCGCCGGGTTGTCGTGAACGAAGAAGAAGTACGCGACGAACCAGGCGGTCGCGACCATCGACGAGACCAAAAGCGGCGCGCCGTAGGCGTAGTTCTTCGCCCAGATCAGGCCGATCGCGACGAGCGGGACGAACAGCCCGACGATCGCGATGAACGCCGGCTGGCCCTGGGTGAGCGGGGCCTCGACCGTCGAGAGTGCCAGCCCGAACAGCCCGCACAACGCCAGGTAGACGAGAAACGGCGTCGTCGCGATGAGTCGTTGATCCACGTGGTATCGTGGTCACGTATTCGTCTTAACTGTTATTCCCAGCGAGCCGAGGGATCAGTTCCGGAGGGGACGGGTCGATCGCCTCGAGAGGACGCCCCGGCGAGACGAGCCCAGCGCTCGAGCATCGTCGAGCCGCGGGACGGGCGTCTAGGGGCCGATTACCGCTACGGGAGAGCGCTTCGGGTCGTCGGTTCTCGGCCCGGGCCGTATCAGCGTTCGTGTCAATCGGTATAATCCGACAATAACGAACTGTGATATCCGCGACCCCACGGTCATGAGCGGACCAGCGGGGAGCGACTCCACGACCGGATCGACCGTACGAAAGACGCTCGAGGCGGTGCTGCTCCGGGGCGACGACCGGACGGTCATCGAGGAGTGTCGGCGCTGCGGGACGACCCTCGAGTCGGCCGCGGCCTGTCCCGCCTGTGGCTCAGACGACATCGTCGAGTACCGGATTCGGTGACGTGGTCGGGGCGGAGGCGCCGGCGGCCCCGGCCAGCGAGGGCGCCGATCGACGGCGTCGTCAGTCCGGACCGATCGGGAGCGACGCCGTCTCGATACCGGACCGCCGCCCGTCGAGGACGTCGAACCGCTCGCCGCGCCGGCGCTCGAGCCAGTAGAGCAGCCGCTCGGCCCACTCGAGTTTTCTCGCCTTCGCGTCGTCGACCGCGAGGTCGTCGAAGTCCCAGCCGACGAAGGTGAGGGAGTCGGCGCCGAGGTGATCCGCGAGAAAGGCGGCCCGATCGCCGTCGGTGAACCCGCCGAAGTTCCGGACGTGTCTCCGCGGCGCAGCCTGCGTCGTCGGCAGGACGAACGCGTCGGCGCAGTCGGGGACGACCTCCCGGACGGCCAGGACGTTGTCGCCGTGGGCGTGGACCGCGACCGGCACGCCGCCGTCGGTCAACCGCCGGACCGTGTCGGGATTCTTGTCCAGATCCGTGACCATGCAGTCGACCGCGACGTCGTGTGCCCGGAGGAGGTCCGCCGCCGTCGACGCCGCGAACACGACGTCAGCCTCGCGGGCGCGCTCGATTTGTGCCGGGTGCTCGAGTGGCGGTCCGGCGCCGGCGATGGCGACGGTGGCGTCGCAAACGGACGGCAACACCGCGAGGTCGAACGGATCGGTCAGCGACACCAGCACGTCCCGTGCCCGTTCGTCGCCGGCCCGACCGTAGCCGAAGTCCTCGAGGATGGCCTCGTAGACCGGTTCCCACTCGTCGAACTCCATGGGGACACTCGCGGCGCTACCGGTTTGGACCTTCGGGACTCGCGGTCGAGGTGGAGCCGTCGCTGGTCGACGTAGGACCACAATAATTCCGTGTTGTGGGCCGGGGGTCGCCTCCAAAGTACCCCTACCCGGGAGGCCGCCCGGCGTCCACTCCCACATTTCGAAGCATCCGGTATAAGCTTTCTCTTAACGCAGCAGTTCTGACAGCTTCTCTCCAAGCGCGCCCAAACGTCCGTTTCGGGACGCGATATCCGCGGAAACGCCGGAAACGGCCGTCGTCGATCCGACGAGCAGGAGCCGGCCGTCAGACGTGCGTTGGACGACCGCCCCGTGGTCGGCCGCGGCCGCCCTCAATCGCTCGCTCCCGTCGGTATCGAGCCCGTCGATCTCGAAGAGTTGGGCCTGCCAGTCGTCGGCGAACTCCGGATCGACGCCGCGGGCTCGCAACTGCGCCCGGAACTCGCGGGTCGAGTGGACGTCGAGTTGCGCCACGTCGATCCCCTCGACCCGTCCGGCCCGGCGCTCGGTGAACGCCTTCCCGATCAGGGCCGCGTCCCGCGTCTCGGCCACGTCGTGGGTCCGGATCACGTGTGCGCCGCGCTCGACGGCCATCGAGGTCGCCGCCAGGCTCGCCGGGAGCCGCTCCTCGGTCTCGCGGTCGGCGATCTCCCCGAGGAAGTTCTTCCGGTTGATCGAGACCAGCATCGGCCGCTCGAGCGCCCGGAACTCCCGGAGCCGGCGGAACGTTTCCCGATCGCCGGCGACCGTCTGGGCCTCGCTCCAGCCGCCGAAGGCGGGGTCGACGATCGTCTTGTCGGTCAGTCCGTTCTGCTTGAGCGCCTCGTACACCTGATCGACGTAGTCCGCATCGGCGGCCCAGTCCGCCGACTTCCGCGACTCCCAGTCGGTCTCCTCGACCGCGCCGGGGCGCTCGAGATCGGGCGGGCTCGCCATCTTCGCGACCGCGACGTCGTGGTCCTCGCAGACGGTCGGCATCTCGGGATCGGCGAAGCCCGCGATGTCGTTGACCATGTCGAACCCCCGCGAGAGCGCCTCGTCGGCGACCTCGGCGTACCGGGTTTCGATGGAGAAGACGGCGTCGCCGGAGACGCTCTCGATCGTCTCGAGGGCGATATGAAGCCGCTCGAGTTCCTCCTCGGCCGAGAGGACGTCGAAGCGCTTGTTCGCGGACTCGAGGCCGACGTCGACGATGTCGGCACCTTCGCCGATCAGTGCCTCGTCGACGTAGCGGGCCGCGTCGCCGGGATCGTCGTAGACGCTGGGGTCGTACGGGGACTCCTCGCTGACGTTCAACACGCCCATGATCCGGGGCGGGTGATCGTCGCCGATCCCCAGGCCGGCGGCGTCGACGTTGTGCATACCCGGTCTGGGGAAGCGAGGCAAAAAGGCGTCGCGGTTCCGGCGAACCGCTATCGGTTCGCGGTCGGAGGGACGGGGTCCGCGTCCGTTCGACGACGGATCGCGCCGTTTTCGGCGCGCGCCGGGACGCCCGTCCTGATCCAGCGCGTTCCGTCGATCGTCACCGCCCGCTCGTCGGTCAGTGATGGCAGGTTAGGGGAGCCGTCCGCGAACGCTGCGCCGGCGACCGCGAGTTCGTCGCCGGCCCCCTCGTCGACGACTCGTGCTCGGACGCCAGGGAGGGGATCGCCGAGCGACCCGGACGCGACGTCGGCCGGCGTTCGCACGTGCGTCAGCCCGGTTTCGGGGAGCCCGCAGAGCCGAACGGCGTCGCCGGGTTCGTCGGCACTATCGTTCCCCCTCCCGAACGTCTCACGCGTCGATTCCACGACGCGGAGTCCGCCGCCGTCGACGCCCCCGTTCGTTCGGAGGTCGCGGTACTGACGCGGGGTGACGAACGTTCGCTCGGCCTCGGTCGTCACGAGCAGCGAGCGCAGCGTCGTCGGATCGGCGGTCGCGACCGGCCGGTATCGCCCGCCGTCGGTGAGCGTCGCGCTCGCCCCGTACATGAACGCGATCGGATCCGAGAGGGACACCGCGCTGCGGTGAGACTCGAGGGGCTCGGAGCCGTCGCCGGGAGCGCCCGGCCGAGCGCTCGCGGCCGCGTTCAGGGACGCGTGCGTGTGGACGGCGGCGACGGGCGGGCGTTCGTCGCGATCGACGTAGGCGATCAGCGCCGGTGACTCGTCCGCTCGCCGCACGACGTCGATGCCGGTCCGAGAGTTCGAGCCGTTCATCCCGTCGTTGTCGAGGAAATCGGCGAACGAGACGCCCATCCGGGTGTCGGAGTCGACGGTCACGGCGACGCGCAGCGGTTCGCTGCCCGTCAGGAGGGGCATGATCGGGCTCGAGTCCGTCACGAGCGCCGCCGCCTTGGTGTCGCTCAGGACGCGTCTCACGTCTCGGTTCCCGTAGGTTGCGGGGAGCGTGACTGGAATGCATCCGGCCCTGAGCGCGCCGTAAGCTGCGACGAGAACCGAGCGCGGATCGGCGACGTGAATCGCGACGCGGTCGTCGGCCGTTATCTCTCGCTCCCGGAGGCCACCCGCGAACGAGTCCGTCGCGGACCAGAGCTGGGAAAACGTCACGGAGTCCTCGCAATCGATGGCCGTCGCTCCGGGAACGTTTCGAACCGCCGATCGGAGTTCGGTAACGAAATTCGTCATCTATCCGCACTGACGTTACAAATATTTATAAAGTTTTACCGAATCCAGAATAACTAATTTAATGTGTATTTCTGCGACCCATTAGTTGGTAAACGATAGAAAAAGAGGGGGCAGATGGTAGCAATTACATATTGACACAGAACCGTCGACCGCCAGCAGTCATCCGCACGTGTCGGCACGATCGAGGGGCCGGGTGTCACTCTTCCTCGAGGATCGCCAGCCGCGAGTCCCGCAGCAGCACCTTCTTGACAATCGAGGGGTTCTCGAGCAGGCGGTGTTTCGCGTGAGCGCCTCGACCGCGTCCCCGGCCCTCGCGCTCGGACTGGATCACGTTGAGGAAGTTCTGTTCCTGGAGGATCTCCTGGACCCGCCGCTCCGAGAGGACGTCGAAATCGAGCCGGCGAGCGATCTCCTTGTACTGGTTGTAGATGATCTTCGTCGGGAACTCCTTCTCCTGGCTGTTCTCGGTCAGCAGGGTCAGCGAGTAGAGGATCGCCTTGGCTTGCTGGGGCGAGCCCTCGATGAGTTCGTTGAAGCGGTCGGCCTCGGTCTTCTCCTTGGCGTCGCGGACGTGATCGGCCGTGACCCGGGTGTCGTTTCGCTTCTTGGCGATCCGGCCGGCGTTCCGGAGGATGTCGATCGCCTTGCGTGCGTCGCCGTGTTCCTGGGCCGCGAGCGCGGCGGTCAGCGGGATCACGTCGTCCGAGAGGACGCCGTCGTGGAAGGCGTCGCGGCGCTTCTCGAGGATTTCGACGAGCTGGTTGGCGTCGTACGGCGAGAAGACGAGTTCGTCCCGCGAGAGGCTGGACTTGACTCGCTCCGAGAGGTGATCCGGGAAATCGATCTTGTTCGAGATACCGATGATGCCGATGCTCGAGTCCGAGATGCGGCGGTTCTCGCCGGCCCGGGAGAGCTTGCGCAGCACTTCGTCGTCCTCGAGCATGTCGATCTCGTCGAGAATGACGATCGTCACGTCGGTGCAGTGATCGACGGCCCCCCAGAGTCGTTTGTAGTAGTCGCCGGTACCCAGTCCGCGGTCGGGAACGGTGACCCCGCTCGCGTCGGGCTCGTTGACGATCTGGGCGATCGTCTTGACGATGGAGGCCTCGGTGTTCTGTTCCCCGCAGTCGATGAAGGCGTACTTCACGGTGACGTCGTCGTTTGCGGCCTCGGAGATCACGCGCTGGGTGACCGACCGCGAGATGAGCGACTTGCCGGTGCCGGTCTTGCCGAAGATGAACAGGTGGTTGGGTTCGCTCCCGAAGATCGCCGGGTTCAGGGCGTCCGCGACACGCTGCATCTGTTCGTCGCGACCGACGATCCGGTCCGGCCCGGGCAGGTGCGTGATCTCGAGCAGGCGCTCGTCGGCGAAGACGGGGTCGTCGTACCGAAAGAGCGGATCTCGATCGTCGTTGGCGGCCATTGCAGTGGCCGCCCCTTTCAACTCGACTGAAATAAACCTGTGGAGATCGATCGCGGATGTAAACGCGTCGGTTACGCGACTCGAGCGACGGTTTTCGACCGTCTGAGTGTAAATGTGATATTCCGCCGCCCTCGCGCTTCTAACGCCAAAACCGATCGACCGACGGGACGGAGACCCCCATCGCGGGTGTAAAAACGACACCAGAGGCCATAGAAAAGCCATTAGCGGACGATCTCGATAATTACATCGCAGTCACTGCGCGTGAGTCGAGTCCGATACCTCGGTCGAAACTCCACCGCTACAGCGATCCTGCGTTCGAATCGTGGCTCGTTCGAGGGGGG
>SDGW01000183.1_pt1 | contig 29068 bp, 25 predicted proteins | sample 2873831 | NCBI WGS metagenome assembly SDGW01 (sample SAMN08132700, study PRJNA421101) | hypersaline lake metagenome | isolation source: celular fraction 0.22 microns magnesium sulfate-rich crust from ephemeral... | place: Spain: Penahueca Lagoon, Toledo | collected 2011-07 | reverse complement strand
ACCGATAGACAGACTCCCGCAGCAGCCAGTGAACGCGATTCTCGGATTCGAGGGAACTGCGGGCAATCCCGTAGTCAACGAACCCACAGACTACGTCGGGTACGTCGTTCGCGTCGAGACGTATCCGAACGAACCCGGCAGGTACACGTTCGCCTTCGTGAACGAGCAGACGCTACGACAGGACCGGTGGTATCGACTCACCGAGGACGTCGTGTTCTTCGACACCCATCTCTCCCTGCTTTCGGTAGCGATAACTACCGACGCGGGCGTCGGAGAGACTACGACGAGAGAAGGAACGACGACGGCGACAGAAAGACCGACGACGCCGGCGGACGAGACGACGACGCAAGCCGTCGTCGTGAAGACCTCCGAGGCGACCGACGACGAGTAGCGACTCACCGCTCGTTCTCCCACCTACAAAATACGGTGTCGTTCTACCTGACGTTTTGTATCGAACCGACCGTTTTCGTACGTCCCCGGTTACGGATTCGACAGGTCGTCGCTCCGGCGAGCCCGCGTAGACATCCCACTGAACGACGGGAGGAGCTATCCACCGTCCGTCTGGGTGGCGGTCGTTCCGACCTGAACGTCTTGGGTCGTCGTTTCGTTCGCGGGCGTAGTCGTCGTTTCTTCTGCGGGCGTGGTCGTCTCCTCGGCTGGTGTGGTCGTCTCCTCGGCTGGTGTGGTCGTCTCCTCGGCTGGTGTGGTCGTCTCTTCCGCCGGAGTCGTCGTCTCCCTTACCTCGCTGATCTCCACTCTGAGCAGGTTGGCATCGGACTGGAAGAACGAAACGTTAGTGCTGAACTCCCCCGAGCCTAAGGGTCCGCCCCGCGTGAAGGCGAGGAAGAACTCACCTGGGTCGTTTTCTCCCCTCTTGTAGAGGCAAATGAACCCGGTCCACTCGTCGGCTTGGCCGACCAAGTCTGCGAGAATCGAGTTGGTCGTCGACTGCTGGATTTGCGCCACCGTCTGGAACTGTCGTCTGGGACTGTAATCGTACGTGAACAGTAGCGCGGACGACGCCTGTTGCGCAGTCGCCGTCCCACCGAATCCAAGTGCGAATGCCCCCGACGCAAGTGCCCCTGTGGCGAGGGCTTTTGTTCGTCCGTCGGTTTTGTCATCGGTCATTATATTCTAGTCTCCTGATGTTAGTTCTACTCTGAGCAGGTTGGCATCGGATTGGAAGAACGAAACGTTGGTGCTGAACTCCCCCGAGCCTAAGGGTCCGCCTCGCGTGAAGGCGAGGAAGAACTCACCGGGGTCGTCTTCTCCTCTCCTGTAGCGGACGATGAATCCGGTCCACTCGTCGGCTTGGCCGACCAAGTCTGCGAGAATCGAGTTGGTCGTCGACTGCTGGATTTGCGCCACCGTCTGGAACTGTCGTCTGGGACTGTAATCGTACGTGAACAGCAGTGCAGAACCCGCCTGTTGCGCAGTCGCCGTCCCGCTTGCTCCGAGTCCGAGTGCCACTGCACTCGACGCGAGCGCGCCCTTCTTCATGAACGACCGACGCGATTCGTCGTCTATTAGCACGTTGCTCTCCTGGTTGTCCTGTGTCATTGTTGTACACCCTGTTAGGGCTCCTGTAACTCCGGTTAGGATCTGCTTAAACGATAATGATGGTTCAAAACGTATGGTATAAGAGTACTGATATATATCCAAAAATACCCGTAGAACTATGCTCCTTCGGGGAAATACAAAACGCCGACGGCTCTGGGTTCGTCTCGGTGAGAGGTTAGTAGCGGTAATCGATAGAATGTATCATCTAATATTCAGAATCTGTAAGATTACACTGTTTCAATATGTGTTACGTGTTAACTTGGAACTCATAACGGTCTTTCGTCGGGCTTCCCGTCGATTTTTCGAGGAGAGTACTTGGGGTTACAGGCCGGTAGTAGGGGAATGACAGTCTGAACGATCTTCCACAACTAACGAGGCGGGGAGTGTTTGCTGGGTCAGAAACGGGTCGTCCGACCGCAGATGCGGGGGACGGTCCGGGTGACTCGACAATGGTTCTCAAAACCCGAAGACAGCGAACGACTGTCGCCGTCGTCTGCATCGTCGCGCTTCTCTCCGTGGGAGTCGGAGCGGTTGCGACCGAGAGACCGAACGCGAACGACGGTCTGGTAAATCAACCGACGACGACGCAGGCAGAAGGGCCAATTACGATTCGAAACCTGTCGGCACCCTCCCGAGTCCGCGTGGGGACGAACTACACGGTGTCGGCGGAAATCGTCAATCGTGCAGACGAGCGAGAGACTCGACAAGCGTCCTACCGAATCGCTGGCACCGTCATCAAATCCAGATTAGTCGTGCTTCCCGGAACGTGACGTTCGAGGACCAGACCACGAACGGAACCACAGTCACCATCCGGTCCGTGACGGTCCCCCGCGGCGGCTTCGTGGTCGTCCACGACACGGGCATCGTCCGAGGCGAAGTCGTCGAGAGCATGATCGGCCAGTCGGGCTACCTCGAAGCGGGCACGCACCGGAACGTCACGATTCGACTCGACGAATCGGTGAACGAGTCCCAGCGCCTCGTCGCCGTCCTCTACCGCGACTCCGACGGCGACCGGGAGTACGACTTCGTCTCCTCGAATCGGGTACTCGATGGCCCCTACAGGATGCCCGATTCAGAAGAAGCTGTCAACGAAATCGCCGTCGTCACGGTAACCGAGGACGAAGAGAACTGACGGCAGTCGGCTTCGGAGCGACCGACCCCCGAATCTATGCTCTTCGGTGTGGTATTCTGTTCGTACTCCGTCCGAGTGAGGTCGGTCGGGTCCGAACTCAGAGGAGGAACACACCGTGGCACTCGACTATCAGCGCGTCATCGACTGGCTGGACGACCGCATCGTGAACCGGCCGGGAAGAATCGTCGCCGTCTTCCTCGTCGCGACCGCCGTCTTCGCGGTCGGCGCGACGCAGATCTCGACGGAGGCCGGGACCGAGAGCTTCGCCGAGGACGTGCCCGAGCAGACGGCGTTAGACGCGGTGAACCGCGAGTTCGAACCCACCTTCGGGGCGGGCACCGCGACGACCCAACTCATCCACACCGGCGAGAACGTCCTCTCGAAGCGCGGCCTCGTCCGGATGCTCACGATACAGGAACGCCTCGCCGAGCGCGAGGAGCTTCGCATAATCGGCACGACCGGTCCCGCGAGCATCGTCGCGACGACGCTCGACCCCGAGGCGGCGACGCCCGAGGAGCAACGCCGGGCGGTCGAACGCGCCTCGCCCGCCCGCATCGACGCCGCGGTCCGGCGGGTGGCCCGCGACAACCCCTCGTTTCGGACGCTCCTGAGCGAGGACTTCAATCCGCAGTCCGCGCGGGCGTCGTCGTCGATTACCGTCGTCGAACACGCGATTCCGGAACTCGCTGCGGACGAGGAGGCCGCCGGGTCGAACCCGCTCACGCCCATCCAGCGCGAGATACAGTCGATTACCGCCTCGGCTGGCGGCGACGTGCGCGTCTTCGGCGCGGGCATCATCGACGCCGAGTTCGGGTCGGTCATCGGCGACACCTTGCTCGTCGTCGTGCCCGCCGCGGCGGTTCTCATCGTCGTCTTCCTCGTCGTCGCCTACCGGGACCTCGCCGACCTTCTCCTCGGCGTCGTCGCGCTCGTGATGGCCATCGTCTGGACGTTCGGCTTCATGGGCTTGGCGGGGATTCCGTTCAACCAGATTCTCATCACGGTCCCGCCGCTGTTGCTGGCGGTCGGCATCGACTTCGGCATCCACGCGGTCAACCGCTACCGCGAGGAGCGCGTCCAAGGCTTCGGCGTCGCCGACTCGATGCGGACCGCGACCGACCAACTGCTGGTGGCGTTCTTCATCGTCACGACCACCTCGGTCATCGGCTTCGCGTCGAACCTGACGAGCCAGTTGGTTCCTATCCGGGACTTCGGCGTGGTCGCCAGCGTCGGCATCGTCTTCACCGCGCTCATCTTCGGCGTGTTCCTGCCCGCCGCGAAGGTCCTGCTCGACTACTCGCGCGAGAAGTATCCCATCCCGACGTTCAGCCAGACGCCGCTCGGGTCCGAGGACTCGTCGCTCGGGCACGCGTTGACCGTCGGCGTCGGTATCGCCCGGCGCGCGCCCGTCGTCTTCCTCGTACTCACCGCCCTCGTCACGGCGGGCGCGACGGGCTACGCGACCGGCGTGGACACCTCCTTCACTCAAGAGGAGTTCCTGCCGCCCGAACAGACTCCCGACTACCTCCTCGCGCTCCCCGAACCGTTCCGGCCGAGCGAGTACACCGTCACGCGGGACATCAACTTCCTCGAAGACAACTTCGAGACCGGCGAGGACGAGGAGGTCGTAATCTACGTCGAGGGGCCGATGACCCGCGACACCGCGCTCGAGAGCATCCGCCGGGCGGGCGCGGACCCGCCCGACAGCTTCATCGTGGAGGACGGCCGGGCCAGCGAGCGGTCCATCGTCACCGTCGTCCAGTCGCTCGCGGCCACGGACCCCGAGTTCGCCCGACTGGTCGCGCGCAACGACCGCGACGGCGACGGGATTCCCGACGACGACCTCGCGACCATCTACGACGCGGTGTTCGACTCCCAGTACGAGGCCCTCGCCCGCCAGTACCTGACCGAAGACCGCCGGAGCGCCCGCGTCGTCTACTCGGTCGAGGCCGACGCGCCAGACGCCGAGGTCACGGCCGACGCCCGCCGGGTCGCCGACCGCTACCGCTTCGAGGCGACCGCGACGGGCAACATCGTCGTCTTCCAGGCCATCGCGGACCTCATCTTCGAGTCGGCCATCGTCAGCCTCGCGGTCGCGCTCGCTGGCACCGCGATATTCCTCGTGGTGGTCTACGGGATTCTCGTCGGCAGGCCGACGCTCGGGGTCGCCAACCTCGTGCCCATCGTCGTCACCGTCGCGGCGCTCGCGGCCACGATGCGGTTGGTCGGCATCTCGCTCAACGCCTTCACCGCGACCGTACTGGCCATCACCATCGGTCTCGGTATCGACTACTCGGTCCACATCGTCCATCGGTTCACCGACGAACTGGAAGAACAGGGCGCGTCAGTGGCTGACCGCGACTCGCTCGTCGCGCTCCGGCGGACCATCACCGGGACCGGCGGCGCGCTCACGGGAAGCATGCTCACGACCGTCTTCGGCATCGGCGTCCTCGTCCTCGCGGTGTTCCCGGCCATCGGTCAGTTCGGTCTCCTCACCGCACTGAGCGTGGTCTACTCCTACATCGCGTCGATACTCGTCCTGCCTTCGGTGCTGGTCGTCTGGGCGCGACTCACGGGCGCGGGGTCCCGCGCCGGCACGCCGGACGAGTCGCAGGCGACCGGACCGGACGCCGCCGACGACGCGGCCGCTCGCGGCGAGGTGGAGTAGCGCCACTCGCGGCGAGGTGGAGTAGCGCCACTCGCGGGAAATCGAGTAGCAAAAAAGTCGCGTCGAAGGTCGGCCGAGGAGTCGGCGGGTTACGCCGACGCGTCGGCGACTGCCGGAGCGACCATCGAGGAGTTCTCGGCGGTCGCGTCCGGGAGGTCGCCGGGCGAGACCTCCTCGCCGTCGAGGAGGAACGTCGCGTTGCTCAGGTCGCCCTCGGCGGACACGTCGGTCACGCGACCGACGAACTGGTAGGCGTCGGCGTCGTCGCCGTCACCGACCTGTCCGGTCACGGTCGAGTCCTGAACCTCGTCGGTCTCCTCGGTCCGGTTCTCGACCGCTTCGACCGTTCCGGCGAAGGAGATGCTGTAGTTCAGCGTCTCTCCCTCGCTCCGGATTTCGAGCGTGCTTCCGGCCTGTGCCTCTTCTTGGGTCTGGTTACCCGCGGCGGCGTCCGTCTCGTTGGCTACTTGGGTCGTCTCGTTCCCCGCCGCGGTGGTCTCATTTCCCTCTGTCGTGGTCTCGTTGCCTCCCGCGTCGGTTTCGTTCGCTACAGTCGTGGTGGTCGTAGTCGTCTCGTTCTCGGCCTGCTGGCCAGCACCGGCTTCCACGACCTCGAACTGGACGATGTCGGTGTTGTCACCGTCGTCCACTTCGAGGGTGTAGGTGCCGGGTTCGACGTTCTCGGCGCTCAAGTTGACCGACCAGACGCCCGTGCGGCCCCACTCGTCGGTCGCGGCCGAGTCGAACTCGGCGGCGCTCGGGCCGTCGATGACCTCGACGGTGATGGTGTTGTCGTCGGGCCGCCGGTTAGTCACGCCCCGGACGAGGATGTCCTGCCCGACTTCGATGGGCTGAACGTCGGTCCGGAGACCGGGCGTCGCCTCGGCCTCCGCCTGTCCTTGCGGCAGGATGGACGAGACGGACGTCGCGGCGTCGGCGTACCGGAAGTTCTGGGTCAGGATGAGGTCGTCGCTCCCCGCCTCGTCGGTGGTCTCGTCGGTGATGCGCTCGGAGACCTGCTCCTGAGTCAGGCCGGTCCCGAAGGTAGCGATCCACGATTCGAGCGACGCGAGGTCGGCGTCGTCGACGCCCGGCAGGACGCCGTCGCCGACGACGGTGTCACGGCCGAGACCGATGACCATGCCCCGAATCTGGCCCTCGTTGAGCTGGCGGCCCTCGCGGGTGACGAGTTCGATGTCGTCCTCCTCGAACACGTCGTTGTCGTCGACGCTGACCGTCTCGGTGACGGTCCGGCCCCGCGAGTCGATCATCACGACGAGGACTTCGTCGAGACCGGGCGCGACGCCCGTGACCTCGACGGTGCCGTCCTCAACGGCGATTTGCTCGTTGTACGTCTGGAAGACGTATGTCGACTGCTCTTGAGTGTCGTTTTGCTGTTGGTTCTGGAGTGCCATCGATGAAGTGTCTCCGAAGGCCGCGGCCAGCGAGGACCCGCCGCCGCCGAGCGTCGGCTCGGTGACGATGATGGAGGTCTGCTCGCTGGTCGCGCTGCTGAACTCGGAGGTCGTCAGCGTCTCGGCGATGTCGCCGTTCTGAGTCACGTCCACTGCCTCGACGACGCCCAAGCGGTAGCGACCGGGGATGCTCAGGATGTCGTTAGCTTGCGAGAGGGTCACGTCGCGCTCCTCCCACTCGCCGTCGGCGTCGACGCTGATGAGGTCCTGCTGGCTGAGCTCGCCGTCCTCGTTGATGTCCACCAGCTCCCAGTCGCCTTGGTCGCGGACGTACACTGCCACGTCGTCCACGCCGGGCGCGGCGGTGCCGCGCACGTCAACTTCCTGACCGGCGATGTAGGTGCCCGCGGGACTGTCGAAGTTGAGTTCGCCCTCGCTGATGTCGAGCGAGAAGTCGTCCTCGGTGTCGCCGAGGTCGTCGGCGATGTCCGAGAGGTTCTGGTCGGACTCGTACAGGTTCACGTCCACGCTCGTGTCGTCGAGGTACGTGGTGTCGATTTGGCCGACGCCGAGTCCGGTGTCGTCGTCGATTTCGACCTGCGCCCACGCGAGGTCGGCCTCGCCGTTGTCGTTAGTGTCGAGGCTACCGCGGTCGACGACGTCCTCCACGTCGCGGAAGACGCGCTCGTCGACCTGGTTGTTCCGGAAGTCGGTGTCCTCGATGGTGACGTAGTGGGTCGCGCCCGCGGAGGAACCCCGGACGGTGTACCGGACGTTCTGGCCGCGCGTCGCCTCGTCGTCTTCGAGGTCGAGGACCGGGTCGTCGTCACCCGTCACCGAGACGACCGACGACCGGGTCGCAGACCCGAAGTCGAGGTTGTCCCAGCCCTCGACGGTGATGGTGTAGTCACCGGCGTTCTGGTCGCTCAGGTCGATAGCCCAGTAGGCGGCGTCGAGGTCCTGCGTGGGCTGGCCCTCCGTCTCGTTGAGCTGCCCCAGTCCTTGCAGGTACTCGATGCCGGTCTCGGTACCGCGCTGGCCCGGATTCTCGATGAGGCTGGGGTTCTGGGCGTACGGGCCCTGAAGCCGGTCGAGTTGGGCCTGCGAGAGGTCCTCGACCTGCGTGAGCACGTCGCCGGTGATCTCGTTGCCGTCCTCGTCGGTGACTTCCAGCGAGAGGTCTTCTGCTCGCTGGAAGTTCCACTCGCCGCTGACGAGCAGCGTCTCGTCCTCTTGGACGGTCGAGCCTTCCACGTCGACGCCTCGCTCGTTGAAGATTTCGAGGTCGGTCACGCGCGGCGTCTGGACGGTCACGCCGATGTTCGCGGCGCGGCCGTCGACGGCGTACTGACCGAGCTCTTGGTCCTCGGGAATCGGCGATTCGAGCGGGATGCCCTCCGCGTTACCCGAGACGCCGATGAGGTTCGACGGGTTGATGTCCTGTCCGTTCTCTCCGACGAAATCTACGTCGTCTTCACCTTGGAAGACGACCGGTTTCTGCTCGGAGACGACGACGTCGTTCGGTCCGCCGACGCCGGGATTGAACGTGGGCTGGTCGCCCCCACGCTGTACGTCGGCCGCGGCCGTGACGCCTGCGACCATCGACAGCACCAGCAGTGCCGAAAGTACGATGGCGCTCGTCTTCTCTCTGGATATTCGTGTCGGAATTTTCATTTTGTCTTGTCGTTTGGAGTTCGGAAACCCCAATCGCTGTTCGTGCTACGTTCCCCCATTCGTACGTCGTTGATTTGCAAATCTCTCTATTTCACTCCCCTGCCGGTTTCCGGCTTTCACCTCGAATAGCGAGACGCCCGATTTCTTCTTAAAGAGCGAAGACCGTTTTCGGTGTCCGTCGGTAAGTATTGGCTAATACCGCCCCGAATTCGAGGAGTACCGGTCCCGTATCTTGAGTTACTCACATAGGCCGAGAATATCCTGCTCCGCCACTCCGGATAGGCCGACAGTAGTGTCGGAAGACAGTCACACCCCGTAACGAACGAACTACCCGGTTCACTGTGCGACGAGAGCGAACCCCGGCATAGAACGCGGTGTTACGCCGCTTTTCGACGGCGATGAACCCGGCGAAGCTGTCGCCGAGAAAACTATACGACAGCAGGTAAGTTAGGGTGTCTCAACTGGTACGTCGTTCTCGGGGCGAGACGGTCGCCGGACTTCTCGGGCAGCGTGCTGGCGCTCTCTTATATGGCGTTATCCGGCGATTGTGGCCCCTCGAACCCCCCGAGAGCCAGTTAGTTGGAGGCTATCGACGGTAACAGCGCGTAGTTGACTCGCAAACGTTCGTTACCCGCCGAACGACTCTCCGAACCCGCGAAACCGGCAAAACCGGGAGCAGTGACGACTCGCTCGCGGACGATTCGCCTCGACCGCTCGCGGACCTGCGGCGTTCGCGTTCCGGGATTCGTTCGCCACTCGCGGCAGAATTCGCACGCGCACGCTGTCGCTCGACGCGCCGTCGTCGGCTTCGACGGTGTAGACGCCCGGTTCGACGCCCGAGGAGTCCAGTCGAACCTCCCAGACGCCGTCGGTGTCCCACGAGTCGGTCGCCGCGAGGTCGAACGCCGGGACGCTCGGGCCGCCGACGACCTCGACGAAAATCGTGTTGTCGTCCGGTCGGAGGTTCGTCAGTCCCCGGACGACCACGGTGTCGCCGACCCGAATCGGCTCGACGCTCCCCGTCGCGTTCGCCGCCGACTGGGCGACGACCCGCTGGATGCTCGTGCGCGCGTCGGTGTAGACGAACTCCTCGGCCAGCAGGAGGTCGTCGCTCCCCGAGTCTTCGACGGTCTGGTCGTAGTAGAGTTCGACCAACTGGCGTTGGGTCCGCGAGATGGCTCGGGTGCCCGACCGCTGGCCGACCGTCTCGCGAAACGCGGCCTCGAACGCCCCGAGGTCGCCGCGAGTCGCGTTGCCGACCTCGCCGTCGCCGACCCGTTCGTCACGGCCAGCGGCGAGGACCGTCGCCACGACTCGCCCCTCGGCCAGCGGGGTCCCGTCGTCGGTGACGAGTTCGAGGTCGTTCTCCTCGAACGCGCCGTCGTCGTCCACCGGGACGATTTCGGTTGCGACTCGCCCCCGGCGGTCGAACAGCGCGACCAGCACCTCGTCGGTTCCGGTCGCGGTCCCGCGGACCGCCACGACTCCGTCCTCGACTGCGACTTGTCCCGCGACGTCTCGGAAGACGCTCGCGTCGAAGGTCGGAGCGGTCCGGTCGCTGGCGTCGGTCGCGTCGTCGGTCCCGTTCGCGCCGGTGGTGGTCTGTTGGCCTCGGTCGGCGACCGTCGAGGAGTGGCCGACCGCCGAGGCCCGCCCGTCGCCCGGCGTCGCGGTCCCGGCCGCGAACGCGACGAACACCGCGAGGAGCGCGCCCCCGACTACGAGCGCGGTCCGGATGCGGTCTCGTCGCCGGTTACAGTCTCCCATTCGACCGGTCTACCGACGCGCCCGCGGAAGAAATTCGTGGTGGCCGCGACGGGGTGTTTCGTGGCGACCGCGACCGAGTTTTCGAGGCGGCCGTGACCGGGAGTCGCGGGCGGAGTCGCGGCCCGCCGACTCGCCGTTTGCCGATTCCCCGCGCCGACTCGAATCACGGGTGTCGAGTCGAATCAGGGGAGCAGTCGCGCGATGGCCTCCTGTTTCCACCAGACCAGCGCGCCCAGCAGGACCACCGCGAGGCCGAGACCGACCAGCACCGGCGAGATGCCGCCGGTCGGGAGGCCCAGTCCGCGGCGCTGGCGCTCTGTCACTTCGACCGGCACGCGGTAGGTGTCGGAAAGTATCGTGTCGCCGCGCGCGTCCTCGTAGGTGAAATCGACCGAGACCGGGTAGACCTTCGGAATCGACCCGCCCGCCGCGGCGACCCGGAACTTCATCGTCGTGGACTCGCCCGCGTCGAGCCGGGAGACGAACGCCTCGTCGTTGTCGCTGGACAGCGGGTCGCTGGCGAACAGTTTCGCCTCCACGTCCCGGAGCGTCTGGTTGGCGGTGTTGGTCACCCGGACCTCGATTACCTCGGAACCGCCGACCGGGAGCGACGCGTTGACCGGTTCGACCCGGAACTCGTCGCGCTCCGGGGCGACCGCGACGCGGGAGTCTATCGCGTCGCTGACCCGCAGGTCGGCGTCGCGGTTCCGGTAGCGCACGCGGTAGCTGACCTGCCGCGGGCCGGGTTCGGCCTCGCCGTTCACGTCGACGGTGTACTCGAAGGGGACCGACTCGTTCGGTCCGAGGCGACCGAGCGCGTACTCGGTCTCGCGGGCGTCCAGATTCGGATTGTTCGTCTGGAGGACGAGGACCGCGTTCGAGACCGCGCGCTCTCCTCGGTTCGCGACCTGTCCAGCTATTTCGCCGGTCTCGCCGACCCGAAGCGTGCCGGTGACGTTCTCGACGCCGAAGGTCTGCTCGTCGCCGACGCCGACGCGAGCGTCGAGACCCTCGCTGAGTCGCAGGTCGCCGTTTCGGTTCCGGTAGCGCACGAAGAACGTCGCCTGTCGAGCGCCGGGGTCCGAGACGTTGGGCACGTCCACGGTGAACTGGAAGGCGGCCTCCTCGCCGGGGGCGAGGTCGCCGACCGCGACCTCCTGCTCGCGGGGCACGAGCCCCGAACCACCGCCGAAGACTACCACCGCGTTCGAGACCGGCACGTCGGCCGTGTTGACGACCGTCCCCGAAATCGCCCCCGAGTCGGCGACTTGCAGGTCGGCGCTCACGTCTCGGACCGCGAAGGTTCGCTCGCCCGCGACCGACACCGCGGCGTCGAACGACTCGGAGTAGCGAATCTCGTTGTCGGCGTTCCGGTAGCGAATCCGGAACGAGACGGGCCGGACGCCGGGGTTCGACTCGTTGGGCACCGCCACCTCGAACTCGAAGTTCGCCGACGCGTTGGGCGGGAGGTCCCCGAGCGCGAACTCGCGTTCGATGGGTTGGAGTCCCGAGTCCTGCGTCTGGAGGACGACCACCGCGTCCGAGGCGTTCGTCTCGCCCGTGTTGACGACCGTCCCGGAGATGGTGCCTCTGTCGCCCGCCAGCAGTCCGGAGGCGGTCGCGCCCACGTCGAAGGTCTGCTCGCGGGCGACCGCGACCTGCACGTCGATGGGGTCGCTGGTCCGCTGGTCGCCCTCCGCGTTCTGGTACTGGACCCGTACGGGGATGCGGCGCGGCCCGGCGTCGGTTCCGTTCGCGGTGTCGATGCGGAACGAGAAGTTGGCCGACTCGCCCGCCGCGAGGTCCCCGACCGCGAACTCGGTCTCGCGGGGCCGGAAGTTGGGGTTGTCGCCGCCGACGACGACCACCGCCTCGGAGACGTTCGTCTCGCCCGTGTTGACGAGGCGGCCGCTGACGACGCCGGTGTCGCCGACCCGGAGCGTGCTGAAGGTGTCCCTGACCGCGAAGGTCTGCTCACCCCCGACGGCGACCCCGAACGTGAGCGGTCTGGAACGCTCCCGGACTCCTCGGGGATTGGTGTACGAGACCGAGGCGTCGGCGAGGTACGTACCGGGTGCGGTGGTTCCGCTCGCACCGACCGAGACCGTGAACGTCTCGGTCTCGCCGGGGTCGATACGCTCGAAGAAGACGCTGGTCTGCTGTTGGGGGTTGTCGCTCCCGCCGAAGAAGACCGAGGAGTTGGCGACCGACAACTGGACGCGGGCGTCGGTCGCTGGCGTGGTCCCCTCGTTCGTGACTTCGAGTCGGTAGGTCGCGGTGTCGCCCGCGGTTATCGGGGTGAGGTTCTGCGCGCGGATATCGAACTGCGGGCGGTCCTCGACGACGACCTCGAAGGAGGCGGTCTGGGTCCGCTGGGTGTCGCCGTACTCCGGCGCGCGGTTCGGCCCGTAGCGCACGAAACTGGTGTAGTCGTAGGTCACTTCGACGGGAATCTCGTAGGTTCCGGGTTCGACGGACTCGGAAATCTCGACGTTGAATCCGAAGGGTCCCGAGACGCCCTCCGGGACGCTCCCGGCGAAGACCTCGCCGGTCTCGACCTGCAACTCGCCCGCGAGTTCGTCCGGCAGGCGCTCTTCGTCGATGTTCAGTCGGACGTTCCGCGCGGTCGTGACGCGCTCTTCGAACTCGGCGGGACCGCCGCGGTCGAGGTCGCCGTTGTTCGAGACGAACACCTCGAAGACGGCCTGTTCGCCGGGTCCGAACCGGTTCTCGGTCGCCGAGAGCTCCAGATTCGGTCGGCCGACGACCGTGCCTTCGTCTTGGCCGCGTGCGACCGCCGAGTCGATTCCGGCGGTCGGTCCGATTCCGGCGGTCGGTCCGCTTTCGGCGTCTGGTCCGCCTCCGGCAGTCGGTCCGCTTCCGGGCGGGCCGACCGCGGGGAGGAGGCCCGCCGTGACCACCAGTCCGACGACCAGCAGGGCGGTGGTTCTCATGCCTTCGTCTGCGTGCCGAAAGACAATAACGCCACACGCGTCCGTCGAGGCTTGAAGAGCGGAAACGACCGCTTGACTACGTTCTGGTCGTCGTTTCGTCCCCGCCGCGGCCGCCGCCGCGCGAGAACAGGAACAGCGCGAACAGCACCGGCGAGAGGAACGCCAGCGCGATGACGCCGAGGACGACCATCGCGCCGAACGGAATCGTCTCGAGGAGTCCGCCGCTCTCGCCGCCGCCCTCAACCTCTCCGGTGACGTTCAGGTCGCCGACCATGGTGGTCGGGTGAATCGTGCAGATGTAGGTGGTCATCGCTGGCGTCGCGGTGAACGTGACCGAGGCCGTCGCGCCCTCCTCGGAGACGAGTTCGCTCTCGACGATAGCGTTCCCGTCGGCGTCCTGAATCACCATGTTGTGCGGTTGGCCGTCGAGATTCTCGAACCAGAACTCGTACTCTTGGCCCGCCTGCAACTCGATGGTCGGGTTCGACTGGCCCTCTATCGCCGAGGGCTGTCTCCCCTGCCACGCCGCTACCTCGCCGCCGAACCGGTAGGTCTGGGTCTGGGCCGCGGCGTCGTCCGCGAGGAGGGCGCTCGTTCCCATCCCCGCGGCCGCGCCGGTCGTGCGGACGAACGTCCGGCGAGTCACACCGTCGTCGCTCTCGTCGGCGTCCGCTTTTCCCCCGGCCTCGGTCGAGTCCCCACGCGGTGCTGGCGAAGAGTCCCCCGTCATCTTCTCTAGTAGTGAGGTCGCCAGTCCCCAAGAGTCCACGGGCCGGATGTCGGCGGACCACGCGGAGCGTCTCGCCGCCTCGTCGCCGTCCGCGACGCTCCGGCGCGTCTCTGGTTGCGACGCCTCGGTCGCGTTCCCGCCCGCGACGCTGCCCTCGCGCCCCGAAAACCACTACCGTCCGGCGGTCGTCGCTCCGCTATGGACGAACGAACCGGCTTCGTCACCCAACTCGGGATGGACTACGAGACGGCCTTCGACGTGGCCGCCGAGTTGGAGTTCGACTTCGTGGAACTGCTGATGGACGGGGACCACGAGCGCCAGCGCCTCGACCCCGCGGCCGTCCGCGAAGCCGCCGCCGACCGGGACCTCGACCTGCTGGTCCACCTCCCCTTCGCGCTCGACGTGGGGTCGGCCTACGAACACGTCCGCGAGGGCGCGATTCGGGAACTCGTCGCCGCGAGCGAGACCGCCGCCGAGATGGGCGCACAGAAGGGGGTCGCCCACGCCTCCTCGAAGGCGTGGGGTCCCGCGTGGGACGACGCCGACCTCCGGGAGATACTCCTCGATTCGGTCCGCCGACTCGACGCCGAGACGCCCGAGGAGTTCGAGGTCTGCTTCGAGAACATCCCCCGAGGAGCCTTCTCGACCGGGAACTTCCCGGACCTCTTCGCCGACACCGAGGCCGCGATGACCCTCGACACGGGCCACGCCCGCGTGGACGGACTCGACTCGACGGAGATGGCGGAGTTCGCGGCCCGCCACGCCGACCGCATCTCGCACTTTCACCTCAACGACACCCGGAAGGCCCAAGACGAACACCTGCCCTTCGGCTCGGGCACCATCGACTTCGAGGAGGTACTGGGCGCGCTCCCCGACGACTGGTCGGGGACCCTCTCGCTGGAGGTGTTCACGCTGGAGTACGGCTACATCGGCGTGAGCAAGGAGTATCTGGACGACGTTCTCGGGCGCGTGGAAGAGTAATCGAACCGGTCGGGAGCGTCTGACGGGTCGAGAACGTGAGTTGTAGTCTCGAACAGCGGAACTACTGCGACGCGAACTGCCCCGCGACCGCGAACCGCACTATCGCCGACAAAAAGGAGTTACCGCAACCGCACAGCACCGCAACCGCGGACCGCACAGCACCGCGCCCCGAACCTCCCCGCGTGCGTCTGCGCTCGCGCGGAACCGCGAGCGCGAGCGCAGACGCGGCGCATCCCGTGGCTTGCGAAGGTACGCGATTCGGTGGTCGGCGAAAGTCCGCGTTCCCCTCGACTCGGGAACTCTCGCAGTTCGGTAGCCGCGACGATTGCCACCGACGAACCCTTTTCGGCGCGCCGCCGAATGGTCGAACGCATGACCGACTCCGACCCCGAACTCCTCGTCGCTGGCGAAGCCCTGATAGACTTCCTGCCCGACAGCCCCGGCCCGCTCGCGGGCGTCGAGAACTTCTCGCGGCGCGCGGGCGGCGCGCCCGCCAACGTCGCGGTCGGGCTGGCGCGTCTCGACGCCGTACCGTGGTTCTGGACCCGCGTGGGCGAGGACCCCTTCGGCGACCTCCTCGCGGACACGCTCGCGGACTTCGGCGTCCCCGACCGGTTCGTCGAGCGCGACCCCGCGGCCAAGACCGCGCTGGCGTTCGTCAGCCACGACGACGACGCCGACCGCGCCTTTACGTTCTATCGGGACGGGACCGCCGACACCCGCGTCGAACCCGGCGGGGTCCCCGACGAGACCCTCGACGCGGTGTCGTGGGTCTACGTCGGCGGCGTGATGCTGGCGGCCGACCCCGGCAGGACCGCGACGCTGGACCTCGCCGAACGCGCGACCGAGCGCGACTGCACCGTGGTCTTCGACCCTAACGCGCGCCCGGAGTTGTGGGACTCCGAGGCGGAGTTCGCCCGACGAACCCGCGAGATGCTGGCCTACGCCGACGTGGTGAAGGCCACGCCCGAGGACCTCGCCGCGGCCGGATTCGAGGGCGAGGAGACGAGCGGAGACGAGAGCGAGTCGCCCGAGGCCCTCGCCGCGGCCGTGATCGACGCCGGACCCCACACCGTCCTGCTCACGCTCGGCGGGTCGGGTGCGTTCGCCCGCTCGACCGACGCGGCTCCGTGGGGGCCGGGCGCGGCCTCCCACGGCGGGTACGAGGTCGATTCGGTCGAAGACACGACCGGCGCGGGCGACGCGTTCACCGCCGGGGCGCTGGCCGCGTTCGCCACCGGGACGGGCGAGCGAGCGAGCGGGCTGGCGGACCCGACCGACCGCTCGCTCTCGGACCTCCTCGGGTTCGCCAACGCGGTGGCGGCGGTCACGACCACCGCGCCGGGCGCGATGACGGCGCTACCGACCCGCGAGGAGGTCCGGCGGTTTCGGGAGTGAGAACGCCGCGAGAGTGCGAACGTACGGAAGTTCGGGCGGAAATCGGCCGAAGTCTCGGTTTCCGCACCCAAAACGAAAAGACGCTGTACGTCGTTGCTGTACGTCCATGCGTTCACCGACCGTGCCCCGACCGGCCTCGAACCCCCAACTCACGACCCCCGACTGTTCGACATGACAGGCGACCAATCGAGCGACGACCGAGCGACCGCCGACGAGGGCGTCGGCGGGTCGGCCCCGACCGACGGTCTCCTCGTCGTCTCGAACCGGGAACCCTACAGCCACTCCTACGACGGCGACGAGATTACCGTAGACCGACCCGTCGGCGGCCTCACCGCCGGTCTCGACCCCGTGATGCAACGGGCGTCCGGGACGTGGATTGCGTGGGGCGACGGCGACGCCGACCGCGAGGTCGTGGACGGCGAGGACCGCGTTCGCGTCCCGCCCGAGGAGCCCTCCTACACCCTCAAGCGCGTCTGGCTGGACGACGACGAGATAGAGGAGTACTACTACGGCTACAGCAACCAAGTGCTGTGGCCGCTCTGTCACAGTGACCGCGGGCGCATCACCTACGAACCCAGATTCTGGCACCGGTACCGCGAGGTCAACGAGCGGTTCGCCGAGGCCGCGAGTCGGGAGGCCCAGTCTGGGTCGCTGATATGGTTTCAGGACTACCACTTCGGACTCGCGCCGAAGATGGTCCGGGACCGACGCGGCGACGACGTGACGCTGGCGCACTTCTGGCACATCCCGTGGCCGACGTGGGACGACTTTCGGGTCTGTCCGCAGAGCGAGCAACTGATGGAGGGACTGCTGGCCAACGACCTGCTGGGCTTCCACGTCGGGCGGTTCTGCGCGCAGTTCCTCGAAGGCGTCCAAGCCTGCTTCGGCGACGCGGTGGTGGACTGGGACGCGGGCGTGGTCCACCGGGGCGACTCGCCGACGCTCGTCAAGCCCTTCCCGATGGGCGTGGACGCCGAACGCATCGAGCGGTTGGCGGGGAGCGACGAGGCAGACCGGTTCTGGGCGGAGTTCCGCGAGGAGCGCGCCATCGCCGACGACGCCGTCGTCGCCGTCGGCGTGGACCGCCTCGACTACACGAAGGGCATCCCCGAGCGCATCCGCGCCATCGAGTACTTCCTCGACGAGCACCCCGAGTACCGCGGGGAGTTCGTCTACGTCCAGAAGGCCAGCGAGAGCCGAAGCGAGATTCCGGCGTATCAGGAGATACAGCGGGAGGTCTCGGCGGTCGCCGAGCGCGTCAACGAGCGGTTCGGCACCGACGACTGGACGCCCGTGGTCAGCGTCACCGAGATGCTCCCCGCGGCGGCGCTGTACGGTCTCTACCGGCACGCCGACCTCGCGCTGGTGAGTTCCGTCCGCGACGGGATGAACCTCGTCGCCGAGGAGTACGTCGCGGCCCAGTTGGACGACGAGGGCGCGCTGGTCCTCTCGGACTTCGCCGGCGTGGACGAGACGCTGGGCGACTACGCCTACACCATCAACCCCTACGCCACCGAGGCGTTCGCCGACACCATCCACCGGACCATCACCGACTCGGCCGACGAGCGACGCAACCGGATGCGCCAGATGCGCCAACTCGTGACCGCCTACGACTTGGACGCGTGGATGGACGACATCTTCACGACCGTCGCCGCGCTCCGCGACGAGAGCGGCGAGTAACGCCGACTCGGCGATTCACGGATAGTCCGATTCCATTGAATTGTTAGATGTTAGCAAGCACCTAACTTCTCTCGCGTCGATAGTCGAGTCGGTGGGGACGATGACAGCAGAACCGACAGAATCGACCGTAGCGCGGCCGCAGTGGCTCAGAACGTGGGGCGGCGGCGTCGTCGCCGGACTCGTCGCCGGGGTGGGGATGGGACTCGTCGTCCAGTTCGGCGCGGGCACGATGGCGCTGGTCGGCTCGCTCTACGGCTATCCGACGGTTCTCGCGGGGTGGGTCGCACACCTGTTCAACAGCGTCGTCTTCGCGCTGGTCTTCGTCGCGGTGGTCTCCCGACCGCTACTGGACGAGTACACGACGACCCCGGCCGAACTCGTCGGACTCGGGTTGGGGTACGGCGCGGCGCTCGGCGTGTTCACCGGCGGGTTCCTGCTTCCGGTCGGCCTGAACGCGGTCGGTGCGAGGGAGTTGCCGGTGCCGCTCCTCCCGATTCCGGGGTTGGTCGGCGAGTTCGCGTTCCCGGTCGTCCTCGGCGTCGCCCATCTGGTCTACGGCGTCCTGTTGGGCGCGGTGTACGCCTCGATTGCGGGCATCGAGTCCGCGCCGGGAACCGACGAGACCGGTGTCGGCGGGTGAGTCGGCGCTTCGCGGGAGACCGTGGACCTCTCCCGGAGAAACCCGTCGCTCCGGAAGCCGTCCCGGCGTCAGTTCCTGTGCCGACCCGGAGATATTTGACCCGTGGCATCACAACTCACGGCCATGCACGACCGAGCCGAGGAGTTCGCCGAACGGGCCGCACGCGAGTACGGATTCGAAGTGGACGTAGCGGAGTTCCCCGAGGGGACCAAGACCGCCGCGGACGCCGCCGAGGCCATCGGCTGTGACGTGGCCCAGATAGCCAGCAGCATCGCCATGCGCGCCGACGACCGACTCGTCGTGGTCGTGACCAGCGGCGCGAACCGCGTGAGCGAGGCGAAACTCGCGGACCTGTTGGGACTCGCGGCGGACGACGTGGCGATGGCCGACGCTGGCGAAATCAAGGCCGCGCTCGGGTGGTCCATCGGGGGCGTCCCGCCGTTCTGCCACGACGCCGACGTGCCCGTCTACGTGGACGAGACGCTGACGGAGTTCGAGACGGTGTGGGCCGCCGCGGGAACTCCGGAGGCGGTCTTCCCCATCGACCCGGAGACGCTTCAGGAGTTGTCCGGCGCGGAGGTCGCGGACGTGGCGGAGTGACCGGTTGTACGACGGAACGGCGGAAAGAACAGTGGCGTTTTCAGATACCACTCGATACTGGCGACGAGGACCGGTCGCTCCCGCTCGCCGCCCGCTGCGGGTCGCCGGTCGGCGTCGTCGCCTCGTACTCCTCGCGTCGAACGCCGCACACCGGTCGTGATGGGGCGCTCGGCCGCTCCGACTCGGCGACGGGTGGTTCGATGGAAGCGCCATCGCTTCCGAATCCTTGATTTTCCGCGCGTCCGAAGCGTCGCGCATGGGTCTCCTCGAAACCGCGCTCGCGACCCTACTGGACGCGAGCCTCGGCGTCTGGCTCGGGAGCATCGTCTTCTTCTCGTTCGTCGGCGCGCCGACGACCTTCGACGTGTTGGGCGACGACGCCGGGCAGGTCGTCAACGCCATCTTCCCGAAGTACTACTCGTTCGGGGCGGCGCTGGGAGGCGTCGCGGCCGCCGCGGCGCTACTCCTCGGCGTCGGTCCGTACGAGGGCGTCCTGCTGGCGGCTCTCCCGCTGGTCGGCGTGGCGCTGAATCTCTACGCGCGGCAGGTCCTCATCCCGAAGATGGAGGCGGCGGGCGACGACGCGTTCGCCCAGTACCACAAGCAGTCGGTCGCGCTGAACGGCGTCACGATGCTCGCCGTCGCGGCCGGACTGGTCGTCTCGCATCTCTAACGTCACTCTCAGTTGCTAAAAGACAGATTAAAAATGCCGAAAGGAACCTACACGTTGCTCGTAGAACTCGACGCCCCGGCCACCGTCGCGTTCGGCGCGGCGGGCGAGCGCGACCTATCCGCGGGGTGGTACGCCTACACCGGGAGCGCGTTCGGGACCGGCGGGTTCGCCCGCGTCGAGCGCCACCGCGAACTCGCCGCCGGGGAGCGCGACGCGCGCCACTGGCACGTCGATTACCTGCTGGGCCACCCGTCGAGTCGCGTCGTGGAGGTGGTGACGACCGCAGACGAGGCTATCGAGTGTGCGGTCAGTCGAAGAATCGAGGCCGAGCCGGTCGCCGGTCTCGGCGCGTCGGACTGCGACTGCGAGTCGCATCTGCAGTTCGCGCCCGACCGCGAGGAGCTAGCGCGGTCAGTCCGACGAGCCCACGCGTCGGCCGACGAGTGACCGCCGCGGTCGGGGAACCCCTGCTCACGCCGACGCGGTTTCGATGTCCGCCTGCCGCACGGCGAACAACAGGACCGCGAGCGCCAGCGCGTAGATGCCGTACTCGACGTACCACGCGGCCGAACTCGCGAACAGGAGCCCGGCCACGAGGAGGCCCATGCCCGCGGTCAGTAGCACGACCCACGTGTCGGAGTTGCTCGACATACCTGATATTTGCCAGGAACGAGATAAGTATTTTATCCTCCGGGCGACGAATCGCCGGGCTCCCGAAGCGGTCGGCGACGCGAGTACCCCCGGCGAGTCCCGCCGAAACCCACCGCTCGGGTCGCCTCGGTCCGGCGTACAGTTAACTGTCTCCGGTCCCGAGTCGGAAGTATGGCACTCACGCGGAACGTCGGCAGACGGGACAGAATCGCTCGCGCGGTCCTCGGAGTGGCGTTGCTCGCACTGGCTGGCGTCGCGATGCTCCTCGGCTACGGCGGCGTCGGCGTCGTCGGAATCGTGGCGGGCGCGGCGCTCCTGTTCAACGCCGCCACGCAGTTCTGCGGTCTCTACGCGCTGTTTGGCGTGGACACCTGCTCGCGGAAGTAGAGGAGGGAGCGTCCAACCCGGCCGGGGTCAGTACACCGCGTCCTCGATGTCGTCGTCCAGGTCCTCGAAGGTGCGGAGGTGGGTGCGACGCTCGGTCCGGAGTTTCGCCAGTTTCTCGTCCAGCTCCGTGACGTTCGCGGCCGGGTCGTACTCGGATACGTCCATCCCCGGCACCTCGCTCGGCACCGTCATGCCCGTCGCTTCGTCGTCGGTCCACTCGACGGTCCCGCGGGCGATCTCCCGCAGAATCGTCACGGACTCCTCGACGCCGACGTCGCGGCCGCCGAGGTCCCCGGTGTTGAGGACGAAACAGTCCACGTCGAGGTCGGCCACGAGGTCCCGGAACCGGTTGCCCTCTTCGCCCTTCGACCCGATAATGAACGGATTGGTGCCGACCACGCGGATGGACTCGCCCGCCTTCGAGGGGTCGCCCGCGCTGGTCTGGACCGACTCGCCGAGCATGAACGCCGCGGCGGCCTCCTCGGGGGTCAGTTTGGCGACCGGCGGCATCACGGGGTTGCGGGTGATGAAGAAAATCTGGTCTACTCCGTCGAGGTCGATGTCCTCGCCCGCCGACGAAAGCTCCTCGCGCTCGATGACCGCCCGCCCGTTGGAGGTGTGGCGGTCGCTGTCGAAATCGACGGTCCCGTCGTCGGCCACGTCCACGTTCTCCAAGACGGCCGACTCGTCGGTCACGGCGTCGTACATCGCGGGCTGTTCGTCGGCGTCGAGGCCGATGGTCTTGACGTAGAGACCGTTGCCCTCGCTCCCGGCGATGGCCCCGTCCGGACGGAGCGCGCACACGTCGTCTTGGAGCATCGTGGCCTCCTCGCCGGACTCCTCGTCGAGCCAGAGGCCGTGGGCGGTCAGGGTGGACTTGCCGGTCGCCGACAGGCCGAGGAACGCCTGACCGACGGATTCGAGTTCGCCCGACTCGGTTTCGAGGCGCACGCGCTTGCTCCCGGCGTGGAGACCGAGGCCGCCCTGCCGTTTCGCGTAGTACATGAACAGCCGGAGGAACGACTTCTTGGCCTCGCCGGTGTAGTCGCTCCCGAGGACCGCGGTGACGCCCTCGTCTGGCAGGATTCGGATGGCGGTCTCGTCGGCGTCGGGCACCTGCACCGTCACGAAGTCCGGGTCGGGACGCTCGCTCTCGACCGGTTCGAAGAGCTTCGACCACGCCAGCGCGATGCGAGCGTACTCCTTCGTGACGAAGAGCCGACAGACGTACGAGTGGTCGGGGTGGCGGCCCATCCGCCGGTCCACGCAGACCATCTCGCGCTCGCTCGCGGCTTCGGCGGCCTCCTCGACCCGCGCGTAATCGGCCGGGCCGAACTCGTCGTCCACGGCGTTCTTCGTCCGGTCGGCGTTGCGCGACCGCTCGTCGCTGACGTACGACGGCGAACCGAACTCGGTGGTCGTTTCCAGATGCGAGGAGAACTCGCGGAGTCGGTCCAGCGACGGGTCGTAGAGTACGTTGCCCGCTTCGACAGGGTCGGGGAGTGCTGTCTCCAGCGACCGAACTGTCTTCCCGGATTCTGACATCGAGTGAAAACAGCGTCCCCGGACGTATAATTATGCACCATTTACGCGCTCCTCGGGGCCTGCAACCCGGATTTTTGATTTCGGATGTGAGTAAATAATCTCGATTTCACGTCGGATGACGACGGTTGTGACCGAGTAGGAGGCGGTTGTCCCGCTCGATTCCCGCCGTTCTGAAACGGGACACTACTTTTAAGCGCGAATCGGGCCAAGTTCCCGGCGTGGACGAGAATACAGGAGGGTTGTCGGGACTGTTCGCGCCCGAGCGAGTCGCCGTAATCGGCGCGACCGAGAGCGACGGGTCTATCGGTCGTGCGATTACGCAGAACTTGCAGGACGACTTCGCGGGCGAGACCGTTCCGGTGAACCCCAAATACGACGACGTGCTGGGGTTGGACTGTTACCCCGATATAGAATCCGTACCGGGAGAACTGAACCTCGCCGTCATCGTCGTGCCGCCGTCGATTGCTGTCGATGCGGTCCGCCAGTGCGGCGAGGCCGACGTGCAGAACGTGGTGGTCATCACCGCGGGATTCGGCGAGACCGGGAGCGAGGGGGCGAGTCGGGAGCAGGAACTGACCGAGGTCGCCGAGGAGTACGGTCTCAACCTCGTCGGGCCGAACAGCCTCGGGGTGATGAGTACGCCGACCGGACTGAACGCCACGTTCGGCCCGGAGAACGCGCTCTCCGGTTCTATCTCCTTCATGAGCCAGTCGGGGGCGTTCATCACGGCCGTCCTCGACTGGGCCAACGACGAGGGTATCGGCTTCAAGGACGTGGTCTCGCTGGGCAACAAGGCCGTGCTGGACGAGACCGACTTCGTGAACGCGTGGGGCGACGACCCCGACACCGACGTCATCTTGGGCTACTTGGAGGGCGTCGAGAACGGCGGGGAGTTCATCGACGCCGCGCGGGAGACGACCGACGACACGCCCATCGTGATGGTCAAGTCCGGGCGCACCGAGGCAGGCGCGCAGGCGGTGTCTTCCCACACCGGGACGCTCGCGGGGAGTGAACAGGCCTACGAGGCCGGACTCGAACAGGCGGGCGTCCTGCGCGTCGAGAACGTGCAGGAACTGTTCGACTTCGCCCAGATTCTGTCGGGCCAACCCGTGCCCGACTCCGACGACGTGGCCATCGTGACGAACGCGGGCGGTCCCGGCGTCATGACTACCGACGCGGTGGGCGACTCGAACCTCTCGCTGGCGTCGTTCACCGACGAGACCTTGGCCGAACTCTCCGAGGAGATGCCCGACGAGGCCAACATCTACAACCCCATCGACGCCATCGGGGACGCCGACATCGAGCGGTTCGAGAAGGCCCTCGACATCGCCTTGGCCGACGAGAACGTCGGGTGTGCGGTGGTCCTGTCGGCACCCACGGCGGTCCTCGACTACGACCAGCTCGCCGAGGCCGTCACCGACCTGCAGGCCGAACACGGCAAGCCGGTCGCCGCGGTGCTGATGGGCGGCGAGCGCACCCAGTCCGCGAAGGAGAAACTGAGCGAGGGCGGCATCCCGAACTACTTCGACCCCGCCCGCGCGGTCCGGAGCCTCGACGCGCTCTCGCGCTACCGGACCATCAGCCAGCGCGACTACGACGAGCCGGCGCAGTTCGACGTGGACCGCGAGCGCGCCGCAGAAATCCTCGCTCGCGCCGACGAGCGCGGCGACAACCGCCTCGGCGTGGAAGCGATGGACCTGCTGGACGCCTACGGCATCCCGACGCCCGAGGGCACCATCGCCGAGGACCCCGAGGAGGCGGTCGCCGCCGCCCAAGACATCCAGGGCGAGGTCGTGATGAAAATCGTCTCCCCCGACATCCTGCACAAGTCCGACATCGGGGGCGTGAAGGTCGGCGTCGCGCCCGAAGACGTCTACGACGCCTACGAAGACCTCGTGACCCGCGCGCGGAACTACCAACCGGACGCCGAGATTCTGGGCGTCCAAGTGCAGGAGATGGTTGACCTCGACTCGGGCACCGAGACCATCATCGGGATGAACCGCGACCCGCAGTTCGGCCCGCTGCTGCTGTTCGGACTCGGGGGCATCTTCGTGGAGATTCTGGAGGACACCGAGACCCGCGTCGCGCCCGTCAGCGAGCGCGAGGCCAGCGAGATGGTCGAAGGGATTCGGTCGGCACCGCTCCTGCGCGGAGCGCGCGGGCGCGACCCCGCCGACCGCGAGGCCATCGTCGAGAGCCTCCAGCGCCTCTCCCAACTCGTGACCGACTTCCCCGCGATTCTGGAACTCGACGTAAACCCACTCGTCGCGGGGCCCGACGGCGTGCAGGCCGTGGACGTGCGACTGACCGTGGACACCGACGAACTATGACGACCGACCACCACCGACACCCGACGATGACGACAATCCAATCATGAAAACGATACTCGTAACCGCGACCGAAGAGAGCACAGGCAAGACCGCGGTCGCGCTCGCGCTGGCCGAGTTGGCCGCCGAGCGCGGCCTCTCGGTCGGCTACATGAAACCCAAGGGGACCCGACTCCAGAGCAACGTCGGCAAGACGTTGGACGAGGACCCGATGCTGGCGCGGGAACTCCTCGGCTTGGACGCCGAGATGCACAATCTCGAACCGGTGGTCTACTCGCCGACGTTCATCGAGCAGGCCATCAAGGGCCGCGAGGAGCCCGACGAACTCCGCGAGCAGGTCCGCGAGAGCTTCGACAGTCTGGCCGAGGGCAAGGACCTGATGGTCGTCGAGGGCGGCGGGAAACTCACCACGGGCGGCATCGTGGGCCTGACCGACCCCGACGTGGCCGACCTGCTGGACGCGGAGGTCCTGCTCCTCTCGAAGTACTCGCAGGCGGGCGACGTGGACGACGTGCTGGCCGCCGCCGAGGACGTGCGGGCGACCGGCGAGGACCGACTGCTGGGCGTCCTGTTCAACGCGGTCCAAGAGGGCAACTTCGACAGCCTCGACACCGAGGTCGTCCCCTTCCTCGAAGGCCGGAACGTCCCGGTCCTCGGGGTCGTCCCGCGTGAGCAGTCGCTCGCGGGCGTGACCGTGGACGGTCTCGCCGAGGAGCTATCGGCCGAGCAGTTGAACAGCGCGCCCGGCGACGCCTTCGTGGAGCGGTTCCTCGTCGGCGCGATGTCGGGCGACTCGGCACTGCGTCACCTTCGCCGGACGAAGGACGCCGCGCTCATCACCGGGGGCGACCGGCCGGACCTCCAACGGGTCGCGCTGGAAGCGCCGGGCGTGAAGTGTCTCATCCTGACCGGAGGTTACCGGCCGCCGGGAGCCATTATCGGCAAGGCCGAGGAGAAGGGCGTGCCGGTCCTGCTCGTCCAGTCGGACACGCTGACGACCGTCGAGCGCGCCGAGGACGTGATTCGGAGCGGTCGCACGCGCGACGCCGAGACCGTCGAGACGATGGCCGAACTCCTCCACGACCACGCCGACGTGGAGGCAATCGTCGGCGGAGACGATAGCGGAGCGGTCGGCGACGCCAGTTCGTCGGCCGACGAAGACGACGCCGAGTAGGCGGACGAGTACCTTTCTACTTCTCTATCGTCACCATCCCTTTCACCGTCTCGGGGTCCATCGCGCGCCGAAACGCCGCGTCTACGTCCCCGAGACCCATCTCGAAGTCCACGATTCCGGCCACGTCCACTTCGCCGTCGGCCAGCAGGTCGATGGCCGCGGGGTAGGTGTTCCGGTAGCGGAACGACCCGCGAACGTCGAGTTCGTTGTCCACGATGTCCAACACGTCGAGGGGGACCTCGGCCTCGTCGGCGAGACCGACGAAGACGACGGTGCCCCCGCGCCGCACCGCGTCGAGCGACCCCGCGATTGCCGACGCCGCGCCGGAGGCTTCGACCACCACGTCTACGCCCGCTTCGCCGTCTCCGGTCCGGCCCTCCCCGGCAGTGTGACGCGCGACCGCTTCGCCGAGGTCCTCCTCGCGCGGGTCGATGGTCGCGTCCGCGCCGCGCTCCTCGGCCCGGCGGAGTTTGCTCTCGACCACATCGGAGACCAGAATTTGGGTCGCTCCGGCGGCGAGCGCGGCCTCCATCGCCAGCAGGCCGATGGGTCCCGCGCCGGTAATCAGCACCGAGTCGCCGACGCCGATGTCGCCGCGGCGCGCGACGTGGACGCCGACGCTCAGCGGTTCGCAGAGCGCGCCCTCGCGGGTCGACACTTCGGCGGGAAGTCGGTAGGCGAAGTCGGCGGGCCACGCGACGTACTCGGCGAACGCGCCGTCGTCCGGCGGCGTCGCCATAAACGTCACGTCGGGACAGAGGTTGTACTCGCCGCGCTTGCAGTGGGCACACCGCCGACAGGGGACGCCGGGTTCGAGCGCCACTCTGTCCCCGGATTCGAGGTCCGACACCTCGTCGCCGACCGCGACCACCTCGCCCGCGCTCTCGTGACCCAAAATCAGGGGGTCTTCGACCACGTAGTCGCCGATTCGACCGTGTTCGTAGTAGTGGAGGTCCGACCCGCAGATGCCGACCTCGCCGACCGCGACCAGCACCTCGTCGGGTGCCGGGTCGGGCCGCGGGCGCTCCTCGACCGCGAGTTCCCCCGGTTCGCTCAGAACTGCCGTGCGCATGGCTCCTCGTTCGTCGCGGAGGCCTAAAGCGATTCGTGCGCCGAGTCGGAGTTCGCTCGCTGTGCCAACATTTACCGCACCACCCAATCGATTATACTCTCTCCTCGAATACCGTCGAGTATGCCCGGCGCAGTGTTCCTCCGAGGAGAGACCGTCACGCTCCGAACCATCGAGGAGGACGACGTGGCGTTCATGCGCGACACCATCAACGACCCCGCGGTTCGGGAGGGGCTGACGACCGCCTATCCCATCAACGCCGAACAGGAACGCGAGTACTTCGAGGAGCGCATCTCGAATCAGGAGGACGTGAACCTCGCGGTCTGTGCCGACGGCGAGATAACCGGTGTCGTCGGTCTCCACGACATCGACCAGCGGTCGGGCCACTGCGAAGTCGGCCTGTGGCTCGCGCCCGAGTACCACGGCGAGGGGTACGGCACCGAAGCCTCGCGCCTGCTGACCGACTTCGCCTTTCGGGAACTCCGGATGCACCGCGTAACGGCGCGGGTCCTCGCCAGCAACCCGGCGTCGGCCCGCATCTGGGAGAAGTTGGGATTCGAGGAGGAGGGCGTCCACCGAGACGAGGCGTTCACCGGAGGCGAGTACGTCGATATGCGGTACTTCGGCGTCTTGGACCACGAGTGGGAAGACGGGGCCGACGAGTAGTCAGTTCCGACGCCGACACGCCTCGGAGCCATATCCCGGCACGTCCCGGACCGCTATTCGAGCACGTCCCGGACCGCTTCGAGGGCGGGGGTGAGGTTCGCCACGTCGCCGTCCATTCCGACGAAGATAGTCGGCACGTCGTCGTAGCCCAGCAGTATGACGTTGATGCCCTCCTCGAACACTTCGACCGAAGCGGTGTAGTCCCCGATCGGTTCGTGGAGGTCGTTTTTCCGATCGCTATGTAACTTTTCGAATACTACGTCGTCTACGATCTCGTCGATTTGCTCGGGCGAGTAGCCGTCCGTGACCGACTCCGAGGCGTACGCCACCGAGTACTCCCGATGGCGAAAGTCGCCGTAGAAGACGCCACGCAGGCCATCACCGACAGAATCTTCGAGGGCATCTACCAGTTTTTCGAGTTCCGAATCCATCTACCAGTCGCTTAGGATTCATCCGTTATTTTTCTTCGCCCACTATGGCAGATTTCTTATCTGCGGGTCGCGGTACGGGCACCGGCGGGTTATTTAATCCGGGAGCGAAAATCCGGGGCCGAATGATAGTCGAACGCGTACTCGCGCTGGCGACGTTGCTCGTGCTCGCGGGGACGTTTCCGCTGGCGGTCGTCGCGGCCCGCGGGTTCCGAGGAGCGCCGTTCGGGTCGGTGTTGCGACCGATTCCGGTGGTCCTGCTCGCGTACGCCGCGTTGAACGTGGACACGGCCCTCGGGGTGTCGGTGCCGCCGGTCTACGACCTCGTCGTGTCGGCGGTGGCGACGGTGGCCGCGCTCGTCTCGGCGGCCCACGTCCTCGTCTTGCTCACCGAACGGAGGAAGCTATGAGCCTGATGAGCGACCTCACTTCGTTCGTCTTCGTCGCGCAGACGACGATGCTGGTCCTCACGAGCGCGCTTCTGGTCTACCCCGTGGTCGCGTACGCACGGAACGTCGCGCACACGCGAGGACTGTTGCTCCTCGCCGGGTCGTTCCTCACGCTGACCGTGTCGTACGTCGCGTCGATACCGCTCGGACTGTCGGTGGTCTCGTCGGTACTCAACCTCGTGGCATCGATTCTGGTGGCCGCCGGGGTCTGGCAGTTCGCTCGGCCGTTCGTCCTCCTCGACGGCCACGAGGTCGAGCGGCCGACCGGCGGCGCGCACGGCGACGACGCTACCGGCGACGACGCCACCGGAGGGTTCGAGAGTGCCGGGGACGACTGACGGCCCGGCGTTCCGGATGGACCCCGGCGAGCAGGTGCTGGTGTCGGTGCCCTCGATGGGGTCGCCGCTGACCGCGCTGCCGGACGACGCGTTCGAGAACCTGCTGGTCGTCTCGGCCACCGGCGCGCCGGGCAAGGTCGAGTCGCTGGTCGAACGCCGCGG
>SDGW01000158.1_pt1 | contig 29078 bp, 25 predicted proteins | sample 2873831 | NCBI WGS metagenome assembly SDGW01 (sample SAMN08132700, study PRJNA421101) | hypersaline lake metagenome | isolation source: celular fraction 0.22 microns magnesium sulfate-rich crust from ephemeral... | place: Spain: Penahueca Lagoon, Toledo | collected 2011-07 | reverse complement strand
ATGTCGAACAACTAACCAACGTAGAAGCAAAACGGGTAAGAAATAGAATAGCTGGTTATATCACCAGAAAGAAGAAAGATCGCCACCCGTAGTATGATCGCTATTGGCCTCTACCGACGCACCCAGTCAATTCGGTGACAAGAGATTTTCCTGGACACTGTCTAGTTTAGCACCTCCGCTGGCGTCTGTCTGTTGAGTGATTGATTTGGCTGTTGTGTGTTGTAATAGTGTACTAACACCTCAAGACAACCTCTGACGCTCGCCCGGTTGCCCACTCATGAATTATGGAAGCGGTCAACCCGCATATTGGGAGTATGAAACCACTTTTCGGTGTGGTTTCGATCGACATAGCCAAGGTAAATGTTTAATATAACCACCATAAATTAATATATGTCGACGAGAAGTTTGGCCTCGGAGAAATCGTGTTTCTCGGCGAGTCTATGCAGAAACGCAGCAATTGGATCCGTGCCTCGTCTGTCCACAGAGTTCGATATCAAGGTGAGCTTCGTGACAAGGTCTATTGCAACGTACATTCAAGATCGGTTGCCGTTGATCTTGACAGCAGTTTCATCGATAGAGACCCCCACATGGCGATGTCGTCGTCGGATCGCGCTCGATATCATCTTGCTTGTTAATTTCTACACAAAACTCTTCGTAAGATTCTTCAACACCTAATTCCATATGGGTCGTTGATGTCTCCTGAAGCGAACAACGGGTCTAGTGGAGCGGACGGTGAACGCCTTGTTGGGCGTTCGCCGACCGCTTGTTCTTCCAATAATTTTCATAAATTATCCTATATAGCTGAGAAGGCTTGTGAGCGTTAACCAATCCATCTTACAACCTGTTCGTTTCTCAAACTGGCTCAACTAGACAGTGCCTAACCTTCCAACCAATTACTTATCGGATAGAAATTATTGGGGTGCTACACCTGACGGTACCGGAATGCGGGCTCAGTACCCCTAAAATATGTTTAGGCTGTGAAACTTATGAAAACAGATAGTCGGGAATACTGTCAATATACAATGGTACACGTGTAATATAACGCTGACCCGTTCTGTCTATTATTCATCTATTAGAGCGGATGTAACTACACTGGTATAGAAACCGTTTTTACGCTCATGGTCCACTATTCGACTAGTGACCGAACACGATTCCAGGAACAGAGAGGTGATGTGTGGCTGTAAGCTCGGACGGGTTGCCAAGGAATATGACCTGTCCACTCTCGACGATACGCTCGTCAACTATTGGACCGGTGACGGCGACGAACAACGTAGTACGCGCGAGCTCGCGACGTACGTGAACCAACGAATACTGGAGACAGCGCTTACGAACGCGAGTGCCCCCCCGAAAGAGGGAGAGGTCGAAAACACGTACAGGTTGCTCACGAGCGACGATGTCACGAGCGGAACGCGCATCGAGACGAGAAACGAACTCGAGCGCAACGGCGTCCCGGTCGAAGCGATCGAATCCGACTTCGTCTCGCACCAGACAGTGTATAACCATCTGACGAAATGTCTCGACGCGTCAGTCGAAACGCCCAGCGACGAGGAGCGACTCGAGCGAAGCGTCGAAAAACTCGGTGCGCTCCAGAACAGAACCGCAGCAGTTACTGTGGACACGGTCGATCGACTCGATCGCAAGGGAATACTCGAGATTGGAGAATTCAATGTGAACGTCTCAGTAACAGTAACCTGCGAGGACTGCTTTCAAGAATACACCATCAGAAACCTGCTCGACCAACGGTCTTGTAACTGCCAAGAGTGAGTGACTGAGGGGGATAACGATACCTGGGGGTCGCTATTATTACAGTACACGGCCGGTGGGACGACAATACCTATGTACGATGAGACGGATAAAATGGACAATGGCAAGTAGTGTAGACGAGAGCTCCCACGAGACCCCGCGGGAGGCGACGCTTTCGATCACCAACATCGGTGGTATCGATGAGACAGAAATTTCTTTTCGAGACGGCGTAACTATCCTCTCTGGACGGAACGCGACCAACCGTACGTCACTGCTGCAGGGGATTATGGCGGCGCTCGGAAGCGATCAGGCAAGTCTCAAAGCAGATGCCGACGAGGGGAGTGCGACCCTCGAGTTCGGCGACGAGATCTACCGGCGACGGCTCGAGCGCCGGGCCGGAACCGTCGCCACCGAGGGTGATCCCTACCTCGAGGATCCGGAACTCGCGGACCTGTTCGCCTTCCTGCTCGAGTCCAACGAAGCACGCCGGGCCGTCAGGAGCGGTGACGACCTCCGCGAATTGATCATGCGGCCGGTCGATACCGCCGAAATCAAGGCCGAAATCGAACAGTACGAGCAACGAAAGCGAGAGATCGACGAGCAACTCGAGGAAATCGAATCGCTGAAAGACCGCCTGCCCGACCTCGAGGCGAAGCGGACGCGACTCACCGAGGAGATCGAGACGCTCCAAGACGACCTCGAAACGGCACGGTCCGAACTCGAGGACGCGAGCGTCGACATTGAACAGCGACGAGAGGAGAAGTCGAAGTTCGAGTCGAAACTCGAGGAGCTACGGGAGACGCGGTCGGAACTCGAACGGGTCCGCGATCGAATCGAGACCGAGCGCGAAAGTGTCGAAGCACTAGAAGAAGAACGGGACGAGATTCAGGACCGACTCGATACGCTCTCGACCGATGGCGAAGCAGATATCAGCCGTCTCGAGGCCGAAATCGAGACGCTTCAGGAAGAGAAGGCCGACCTCTCCGACGAGATCTCACAGCTCCAGAGCACGATCCAGTTCAACGAGCAACTCCTCGACGAACCCGACTCCGTCCTCGTGAACGATCGGACCGACGACGGACCGGTGACGGATCAGTTACTCGAGGACTCTGAGACGGTCACGTGCTGGACCTGCGGCTCGTCCGTTGCCCGTGACCAGATCGAGACGACGATCGAACAGCTCCGAACCGTACGACAGGACCGACTCGAAGACCGTTCCGAGATCAGTTCCGAACTCGAGGAACGGCGCGACACCCTCTCGAGGATTAACGAAAACCGGGCCGAATACCGCCAGACCCAGCAGCGCCTCGAGTCGACTACCGACGAACTCGAGCGCCGGCGCGACCGGATTGACGAACTCACTGACGAGCGCGAAGCGCTTACCGACGAGATCGATGATCTTGAAGCCGAAGTTGACGACCTCGAGACCGAGGAATACAGCGACGTCCTCGATCAACACAAGGAGGTCAACCAACTCGAGTTCGAACTCGAACGTAAGGAACGTGAGCGCGACGGGATCGAAGACGAGATCACCACGATCGAGGAGCGCCTCGACGAGCGGGAGGGCCTCGAGGCGCGCCGCGAGGACGTGACGGAGGAATTGACGGATCTTCGTACACGGATCGATCAGATCGAAGCGGACGCGGTCGAGGCGTTCAATGAGCATATGGAGAACCTACGCGAGACGCTCGGCTACGATAACCTCGACCGTATCTGGATCGATCGGACCACTCGCGAGGCTCGCGAGGGGCGTCGGAAGATCTCGAAGTCGTCGTTCGATCTCAAGATCGTCCGCAGTACCGATGATGGCGCGGCCTACGAGGACACGATTGACCATCTGAGTGAAAGCGAACGGGAAGTAACCGGACTCGTGTTCGCGTTGGCCGGCTATCTCGTCCACGACGTGTACGAGACCGCCCCGTTCATGCTGCTCGACTCCCTCGAGGCGATCGATTCCGAGCGGATCGCGGCGCTCGTCGACTACTTCGAATCGCATGTCCCGTATCTCGTCGTGGCTCTGTTAGATGAGGACGCACAAGCTATCGACGTAGACCACGATGTCGTTACGGATATTTAGCACATTCCCCGTCTGGTCGAATTTGACCCCGAACTGATTGACCACCTCGTCTGGTCGAGGACGTCGCTGTACTCTCGATTTCCGTTCGAAGTTCTCGAACGTATCGGCCTCGATCCGGTTTCGAACGCGTTCCAAGTCGGCGCGCACCTCGCTCAGTTTTCCACTTTCGTCTCGAGTTGCATCGTTCAGTCTTCGATATCGGCGTTCGTCTCCTCAAGCGTAGCTCGTTCGAAGGTGACGAACGAAACGGACTCGCATCCGATACCGTCCCTTATCGATCTCCAAAATCCCTTTCGGCTTCGACGGTGGGCCTTCGATCGATACTGTAGTCACGCTTGGTCTGTCGGCCGAAACAGCCCAGTGAGGTTTCGGCAAAAGCACTGGGAAACGATATATATTGCCGACGAGAACGTACAGGTGGACATGAAAGCCGTTGCACTCGTCCCAGAGCGATCAGACCTGCGAATCGTCGAAAAAGAGAGACCGGCCCCGAACGACGGGGAAGCGTTAGTTCGAACGCTCGCGGTCGGCATCGACGGATCGGACAGACGAATCGCAGCCGGCGAGATCGGCGGTGAGACTCCTGAAGGCGACGACCACCTCGTGATCGGTCACGAAGCGGTCGGTGTCGTCGAGGACGGGAACGGAACCGAACTAACGGATGGAGACGTCGTCGCGCCGCTAGTTCGTCGCCCAACAGGTGTCGGGCCTCAGTTCGCCGAGAACGGCGAACTCGACATGGCACCCCCGGGGACGTTTCACGAGCGTGGGATCACCGGGATGCACGGCTATCTGCCGGAGTACTTCGCCAGTCGCCCCGAGTACCTCGTCCGCGTTCCCGACTCCAGAACGGAATACGGGTTCTTCGTCGAACCGGCGAGCATCCTCGAAAAGACACTCGAGCAGGCGTTCGCGGCGCGGTCAGCGTACGACTGGCGGCCCGAGACCGCCCTGGTGCTCGGAAACGGGAATCTTGGCCTGCTTGCGCTCGCCCGCCTCGAGACGGGCGACGAGTTTACACGAACGTACTGTCTCGGCAAACGTGATCGGCCGGATCCGACGGTCGACTTCATCGAAACCGTCGGTGGTACGTACGTCGACTCGAGGGAGTGCGCCGTTGCCGACTTTGCCGACGAACGCGCGCCGGCCGACTACCCATCGGAAGCGTGAGAGAGTGACCGTTTGCGTCGTACGAACGTATCGACGGCAACTGATCCGGACCGGCACAGTGCTTTACACCAGTACGTCCGTAAATCAATCGGGGACGTGAACTACTTGTCCGGATCGCGGATCATCCATCGAAGTCAAAAGACGGCTTTCGTTCTGACAGGCAATCGTACTCGCAGTGGCCGTGAACGACGGTTCTACCGGTCGAGAGTGGTCTGACTCGAGCGGCCGTTGCGGAACCGCTACGAACGGCTCGCTGAAAGACGCCCCGCGGACTATCGTTTGAGGGTCGCAAACAGTTCCTCACCGAGTCCGCCACGGAACAAGCGGTTCGAGCGGGCGATTCGAACGGCGAAACGGACTCCGGTGGGCCGTTTCACCCGTATCCTCGGTGTTCGAAATCCGCTAAGCGAGGGAGTTCCACGCCGTCCCGCCGTCACTGATCTCGTATCGCGGGGTGCCGTTCTCGTTGACGAGTCGCCGCGGAGTGGTGCCGGGACCGAACGACGATTCGGACGGAGCGTCCGAACGAGAACAGGGGTCGGAACGACGCGTCTCCGTTCTTCCGTCGCGAACTGACGTGTCGGAGGTATCACTGCTAGAGTATTCGTCAATGGCGGTGACAGCCTTCCACTTCGACGCTTCCGGTTGAGTCGAAAAGCGAAGACGACCAGTTCCCCAGTCACTGAGTGGCGGGTCAGGGAGTCTTCCTCCCCATTCGTTTGATCAAGTCAAACGAGAGCGGACGTGTAGAGGGCAAAGCCATCGCTCTCGAGGCCGAAAGACCTCACACTGGTCCGTGGAGGAATCTTTTAGTCGGTACTCTTCGAACCCGGTCGTATGAAGTTCGGCATCATCGGTTGCGGAACCATCGCACAGATCATGCACATTCCGAACGTCGTCGAAATTCCGGACGCGGAACTCGCGGCACTGTGCGACCCCGCGGAGAACGTAACGACAGCGCTGGGAGATCGGTACAACGTCCCGCCCGAACAGCGCTATACTGACCCGAAGCGGCTGATCGAAGAACTGGCACCCGAACTCGACGGGGTCATCGTCACGACGCCGATGCAGACGCACGCCGAGATCGTCGAGAGAGCGCTGACGGTCGGCGTGAATACGCTCGTCGAGAAACCGCTGGCTGTCACGCCGGCCGCGGCCACGCGGTTGGCCGAAACCGCCGAGAAGAGCGACGCGACGGCGATGGTCGCGTACAACCGCCGATTCGAGTTGGCCTACGAGAAGTTGGCCACCGAACTCGACGGAGTCGATCGAATCGATAGCATCACGGCCTACGCCGTCGATGCGGACTTCTCGAAATCGCTTCCGGATATCTACGATCTAGTCGAACCGGAACTCGAGGACGAATTCATCGAGCGGAGTGGTGAACGCCGGCGCGAGCAGTGCAAGCAGGCGATCGGCACCGACGACGACGATCTCGCTGCAGCGTACGACTTCCAACTCGAACACGTCTGTCACGATATCAACGCGCTTCGTGGACTGTTCGGCGACGTCGTCTCCATCGACCACGTGGACTTCGTTCGTGACGGGTATTTCGGCACCGCACACCTCGTTTTCGAGGGCGGCGAACGGTGCGTCCTCCAAACGGGAGATTCCGAGCGGCACTGGCACGAACAGTTCCTTCGGATCGACGCGCCGGATCGAACGCTCCGACTCGACTTCGACCACCCGTTCGTGAAGTACAATTCGGCGACACTCACCGTCCGACAGGGGACCGCGGAAACGGTCGACTGCCAGTACAGCCCGACCCGCGAGGAGAGCTTCAAACGGGAGTTAGAACAGTTCATGGCGTGCGTTCGGGGCGAGAGCGAAGTCCCGACCCCGATCGCCGAGGCGCGGGACGACGTCGAACTGATCGCGTCGCTGTTTACAGAGGGAGACGACTAACCGCTGCTCATCTCGAAAGCAGCCCAAAACAAGCCGGTCTCAGTCCTCGCTCATGGAGGCCGCCGTATGCTGTGATACTTTCCTTTCGTATCGTTGACGGATTTGCTCGTTTGCAGCCGACAAATGACTCGTGTCCTTCCCGACGATGAGGAAGTCGAAGTCCTGCTCTACTCGCGTTTCGATATCGTCTGGGTCCACGACGAGTGTTCCGACCGGAACTCCGGCGGCAGCACCCGCACTGACGACCTGATCGATTGCGTTATCGAGACGATCGTTCTCCCATTCGCCGAAAATCCCGAGGTTCGCGGAGAGATCCGCGGGGCCGACGAAGATGGCGTCGATACCGTCGACGGCGGCGATCTCCTGGGCGTTATCGAGTCCGCGCTGCGTCTCGATCTGAACCACGGTCGTGATCGAGTCGTCGGCGGTCTCGACGTACTGCTGGAAATCGTCGCCGTACGTGGCCGCGCGGCCCGACGCGACGCCGCGGATACCGTCGGGCGGATAGGTGACGGCTCGAACGACGTTGCGGGCCTCGTCGGCCGTCTCGATTCGCGGAACCATTATGCCGGCGACGCCGATGTCCAGTACGCGCTTGATCCGAACCGGATCGTCCGATGGAACGCGGACGAGCGCCTTCGTGTCCCCGTCGGCGGCGTCGACGCCGCGAGACATGTTCTCGACCGTTTCCAGGTTCAACGGGGTGTGTTCGGTATCGATAAGGACGAAGTCAAAACCGTGCGTCGCCGTCACTTCTGCGACGGTGGGGTGACCGATCGAGAGCCACGCACCGACGAGATCCGTTTCGGTTCGGAATTTCTCTTTTAGATTTGTCATATTTTCTCATGGTGTAGTGCTCGCCGGAGCGGTCGAGAGGCTGGTTCGCCTCTCGACGCGGTCCGAGAGCGTGCGCTTGTCAAACGTACTCCAGCCTTAGTGAATCAAACATAAATACTTATCCCCACGACGAACTGGTTCCACCGAAAATGATTGCTGACGGGGGCCGATCGGACCATAGTACCGACGCGGTCCGGGTACGGGCGATAGACGAGCGCGCGCGACGTGTACCGACGTACGTGCGAGCGGTGGCTCGTAACCGGTCCCTTCGACAGTCAGCAGAGCGGATTGCGTGAGTAACTGGAGACCGGCCGGTGAGTAGAGCCAGTTACGCTGGCCGGGTTGACGTCGTCAGCGGTGACGACCGGTACGCTGACGGGCGCGAAACGGTTCCTCGAGAATTGGCGCGACACGGACGCCCGATACTGGCGATCCGTGACGATTAGGGGAACAGCTGACCGTGTTGGCCCGCTGCGAGTGGGGTCGATCGGCGATTACTGGTACCGGAACATATACGGAGGGCGTCACCTACCGCATGATTTATATTGAGGGACAATACACATGGTGCATATGCCAACTAGTGGCAGTGCAGAGGGTAGTAGCGATAGTTCCGAGAGCGGCGTCAGCTCAGTAGTTACGGGTCGAAAGTCACGTCGGCGGTTCTTAACCGGCGTCGCCGGCACGGCTGCCGCAACCGGGTTGTCCGGCTGTCTCGGTGGGAGCGGCAGTGAGGCCGATGTCAACATCATCGCCGTCTCAGGGGAGGGCGAACTCGTACAGGAACTGGTCAACGACTACGTGGAAGACGACACGGACCTCTCGATCGACGTCACGATCTTCCCGTACGCGAACCTCTACGAGCGCGTCAGTAGCGTTCTGACGACCGGTGGGACGGGATACGACGCGATTCTGATGGACGATACCTGGTTCCCGCGGTTCGCGACGTACCTCGATCCGCTCGAGCAGTGGCTCCCGGACGGTCTCCCGGAGGAGCAACTCATCGACACGACAGTCGACATCGCCACGTGGCCGACGCCCGGTGCCCCGAAGGTTCCATCCGCCGAGGGGATGGACGAGACGATTCGCGGGCAGGTCGTCGTCGGGAACGCTCAGATGTTCGTCTACAACACCTCGTACTACGAGGAGGTCGGCGAAGAAGCGCCGGAGACGTGGGAGGACGTGTTGCGTGCCGGACGGAGCATCGACGACGAGGTCGATGACGCGAACGGGTACGTGATCCGCGGGCAGCGCGGTAACCCGGCGAACACGAACTTCATGAGCATCGGCTGGTCCCACCTCGGCGATATGTTCGACGACGACTGGCGCTACCAGTGGAATACCAGCGACGGCGAGGACGCGGTCAGTCTCTTCGTCGATGACCTTCGATCGATCTCACCGGACGGCGTCGCCTCGTTCAACAGCGATCAGGTACTCAATCGGATCGGCGAGGGGTCCGCCGCACAGGGGATGGCGTGGCCGGCTGCGGCGTCGACGCTACTCGGCGACGATACTGCAGAAGCGGATAACTTGGAATTCATTCCGATCCCGGAAGGCCCCGAACAGCAGGCCCCGATGCAGGGCAACTGGCTGCTCGGGATCAACTCGAGCGTCTCCGACGGGCGGAAAGAAGACGCCGGTACGGTCATTCAGTCCATTATCTCCAAGGAAGCACAGGACCGCTACGTCGAACTCGGCGGCGTCCCCTTCCGTCACGATACGTTCGAGGACAACATGGACGCACAGCCGTGGTTCGATGCGCTGTACGAGAGCCTGCAGAACGCTAAACCACGGCCGCGGACGCCGCTCTGGAACGAGATCGACGTGACGCAGGGGGAGAACCTCAACAGTGCGCTGTCCGGTGACATGACACCGTCGGAAGTCGTGAGCGAAACCGGGAGCGAAGCCGAGTCGATCCTCGAGAACGGGGGCTACTACTAGATGACGCCACCACGATCGAACAATGGCAACTGAAACAGGGACGGATGTCCACACGACGGCCGACCTCGAAGAGCAGTTGGGGACGGAGAAATCGACCCGGGAGCGCGTACTGCTGTGGGTCGACGAGCGGCTGAAATGGCTCATGACCCTTCCAGCCGTCATCCTGCTGTTCGCGCTGACGTTCTACCCGCTCCTGCGTGCGCTCCGGATGTCGACCCAGCAGTACATGCCCGGCGGACGGACGATGTCGGTCGGTATCGAGAACTACACGAACCTCCTGAGCAACGATGCGTTCATCCAGTCCCTCATCGTGACCGGCAAGTTCATCGGGCTGGCGGTCGGCCTCGAGTTCGTCCTCGGGTTCGGGATCGCGCTCCTGTTGAACAAGAAGATCAAGATGCGCGGGCTGTGGCAGACGCTCATCCTGATTCCGATGATCCTCTCGCCGACGGTCATCGGACTGGTCTGGCGTCTCATGTACACGCCCGACGGGCTCCTTGACTTCATGGCCGCGCCGTTTATCGGCCGGAACGTCGGCTGGATCAGCGATCCCGACGTTGCGTTGTACGCCGTCGTCATGACCGACGTCTGGCAGTGGACGCCACTGGTCGTGCTGGTCATCTTCGCCGGCCTCCAGTCCGTTCCCGGTGATATCCAAGAGGCGGCGATTATGGACGGGGCACCGCGCTGGCGGCGGTTCATCGACATCGTGTTCCCGTACCTGAAATCGCTGATCGTGCTGGTGCTTATCATTCGCGTCGTCGACGCGCTGCGCGTGTTCGCGAAGGTGTACATCCTGACCCGTGGCGGCCCGTCGAACGCGACGAACGTGATCAGCATGGAAATGTACCGGACCGCGTTCCGGTTTAGCAACTTCGGCCAGGCGTCGGCGATGGCGGTGTCGCTTCTGGTCGTGGTGCTCATCCTCGCGATGAGCTTCGTCAAAATCGCGGACATCGAGTTCTAACCATGGCAACAGACCAACAACCGGACGTTCCGTTCAAGGAACCGTCTCGGGTCGAACGGTTGCAAGATCGGCTGGTAGAGAAGGGAATCAGCAAGGTAGTCGTCTACGGGCTGCTCGGCGCCTTCCTCGTCTGGACGCTGTTCCCAGTCTACTGGCTCGTCTCCGGCTCGCTCAAATCGCGGCAAGCGCTGCTGTCGTTCCCCCCGACCTGGATACCAACCGAATTTCGGGTGAACAACTTCGTTCAACTGTTCGCGCAACGGCCCGAGTTCGCTCAGTACATCGTCAACAGCGTCATCGTCACGATCGTCACGACGATCATCGCGACGACGATCGGAGCGGCGGCGGCGTACGGATTCGTCACCTTCGACTTCCCGTACAACCTGGACTTCCACCTGCCGTTTTACATCCTCTCGACGCGGTTCATGCCGCCGATCGTGACGATCATTCCGCTGTTCGTCATCTTCAGGAACTTCCAGCTGGTGAACACGCTGTACGCACTGATCGCCGTCTACGTGATGTTCAACATCCCGTTCGCCGTATGGATGATGAAAGGGTTCTTCGAGGAAGTCCCAGACAGCCTCGTCGAATCCGCGATGCTGGACGGCCACACCCATATCGGGGCGTTCTTCAAAGTCGTCCTCCCGCTGGTCAAACCGGGACTGCTCGCGTCGGCGATCTTCACGACGATCGTGACCTGGAACGAACTCCTGTTCGCGATCATCCTGACCCAGGACGTCGCAGCGATGACGCTCCCGGTCGGGCTCTCATCGTTCGTCACGAAGTACTCGGTCCAGTGGATCAACGTCAGCGTCGCGGGCACGATCGCACTGATCCCGGTCCTCCTGTTCGCGTTCGTCGCGCGACAGGAACTCGTCCGCGGGTTCAGTATGGGGGCGGTCGGCAAATGACGCACAGCACAGGGACGAAACAGGCACGAACGCGACTCACGGAGGTATACAGCAATGGTTAAAGTCGAATACGACTCAGTCGAAAAGCGATACGGGGACACGATCGCGGTCGAAGACATCAACCTCACCGTCGAGGACGGCGAGTTCGCCATCCTCCTCGGACCGAGCGGCTGCGGGAAGACGACGACGCTTCGTTGCCTCGCCGGCCTCACCGAACCGACCGACGGAACGATCACGCTCGGCGACTACGACGTCACCGACGTCCACCCGAAAAACCGGAACGCGGCGATGGTGTTCCAGAACTTCGCGCTCTACCCGCACATGACCGTGCGGGAAAACATCGGCTACCCGCTCAAGGTGGCGGGCGTCGACGGCGACGACCGCGCCGAGCGCGTTCGAGAGGTCGCGGAGATGCTCGAGATTCCGGAACTGCTCGATCGAGACATCGACAACCTCAGCGGCGGCCAGCAACAGCGCGTCGCGCTCGGCCGAGCGATTATTCGCCGCCCGTCCGTGTTCCTCATGGACGAGCCGCTGGCGAACCTCGACGCGAAGCTGAAGCTGAGCATGCGGAGCCGAATCAAGGTCCTCCAGCGAGAACTCGGGATCACGACGCTGTACGTGACACACGATCAGGAGGAAGCGATGTCCCTCGGTGACAAGCTCATCGTGATGGACGAGGGTCACATTCAGCAGATCGGCTCCCCCGACGAAGTCTACCACGAACCGGAGAACAGGTTCGTCGCCGGATTCATCGGTTCCCCGTCGATGAACTTCGTCGACGTCGCGATCGACGAGTCCGGAACGGTTCGATCGGTGGACGGCGTCGACGGGTTCGAATACCGGCTGGAACAGAGCGTCGCCGAGCGGTACGGCGACTACGACGAGTTCACGCTCGGTGTGCGGCCCCAGTATTTCACCGCCCACACGGAGCCGGTTGACAACGCGATTCACGGTCAGACGAAAGTGACGGAGCCCCAGGGCGACGACCAGATCATCGACGTCGTCGTCGGGGACGAGGACGGCGACCACATCGATCTCACCGTGAAAGCACCGAGTACCGTCGAGGCGACGCGCAACGAGGAGATCTGGCTCACGGTGGACGATCCGCTCGTTCACGGGTTCGATATCCGGTCCGGAACCCGACTCGACGACGGCGACGTCGCCCGAACGAAAGCGAACGACCAGTACGCCGAATCCACGTCGGACTGATCCGTTCCGAGCCCGCCGTCACTCGTCTCCGACGCGCATCGACCCCGGCTACTGCAGTACGCTCCGCCGGAACGCTACGTCGACCGTCGCACTCCTCTCGGTATCTTCGCCCGAACCAGTCAAGAGACGTCACTCTCGGAAGACAAAGCATATGTGAGTAGATACCGTGGTTTACAACCGAACCATGTCCGTAGATACGATTTTCGTCGCCGTGACGGAAGCCGACGATAGAGCGCCGCTGATCGATGCGATCCGTGACATCGCCGTTCCGACCGGAGCGACCGTCGTTCTCGGGAGAGCCTACACCGATCACGATTTCGAAGAAACCGTCGCGGGGCTCGACTTCGACGGCCAACCGTCGCCGGACGACGTCGCTCGACGGAGCGAGTCGGTCCGCGAGGTCGCGAGCGCGCTCGAGGAGGTCGACGTATCCTGGGAGGCAAGAGGTGCAGTCGGGGAGATCGGATCCGAACTCGTGTCGCTGGCCGACGCGGCCGACGCCGACCTGTTGTTCATTCAGGGTCGGTCCCGGAGTCCGACCGGCAAGGCGCTCTTTGGCAGTACTGCCCAGACGGTCATCCTGAACGCGACCTGTCCCGTCACGTTCGTGTCGGAGTGACCGCCGATTACGGATGATACTGGAACTGAGCGCCGCCCTCGCACTGCTCGCCTCGGTGTGTTCCGGACTACAGGCCGTTTCGGTCGAGTACGGGTTAGAAAACGGCAGTTACACCGAACAGGAGTCACCGGCCCTCGCCGCGACGGTCATCACGATCGTCGTCAGCGTCGTCATCTTCTGGGGGCTCCTCGCCGTTCGCGGGGCGTCGCTCGACGGCGTGACCCCGAGGCGACTGGCTCCGTTCGTCCTCGCGGGCCTCGGGAATCCGGCGGCGTTTCGGCTGCTCTACTTCCGGGGAATCGACCGGGTCGGCGCTCGAGTCGCCGCCGCCGTCGTCGGGGCGAATCCCGCCGTCGCCGCACTGCTTGCCGTCCCGGTGCTCGGGGAGTCGTTTACCGTCGCGTCCGGGATCGGTCTGCTGTGTATCGTCGTCGGCGGCATCGTGTTACAGGTCTCGCGGACGGGAGCGACCGACTCGGATGACATCCTCGTCAGGGAGTTCACTCGGTTGGAGGCGCGGGATCTCTTCCTTCCGGCCGCCGCGATGGGGATACTCGGGACGTCGTTCGTTCTCGTCGCGATCGGGCTGAACGGGATCGACGATCCGTTGCTCGGAACCGCAGTGGGTCAAACGGCGGCGCTCGCCGCGTTCGTCGTCCTCTTCGGCGCGTCGCCGGACGCGCGCTCTCGAGTTCGGGTGCGCGACCGACTCTCGCTCGCCGCGTTCACGCTGGCCGGCCTGTTCGTCGCGGGGAACTGGCTCGCGTGGTTTACCGCGCTTCAGACGGGGACGGTCATCACCGTCGTCCCGCTCTCGAACGTGTATCCTCTCGTCATCGTCGCGATCTCGTATCTGCTCGTCAGACAGGTGCCCCGATCGCCGCGTCTCCTCGGCGGCATCGCCAGTATCGTCGCCGGTGCATCGCTGATGCAACTGGCGTAACTCGAGCTACCGCATCCCGGCGATTCGGGGCTCGAGCCGCGGAACTCCGGCCACCACGCCCCGGATCAGTAGACGGTGCGAGTCGGGGCGTGAGTCCCGTCTCGAGCGCCGTACTCGAGTCGGTTAGACGCTCCCGATGGACGACCAGTAATCGTAGTTCTCCTTGGCGTGGACGAGCGGACGTTCGGTCCGGTTCTCGATTTCGATAGTGTAGTGTCCGTCGTACCCGGCGTTCGAGAGCGTCTCGCGGATCGCCTCGAAATCGAGGATTCCGTCCCCGAGGTCCGTGAACGACCGGAAGTAGTTGATGACGTTGTCCAGGTGGAAGTCGGCCGCGGAGAGCGCGTCTCGGTTCGCGGCGAAGTCCTTGACCGGATCGACGTCCTTGAGGTGGACGTAGGCGATGTCGTCGGCGAACCGTTCGATCCCGTCGGTCACGTCGCCGTCGGGGAAGTTGTCGCCGTAGGGGTAGTAGTGAGCGGTATCGAACAGGAGTTGCAGTCCGTCGACGGCGTCGAGGGTGCGCCGGATCTCCTCGGGTCGTTCGATCGCCGTCGCGCCGTGGTGGTGCACGACCGGCTGCACGCCGGCGTCGACGGCCGCGTCACTGATCCGGGACAGCCACTCCTCGACGGTAGCGTTGTCGTGCCGGGAACGCTGTGGCGGCAGTATCCCGACGAACTCGGCCCCGAGGTCGGCGACGGTCGGCATGTCCTCGACCATCCGTCGGACCGCGTCCTCGGTCTCGATCCACTCGCTCATCGCCAGATAGAGCTCGAGGTCGTACTCGTCGAGCCACCGATCGACGGTCTCCGCCCCGTTCGCACGGATCTTTTCGAGCCCGATCTCGGCCCCGTCGTACCGACAGGCGGCGATATCGCCGAGTCCCTCCTCGACATCTTCGGCATCGTACATGATAGTCGCGTAGCCAACGCCCATGCCTCACACGGAGGATGTACACAGAAATATACCTTTTGGAACCCTCGAGCGAGACGATGTCTCGATTACGGGGAGACGCTCGCGACGCGGTCCGGTCGGGAGCCGGTTCACTCGCGTCGGACGCTGACTGAGACGCCCTCTCCCAGGGGGAGAACGACGGTTTCGAACCGGGGAGCGGACCGGACCTCGTCGAGGTAGTCGGCGATGCCGGCCGTGTTTCGGTCGACGTCGCCCGTCTCACCGCCTTCGACGAGCGCGAGCAGCGACTCGAAATCGGTATCACCGGCCGCGATGACGTTGTCGGCGATCACCGCGCCGCCGGGGGAAACTTTCTCCCGAACCGATTCGAACGCCGCCCGGTAGCGGTAGTTCTGGTGGTCGAGTACTACGACGTCGAAGGGGCCGTCGTAGCGTTCGATCGTCTCAAGGGCGTCCCCGTGTTCGAAGCGCGCCCGGTCGTCGAACCCGCCACGAGCCATGAACGTTCGAGCCCGCTCGAGATTGTCCCGGTTCAGTTCGGTCAGGACGATCTCCCCGTCGGCGGGTACCGCGTCCGCGAGCCAGTAGGCCGAATAGCCGTAGCCGGAGCCGAACTCGAAAACCCGTCGGGCGCCGATCAGTCGGGCGATGAGACGGAGTGCGGCCCCCACTTCGGGCCCGACGTGGGGGAAGTCCCGTTCGCGGGCGGTGGTATCCATCTCCGCAAGCACCGGGTCTTCCTCGGGTAGGGTGGCCCGAACGAACTGCGTAATCTCCTCCGAAAGCACGTTGTTCATGTGGAACGCATCGTTCTACTGTCGTATGTAAGTGAGGTCCCCCTTGAGGGGTCGATACCGACGACTCGTCCGCAGGACCGAACGGTTCGATACCGGCAGTCTCCGGTGCGTCGCCGTCGATGACCCACCGGACGCCTCGCGAGCCCTCCACCGCAGTTCACCGTTTGTCGCTCGCAAATCCATCGGACGCGTAGGATCGGAACCGCGTCGTCCCGCTCGTGGAGAGGGGTTCGAAAACGGCGGAGTCGCGTTCCCCCGATTCGGTGGTCCCCCGTCGAACACGTCGAGTCCGGAACGAGCATTCGCCCCAGTACGCGGGACGACCGCGCGCTCGTCCTCGATCGCGTTCGATACCGATCCGATCGACACGATACTGCGGTGAGCGTCGGGGTCGGTTCGAGAACGTTCAGGAACGAGTGAGCGTCGTTTGAGAGAGACAAAGCAGTCCGGCAGCGATCGAACCGATTCCCTATTCGAACGGGGTACCGATCAGGCTGTATTACAAATGTACGACCGTAAAATTGATCGCCGATCGATCACAGGCCTGCGGTCAGGAGTGGGCACAGGAAACGGCCGTCAGCTAACCGAACCCAGTTCGTTTGAATCTCGCAAACGAGAAATCAGGAGAACTTGGCGTTGATTTCGATGACGTTCGCGGAGCGCGTGACCATGTTGGGCAGTTCCTCACGGTACCGATCGCCCGTCATTCGACTCGACGGTCCGGAGACGCTGACGGCACCGAGTACCTCGTTTTCGCCGGCCTTTACCGGCGCCGCGACGCATCGGAGCCCCTCGATCTTTTCCTCGTCATCGAACGCGTACCCGCGCTCGCGGATGGTCTCGAGTTCGTCGAAGAGTTCGTCGCGACTGGTGATCGTCTGCGAGGTGTACCCTGGCAGCCCGTGCCGGTCGACGATCTCCTCGACACGCTCTCGCGGATAGTGGGCGAGGATCGCCTTTCCGAGCGAGATACAGTGGAGGTACTCCCGCTTGCCGATCGACGACGCCGTCTGAACGGCCCGCTCGCCACCTTCCTTGTAGAGGTACACCGCGCGGCCGTGTTCCTCCGTCGCGAACTGCACCAGTTCGTCGGACTGCTCGGCCAGGTCCGCCAGTTCGTCGGTCACGACGTCGTAAATCCCCAGCCGATTCTTCACTCCCTCGCCGAGCTCGAGGTAGCGGAGACTGAGCTGGTACGCTCCGCCGTTCTTGACGACGTGTTCCTTCTCGAGCAGCGTCGCCAGATGACAGTGTACCGTTCCCTTCGACCGGCCGAGCTCGTGTGCGATCTCGGTGATCCGTGCGCGATCGTGTTCGTGGAGGTAGTCGATGATCTCGAGGGTAATCCCCACGGCCTGAATCGTTCTCGGTTCCGTCGCCTTTGCCATGCGGAACACCAGCACACCCACCCACTAAATTGTTTGTGTGTCCCAAACAAATATGCTGTTTGAGAGTATCGAACGGTCGCGCGAGTCCGGTGACGGATCGGCCGAGAGAAACGGCTGTACCGCTCACGTCAGAACGAACGTAACGTATTTGTGTGCGTACCGCAACGACTAATTCGTATGTCCGAGCAACGAGAGCGAGCCGTTTCACCAGACGTTCGTAACCGCGTCGACAACTACGTCGGCGGACAGTGGACCACGCCGACCGGCGGCAGCTCCGAGCCCGTCAGGGATCCCGCCACGGGAGACGAACTCGCGACAGTCGAGTTTTCGACGGCTGAGACCGTCGACGAAGCGGTCGAGACGGCGGACGAAGCGTTCGAGGAGTGGCGGCGGACGCCCGTCGTCGAACGAGTACAGTACCTCTTCGATCTGAAGACCGAACTCGAGAACCGACTCGACGAAATCGCGACCGCGCTGTCCCGCGAGCACGGAAAGACCGTCGCGGAGGCCCGCGGCGAGATCGAACGCGGTATCGAGAACGTCGAAGTCGCCTGCGGGATGCCGAACATGATGCGCGAGGGCAGCGGCACCGTCGAAGACGTCGCGCGTGGTATGGACGAAACGGCTGTCCGACAGCCGCTGGGCGTCTTTACTGCCATTACCCCGTTTAACTTCCCGGCCATGATCCCACTGTGGTTCCTGCCGTACGCAGTTGCATCGGGGAACACGTTCATTCTCAAGCCCAGCGAGAAGGTTCCGCTGAGTTCGCAACTCATCTTCGAGGCAATCGATGCAGTCGACTTCCCGGACGGTGTTGTTAACCTCGTCAACGGCGGCGCCGAGACCGTCAATACGCTGCTCGAGCACGACGACGTCGAGGGCGTCTCGTTCGTCGGCAGTTCGCCGGTCGCCAAGCACGTCTACGAGACCGCAGCCGAACACGGCAAGCGCGTGCAGGCACAGGGCGGGGCAAAGAACTACGCCGTCGTCACCGAGAACGCGGACGTCGAGTCATCGGTTCCGAATATCATCGGCTCCGTCTACGGTAACGCCGGCCAGCGCTGTCTCGCCAACGACGTGGTCGTCGGCGTCGGTGATGTCTACGACGACCTGCGCGAGCAGTTGGTCGAGGCCGCGGAGAACCTCACCGTCGGTGCCGGCGTCGACGAGGACACCGACGTCGGCCCCCTGATCACGGACGACTCGCGCGAGCGCGTGCTCGGCCTGATCGAGAACGCGATCGACGAGGGCGCCGAACTCGTCCTCGACGGCCGGGACTTCGAACACCCGGACGACGAGTTGGACGGCAACTTCCTTGGACCGACCCTCCTCGAGGGGGTCACGACCGACATGGAGATCGCACAGGAGGAGATTTTCGGGCCGGTACTGTGTCTGGCCGAGGCGAAAGACGTAGACGACGCGATCGAGATGGTCAACTCGACGAAGTACGGCAACGCGTCCTCGATCTACACCGAGTCGGGAAGCGAAGCCCGACAGTACAAGTACGAGGTCGACGCGGGGAATATCGGCGTCAACGTCGGCGTCTGTGCCCCGATGGGGTTCTTCCACTTCGGCGGCCGCAAAGCGTCGTTCTTCGGCGACCTCCACGCGCAGGGCGAAGACGCGGTCAACTTCTACACGGAGAAGACGATCCAGATCGAACGCTGGTATAGCTAATCCTCGAGCGGCCCCGCCGACTGTCGGAGCGGAAGTCAGGTGAGAAGCAGTACAGTCACCGTTTCTCTCGGTCCGAACCGTCGAGCGTCCGTCCGAGCGATCAGCAACCGTTTATTCCGCTGCCACCGCAGGGACTCCGTTCGAATTGCAGTATCGGGCGGCACTGACGACGCCAACGAGGTGCTTCCGGACAGACTCGGCTCGGAGTTGGGCCTCGTGACTTCGATGTCGGGATGCGGGGCGACGAGGACGGCTACATTCGGTCACCACCATCGCGAAGTACAACGAGGGCATGCACGATGCCGACGTCATCTGGGTCTGACCGAACGAGCGTCCCTCACTCGGTCCCAGTCACCGGAAGTTATAACAGGTATCTCCCCAATCGACTTGATAATGCGACTCGCTGTCAACGTCAGCGACACGAGCGTCCCGGTGTCGTCACACGGCACCGATCGCGTTCGGAGCGAGTCGTACCGCTCCGTTTCGGCCGCACGGAGGGGCCGACACGACGTTCGCGGTGTCGGTCGGAAAACGCGGCCGCTTCGCGGACGGACTCCGCGCTATCGAATCGAGCCGTTCCGGACCAGGGACGGACGACTACGCGACTGCGCATACTGACACCAATCATGTACGAGGACTTCGCATCCACGCTCGCGGCGACGATGTGGACCGATTTCGACGAGACACCCGAACGGGACGGGCCGACGCCCGAGATAACCGACATCGACACCTTCGTCATCGACGGCAACTTCCCGTGGACGATCGTCACGCTCGAGACCGATCAGGGCGTGACGGGGATCGGCGAGGCCTATCCCTCTCCGGGCGTCCACGAGATCGTCACTGACTATCTCCGACCCGTACTCGTCGGTGAGAACCCGCTCGACGTCGAGCGGCTCTACAACCTCATGCGGGGAAGCCTCTCGGGCCGGGGATCGCAGTGGGGCGTCGGCACGATCGCGATTAGCGGCGTCGAGATCGCGCTCTGGGACGCCGCCGGAAAGATCCTCGAGCAGCCGGTCTACCAGCTGCTCGGTGGGAAGACTCGAGACGAAGTCCGAGTCTACGCCGACTGTCACGCCGGGGAGGCGATGGTCGCGTCCGCCGAGGAGGGCCAGGAGGAGACGACCTACGAGCCCGAAGCGTACGCGCAGGCCGCCCGGCTGGCGGTCGACGACGGCTTCGACGCGGTCAAGTTCGACCTCGACGTCCCGTCCGGACGGGACATCGACACGCTCTCGAGGCACTTCGACCCGCCGGAGATCGAACACAAACGGTCCATCGTCGAGGCCGTCACTGCCGAGGTCGGCGATGACGCCGAAGTGGCGGTCGACCTCCATTGGAACTTCAGCCCCGAAACGGCAGAGCGGCTCTGTCGGGCGATCGAGCCCTACGACCTCGCCTGGATCGAGGACCCGCTTCCGCCGGAGAACACCGACGCGATGCGGGAGCTGAAACGGTCGACCGACGTGACGCTACTGACCGGAGAGAACCGCTACGGTCGTCACGGCTTCCGCGATCTGATCGAAGACCAGGCGGTGGACTTCCTCGCTCCCGACGTCCCGAAGACCGGCGGGATCGCCGAGACCAAGAAGATCGCGGACATGGCCGAGGCCTACTATCAGGCGCTCGTTCCGCACAACATCGGGAGCCCGGTCGCGACGGTCGCGACCGCCCACGTCGGCGCGACGGTTCCGAACTTCGTCGCCCTCGAGTACCACGCCCGCGAAGTGCCATGGTGGGACGACCTCGTCGCTCGTGACGAGCCGCTCATCCAGAACGGACGGCTCGCGATCCCGGACGGACCGGGGCTCGGTATCGAACTGGACTGGGACGTCGTCGAAGAACACCGCAAGACGCGGTCCTGACGCGGCGACAACACGACCGGTTTCCGATTCACCGCCGGACGCTCTGTTCCCGGTCGAGCTACCGGCGGCAGCTTTCCTCGCTACGAAACGCGTACTCGTTCGACTCGAGACGGTGAACCGAACACAAAACCTAATGCACGGTCCGCCGTACTGTCAGGTACGATGGTCGAAATCGATTACATGGCCCATCAGGAGCAGTACGACCCGTCGACGCTGTTGGAATACGGGGAACACGCCACGGACAGCGGTTACGAAACCGTCTGGACGTCGGACCACTTTCATCCGTGGTTCCACACGGATGCGGAGTCGGCGTTCGCGTGGTCCTGGCTCGGCGCCGCGACGGAACGCTTGGACGGTCCGATCGGGACGTGCGTGACGCCCGCGACGGGCCACTACCACCCCGGCATGATCGCCCAGGCGTTCGCCACGCTTCAGCAACTCCACGACGACCGCGTGTTGCTCGGTCTCTCCACCGGCGAGGCGATGAACGAGACGCCGCTCGGGTTCGACTGGCCCGAGTATCCAGAACGGCGGGACCGCCTCGAGGAGTCCCTCGAGATCATCCGTGCGCTCTGGGGCGACGACGAGTGGGTCAGCGACGACGTTCGCGAGCGAATCGACGAAGACGGGTTCGTCACCTACGACGGGGAGCGGTTCGAACTCGACGACGCCAAACTGTACACGATGTCCGAACAGTCGCCCGAGATCCACATCGCGGCGAACGGGCCGAGTACCGCCCGACTCGCGGCGCGGTACGCCGACGGGTTCATCACCGTCAAGAAGGGAGAAGAGTACACCGAGCGACTCTATCCTGCGATCCGGCAGTACGCCGAAGAGGAGGGGAACGATCCCGACGCGATCGAAACGACGCTGCTCGTGACTGCGTCCTACCACCCCGACTACGAACGGGCCCTCGAGGCGACGCGGCCGTGGCACGCGACGACCCAGAACGTCTTCGATCGGGCGCTGGCAGATCCGCGCGACATCGAGGCCGAAGGGGAGAAGGCGACCCGCGAGGAGATCGAATCGAAGTTCCTGATCGCCGACGATCCGTCGGCGATCGCGGCCCAACTCGAGGAGTACGCCGAGATGGGGTTCGACCGGATCGCGGTCGCGAACACCAGCCCGGAGCCCGAACGGCTGTTCGAAGTGATGAACGACGAGGTCCTCCCGTCGCTGTGACCGGTGGCCGGATTCGAGAGCGAGCGCCGACACCCCCACTGATCGGAGCCGACCGATTCAGATATCGACCCGGTCCCCGATCTCGGCGATCTCGAGGCGTCGGGGATACTCGAAACTCCGCGAATGTTCGTGAAGGGCCGTCGGGTCCGCGGTGAGGCGTTTCCACATGTCCCAGTGGCTGGGGAGCAGTCGCTCGAGTTGGAGATCGCACGCGGCTTCGAGACACTGGTTTTCGTCGTTGTACCACTTCGTGACCGTCGGGTCCCCGGTCTCGCGGTCCGGCATCACGCCGACGGTCCCGAACGCCAACGCCCCGAGATCGATGTCGTATCGCGACCCGATATCGGTGAACGCGTCGGCCGGTTTCGAATCACCGCCGTGGAAGAACGTCCCGGCCTCGTGTTCGAGGACGTACGTGACCGGGTGGGTCGCGTCTGGGTCGTCAGCCGGTTCGACGTGGACCGTGAATTCACCGACGTCGAACGACTCGCCTTCGGCGACCGCGACCAGTTGTTCGTCGGCCACGTCGTAGGCCACGGGCCATGCCTCGTCCTCGCGAGCGACGGCGACTGTGTCGTCCGGTCCGTAGAACGACGCGTCCGTGTTCGCGAGAATCGGGGCCTGCGACGGTCCGTGGACGTGGTCGACGTGTTCGTGGGTCGCGAGGACCGCGTCCGCACTGCGAACGGCCGACGGTTCGAACGGAACCGGGAGCATTCGAATCGTCCGCGGTGGGTCCCCGATTCCCAGATACGGATCGATGAGGACCGTCGTCCCCCCGCTCCCTTTGAGAACGAACCCGTTGCAACCGAGATACCAGACGGCGACGCCGTCTGGATCGGCCGATTCGATCGCTCGAGGAAGCCACTCGCCCCAGTCGCTGTGAATGACCATACGACTACGTGAGTCCGATAGCGACCAAGAGCGTATCGGTTTCCGCGGTGGACCGGAGGAAGTGATCGAATCGAAGAGGCGCTCGCGACGCCGGTGCCGTGGCACCTGCCTTCGGTTCACGGTCGATGGCCGCGGCACACATGCGAGGGCGAATATTTATGGCATACCGTGGTAATCAATTGAACATGCCCATGCGTACTGGTGGCGAGATTATCGCCGAGTACCTGGAAAAGGAGGGCGTAGAGTATCTGGTCGGTATCCCCGGCCACGGAAGCACGAATCTGCTCGACGCGTTCAACGAGTCCGACGTCGAGGTCATTCAGCCGCGACACGAACAGGGTGCGACCCACCTCGCGGACGGGTACGCCCGCGCGTCCGGCGATCCGCTCGCGGTCTTCACCTCGATCGGCCCCGGTGCGACGAACACCGTTACCGGCGCCGCGACGGCGTACGTCGACTCGATCCCGATGGTCATCTTCACGGGTGCGCCACAGACCCACGAGTACGGACAGGGGATTCTGCAGGAACTCGATCGCCAGAAGCCCGGTGACTTCCCAAGCGTGATGGAGCCCGTGACGAAGCGGAGCTTCGTCGTGCGTGACGTCGAACGACTCCCTCGCGTCCTGCGGCGCGCGTTTCAGATCGCCGTTACGGGTCGTCCCGGGCCCGTCCACGTCGACGTCCCGATGGACGTTCAGGGGGCCGCCGCGGACGTCGAAATCCCCGACCCCGAAGAGACGCGCACGCACAGCCGACCGGGCGGAGATCCGGAATCGGTCGAGGAAGCCGCGGACCTGCTCGCAGACGCCGACCGCCCCGTTATCGTTCCGGGCGGGGGCTGTATGCTTGGCGAAGCCTGGGACGAGGTCCAGGCGCTCGCCGAACACCTGAAAGCGCCCGTTATCCCGACCTTCCAGGCCAAGGGAATCATTCCGGAGGATCACGAACTCTTCGTCGGATACGCGGGCTGGATCGGGTCGTCGGCCGGCAACGAACTCGCGAGCAACGCCGATGTCGTGCTCGCGATCGGCTGTCGGTTCTCCGATCTGCACACCTCGTCGTTCGAACAGGGCGTCAGCTTCGAGATACCGCCGAGCAAACTGATCCACGTCGACATCGACAACACGGAGATCGGCAAGAACTACCCCGTCGAGGTCGGCATCCTCGGCGACGCCAAGGTTGTCACTGACCAACTCCACGACGCCGTCTCCGACCGCGTCGACGAAGTGTCCACCGAGGACAACGAGTACTACGACGAGATCCAGCGCCTGTGGGCCGACTGGCAGGAACAGGTCGAACAGCGCCACACCGACGACGTCCCGATGAGTATTTCCCGCGCGCTCGCGAGCCTCCGAGAGGCCCTGCCCCGCGAGGGCATGATCGTCTCGAGCGCGGGCCAGCCACAGGAGATCACGAATCCGGAGTTCCCCGTCTACGATCCCCAGACGAACATCTCCTGTGGCGGGTTCTCGACGATGGGCTTCGGCGTCTCCGCCGCGATCGGAGCGAAACTCGCCGAGCCCGATCGCCCCGTCGTCGACATCGAGGGCGACGGGAGCTTCCTGATGTGCAATCAGGAAGTCGCCTGCGCGGTCGAACACGACATCGACGTCACCTGGCTCGTGGTCAACAACAACGGCTGGAAGTCGATCCGCAACCTGCAGGTCGACAAGTACGGCTGGGACCGCGTCCTCAACACGGAGTTCGACAGGGACGACGACGTCGACTTCGTGAAGATGGCCGAGGCGTTCAGCATCGGCTTCGCCGAACGCGTCGTCAAGCCCGAGAACCTCACCGCGACGCTCGAGGAGGCCATCGAGTACGACGGTCCCGCGTTCGTCGAGGCCGTCGTCGAACCGGACAATCCCGACTCCGGCGCGATCATCACCGGCGAGTGGGACCTCGCTGATCTCGAGGCCGACGACTGAGCACGGACCGTCCGTCGAACGATCGGTCGGGAGTCGTTCCCCAGTGCCCGCTCCGGTTCCGCGGAACCCGGGATTCGGGCGCCACCGGTATTATTATATTGGGTGCAGAGGAATCTCGTGGTATGCAATCCCTTGTAGTGGACGCTGAGTGGGATCCCAGATCGGAGTACGACGTTTCGGACGCCGAACGCGAATCGAAGAAGGCGATGAACGCCTCGCAGGTATGGCGACACCCCGAACTCCGCGTCACCGATCGAGAGCGTCCGGCCCCGGACGACGACGAAGTACTCGTCCGCGTACGATACGCGGGAATCTGCGGAAGCGATGTCTCGATGCTCGAGACGGACGAAGACGGCTACGTCCACTACTCGGCGTACCTCCGGCTCCCGAACGTGACCGGACACGAGTTCGCGGGCGAGATCGTCGAGACGGGCGATGACACGCAGCTATTCGAAGCGGGCGATCTCGTCACCGCCGAGGTCACCGACTACTGCGGGCGCTGTAACATGTGTCGACAGGGGTTCAACGGTCACTGCGAGAACTTCGAGCAGCTCGGCTTCACGATCCCCGGCGCGTTCGCGGAGTACGTCGCCGTTCCCGAGAAACTGTGTTGGGACGTATCGGCACTTCGAGACACGTACGAGACGGACGACGAGGCGCTTCGCGCCGCCGCGACGATCGAGCCGAGCACCATCACGTATCACGGGCTGTTCGCTCGAGCCGAGGGCGTTCTGCCCGGGGACTACCACGTCTACCACGGTGCGGGACCGATCGGTCTCACCGGAATGAACGTCTCGCGGGCCGCCGGTGCGGGCGAAGTGATCGCGTTCGAACCCTCCGACGAGCGACGCGAAATCGCCCGCAAACTTGGGTACGAGCACGTCTACAACCCGATCGAACGCGATCCGGTCGAGACGGTCTCGTCGATCACGGACGGCGAAGGCGCCGATGTGCACGTCGAAACGTCCGGTGCGGTCACACAGACCTATCCCGTTATCGGGGACACGTTGGCCGAGACTGCCAACGTCGTCCACATCAGTAACGCCGGCGCCGACCCCGGTATCGCCCTGCGGAAGTACCAGGGTAACAGCGCCCAACTCTACGGGTCGGAGGGTCACACTGGCCAGCAGGTCTACCCACGCGTGATCCGGCTGATGGCCGCAGACCAACTCGACAATCGACCGATCATCACGTCGACCTACGAACTCTCGAACGCTGACGATGCGATCCGGCAGGCGGCCGAGCGCGTCGACGGGAAGGTTCTCATCGAGATGTAGGCGTTCCCCGGCAGTCATCGTACTGGGCCGTCCGACCGTGTAATCGACCGTCGATCGTGGTATCAGTCCTCGAACGGGATTCGTCACCGAACCACACTATTTATTGTCTCGCCCGGTAGTGGATCGTGTATGGGCGTAGGATATACGACCATCATGTACGACCCAGCGGAGGTATTGTCCGAAGGGCTCGGTGACTTCGCCGCGTGTCGATACGACGGCGTCGAGATCGGCCTCGGGAAAGTCGACTACATCGGCGTCGACTCCCTGCAGGAGTCGCTCGAGGAGAACGACCTCGACATCTACTGCGTCATGGCCGGCTGGCTCAACACCGAGGAAGACGTCGAGGCGGCGGTCGACGGCGCCGCGATCGCGGCCAAGCTCGACGCCCGATTCCTCGGGATCCTGCCGCCGCCGCGAGGCCAGGAGACCGACGAGACGTTCGACGCGTGGCTCGACCGGATCTGTACGGCGGCCGCCGACGCCGGCGTCACGCCCGTGTTGCACCATCACGGTGCCTCCCACGTCGAGAGCCCCGAGGAGATCGAAGAATGGCTTGAGCGCGCACCCGACAACCTCGAACTGCTGTACGACACTGCACACTACCAGCCCTACGGCGACGTCATCGACGGGATTCACCGGTTCGCCGACGATATCGCGTACGTTCACCTCAAGGACATCGATCCGACCGTCGACTTCCAGAGCCACGTCGACACTCTCTCGGCGGGGAACGTCCAGTACGACAGCCTCTTCGTGTTCCTGACGTCGTTCGTCGACCTCGGCGAGGGCGTCATCGACTTCGAGGCTGTCGACGAGGCACTCGAGGCGATCGGCTACGACGGGCAGATCACGATCGAGATCGAGAACGAACGCAACGACAGACTCGTCCACGCGAAGCGCAACATCGACCACTGGAACGACGCGACCGGCGCGTAAGCGAAATCGATACCGGAGAGTCGTCCCACTGTCATCGCCACCGACACGAAGTACATACTGATCGCAACGCTGTCGTGCGATCAGGCGTGCGATGACGTTCGGTAGCTACTCGAGTCGTGTCCCTTCTCGCGACCGCTCGGTTCGCCAGCACTGGCGACGCGGTCGCTTGAACTGAACGGACGATCCGAGGTCGCAAAAACGGTGAAATAGGGATCAGACGCGCTTAGCTCTCGGTCTCGACCTGGAGTCGCTGCCCCTGCTCATCGCTGCGGACGATGGTGTCGACGATTCGCTGGACGGTCAACGCTTCGTCAAAGGAGACGATATCGCCGCTCTCGCCCGCGATCGCTCGCAGGAACTCGTAGTTCTCGTGGACGACGGTGTGTTCCCAGCCGATCGTGTGGCCGGACGGCCACCACCGGTCGCCGTACGGATCGTCGTCATCGGTGACCAGAATCCGCTCGTAGCCCCGTCGATCGGCGTCGTATACCTCGAGTTCGTTGAGCCGTTCGAGATCGAATCGAACCGCGCCCTCGGAGCCGATGATTTCGATCGCGTTGGTCGCCTTGTGGCCCGATGCCACGCTCGAGCCCTCGAAGACGCCGACTGCACCCGACTCGAATGCGGCCGTCGCGAGGTACACGTCGTCGGTCGTCACCGGCCGCGTCCCGTCGCCGTCCGGCGCGGGCCGCTCGCCGACGAGCGTTGCGAGCCGTCCGCTGACATCGGTGATGTCCCCGACGAGCCAGCGCGCGAGGTCGATCGTGTGCGAGCCGACGTCGCCGACCTGGCCGTATCCTGCCCGCTCGACGTCGTTGCGCCAGACCCACGGGTGATCGGGATCGGCCTGCCAGTCGACGAGGTACTGTCCGCGGACGTGTCGAATCTCGCCGAGCGCGCCCCCCGCCTCGAGGGCGGCGATCGTCGGTTCGGCGTGGAGGTCGTTCGGCCCGAGGTTGTAGAGGACGTCCACCTCGTCGACGAGCGTCTCCCAGTCGTCGGTCGTGTGCGTGAACCCGAACCGGTCGGCGGCTGCGGCGACGCGCCCCTCGTTGCGTCCGCAGAGGACGTGCCGATCGGTGTCCGGGACCTCCGGGAAGAACATCGGGAGTCTGGCCAAGGCGTTCGCGTGCGCCTGTCCCATGAAGCCGTAGCCGATGAATCCGACGCGGAGCGTCATCGGTACCGTCCTCCGTGGGTGGTTTCCGTGACTGTCAGTTCCGCGTCAATTCGATCGCGTTCGGCCCGGCAGTCGCACCGGCCCGTTCCAAAACCGAGGCTACACCCGGCAGCGCTTGTGAGCCACATACCGGACGGTCGGTCGCATGGTGCAAATAGATACCGAGATCCCGTCCCGACACCGCTCGCCGGCACGTCGCCGGTCGACGCTATCGCCGCGTTAAGTCGACACCGAGTCCCGGTAATTGGTGCGACGGGAGCCCCGCGCAACCGCTCCGATCGACTGCGTGCCTGCTGTAGGTGCTATCCCTTGGCAAGCTATTTGTGGGACGGTGAACAATTTACTGCCGAGATGAAGATCGGAGTCATCGGTGTCGGCGCTATCGCACAGATCATGCACGTCCCGTACCTCGCGGAACTGCCCGAAGCGGACATTCACGCGATCGCGGATCCCGGCGCAAACGTGGTCGAAACGTTCGGGAACCGGTATAACGTCGCCAATCGGTACACGGAGAGTACGGCGTTGATCGAAGACCAAGCCGATGCGCTCGACGGCGTCGTAATCACGACGCCGATGCACACCCACGCGGAGGTAGCTGTCGCCGCCCTCGAGGCGGATCTCCACACGTTCGTCGAGAAGCCGGTGGCCGTGACGCCGTCGGACGCGCAGCGAGTGGTCAATGCGGCCGAGGAGACGGACGCGGTCTGTATGGTCGGC
>SDGW01000150.1_pt1 | contig 29120 bp, 30 predicted proteins | sample 2873831 | NCBI WGS metagenome assembly SDGW01 (sample SAMN08132700, study PRJNA421101) | hypersaline lake metagenome | isolation source: celular fraction 0.22 microns magnesium sulfate-rich crust from ephemeral... | place: Spain: Penahueca Lagoon, Toledo | collected 2011-07 | reverse complement strand
GACATCCCGATCACGCTGACGGCGTTGCACGCGCTCACACCGGTCGAAACGGGAACCGAAGCCGCCCTCACCGACACTCAGCAGGAGGCACTGGTGCTCGCCTACGAGCGTGGCTACTTCGAGTCTCCCCGCGAGGTCACGCTGGAAGAACTCGGCGAGGAACTCGGCATCTCCCAGCAGGCCGTCGGTTCCCGCCTCCGGGGTGGAATTAGGCACGTTCTTGGGAGTACGCTCTCTGCCATCACCGTCTGATCCTGATCAGCTACATAAAAGCGGTTTGTGCAGGAAAAAGCCAGCGTGATTCCTGTCGCTCGTCTGTACTAGAGATAATGAGGGGGATTCCATCGCCTTCGACTCGGTACTGGACTTGTGCCAACACCAGCATCGCCGGATCGTGCTTGCGATTCTCGCAGCAGAACAGCGGTCGTTGACACTGAATGATCTCACGAAGACCGTTCTCAAGTATAATCACCACACTCCACTTACAGAGGTCTCTGAGGGCAGGCTGGCAGGGATTCGCCTCTCGCTCTGTCACGTCCACCTCCCAAAGCTGGCTTCGAAAGGGCTCATCACCCATGATCCGGACCGACAGCTTGTGGAACCGACCGAACAGTTCGAGCAGGTACAGCCGACCCTGACTACGATCCTTGGTGCTGACCCCGCACTCGAAGTGCCGATCGAACTGTAGTATTGATTAACCGCAGCCCTTCTCGGCCAGTGCTAGATCAGTCCATTGGGGGAATGACGGCGACGAACAATACGCACACGAAGTTATCGCGGCGTTCAGCAACCTCTGAGTGAATAGAAGAGGAAAGTCACTATTTCGATTCAACCGATAATCGAGGGCGTATCGACGGACGAAGCCGCCCCGCTCGAGCGGGAGACCGTAGCTTGATACCGCTCCGAGTGCCACGACGAGACAACGCCGACTCGAGCCCACCACATGACCGACGACCGCATCTACCACGTCGACGGCGATCTCGTCCCCGCGAGCGAGGCGACCGTCAGCGTCGACGACCGCGGCTTTCGCTACGGCGACGCCGCCTTCGAGACGCTGCGAGCCTACGGCGGGACGATCTTCGCCTGGGACGCCCACCGCGAGCGCTTAGAGCGAACCTGCGAGGCCCTCTCGCTCGAGCACGGCCTGTCGGCTGCCGACCTCCGGGAGCGAATCGACGAGACGCTCGCGGCGAACGACCTCGCGGACGCCTACGTCCGGCTCTCGATCACCCGCGGCGTCCAGCCGGGCAAGCTCACCCCCCGGCCCGAGGTCGATCCGACGGTCGTGATCTACGTCAAACCGCTCCCTCGCGGCGGGCTCGCGGGCGACCCCGTCTGGGACGGTCCGGCGACGGTCGAGACGGTCGAGACTCGCCGCGTCCCGAACGAGGCGGTGCCGGCCGCGGCCAAGACCCACAACTATCTGAACGGCATCCTCGCGCGCGCGGAACTCGGCGACGACGCGGACGAGGGCGACGACGCGGACGAGGCGCTCATGTGCGACCTCGAGGGGACCGTCGCGGAGGGCGCGACGAGCAACCTGTTTTTCGTCCGCGGCGGCGAGTTGTACACGCCGACGACCGACGGCCCGGTGCTGCCGGGGATCACGCGGGAACTCGTCCTCGAGCTGGCCCACGAGGCCAGGATCCCGGTTCGCGACGGGCGGTACGAGCCGGTCGACGTGCTCGCGGCCGACGAGGCATTTCTCACGAACCGGACCTGGGAACTCCGACCGATCGCCGCGCTCGACGGCGAGTCGATCGGTGGCGGCCCCGTCACGGATCGACTCGCGCGATTGTACGACGAGCGCGTCGAGCGAACGTGTTACGAGTGAGTCGGCTGCGAACCGTCACTCCGACTCGGCGGCCACCTGCGTCGACTCGTCCGGGTCGTCCGATCTGTCGGGTGCCGTCACCAGTTCGCGCTCCGTTCCCTCGAGTTTGAGCGCGAATCCGCTCCCGAAGGCCGAAGCGGGGGTCTGAAAGCCGTTCGAAATCTGTCTCCCGCGATCGAGCACGCGTTCGGCGGCCGTCACCGCCGCCTCGGCGGTCAGCGCGTAGGGATTCGGCGTTCGGAGGCGAGCGCACGCCCGTCGGCCGGTAGCCTCGTCGGTGACTTCGCCCCAGACGACGGCGCTGCCGGTCGCGAGTTCGCGTTCGTCCGGGCCGTCGACGCGGGCGTCGATCAGTCGTTTGAGCAGCCGCTCGGCGGGGCGGCGCTCGAGGAGCCAGCCCAGCGAGTCGACGGCGGAGAGGCCCCTGGTAGCCCACGGCGGCGCGGCGGCGTAGACCTCGACCGATTCGATACCGGTGGAGTGGGCCGCGGTGACGACGTCGCCCCAGGGGATCGTAACGGCGTGTTCGGGGCCGCCGCCGAAGTCGATCTCGCGCGTTCGGAAGGCGGTCGGCACCTGAATGAGCCGCCCGTTTCGGCGGACGACGCCGCCGTCGCCGAGGTGTTCGACGAGCGTCCTGGCGGTGCCCCGCGAGAGTCCGCCACCGCCCTTGATGCCGAGTCGTAGCTGGTCGGCCTCTGGGAGCTGTTCGTCGAGGTAGGCCGCAAGACAGTCCGACGGAACGACGTCGAAGCCGACGCCGGGCAGGAGCGTGGCTTCGGCTTCGCGGGCCACGGCGTCGTGCTGACGGAGGCACTCGAAAACGGGAAATTCGCCGGTGATGTCCAGATAATCGGTTTCCGCCTCGAGGCAGGCCGCGACCAGCGGCTTGGCCGTCTCGACGAACGGTCCCGCGCAGTTCAGGACGGCGTCGAACGACGAGAGGTGAGACGCGAGATCGCTCGACTCGAGATCGAAGGTCCGACCTTCGACGCCGAGCCGGTCGGCCTGTTCGGCGACCGCGCGGCCGTCGCGACCGGCGACGACGGGCGAACCGCCTCGCGCGACGGCCTCGCGCACGATGAGCCGCCCCGTGTACCCGTAGGAGCCGTAGATGAGAAGGGAGTCCATAGACGGCGTTGGTTGGAGAGGGGTTTAAAATTCCGTCAGACATGTGCTCGCCCGGTGGCGTAACGTTCAGGGCGGCCGACCGATAACCGGGGCGTGATGGACGCAGGACGGATCACGGCGCTCTCCGAGGTGCCCGACGACTCGACGGTTTGTTTCCGCGTGACCGACGGCTCGGACGAGGTCCAGGAAGCGATCCTCGTCAGGACCGACCCGGCGAAACCGGACGGCGGGGAGCCGACCGCCGAGGCGGACGGCGTCGCCTGCTGGCTCAACTACTGCCAGCACTTCACACACATCAAACTGGATAAGGGGTCAGGTGCGCCGATGCGAAACGGCGAGCTCGTCTGTGCGAATCACGGAGCCTACTTCGAGGCCGATTCCGGCGAGTGTACGTTCGGCCCCTGCGAGGGAGCCTACCTCACCGAACTCGAGGTGAGCGTCTCCGACGGCGACGTGTATCTGACCGACGACGGCTACGAGTTCGTCGAACTGGGGCCGGTCGAGGGCGACGATTTCGACCGAACCTCGACCTCGAACGTCGAGTTCTAGACCGCGTTGGGGGCGACCAGATCCCGCTCCTGATCGTACTCGAGCAGACCGGCGTCGACCAGCCGCGGAAGGTGGTCGTGGTACAGCGACAGGTAGACCTCCTGCACCCGTTCGGCCGAGATGTTCCGCACGTTGTTTCCCGTCTCGCGAATCGCGACTTCCTCCGCCGCGTCGGGGAGCGTCAGTTCCTCCCCGTAGGTTCGCATGACCTCGAGCAACAGCCGCCGGCGCTGGTCGGCCAGCAGGGCGAACGCGTCGTCGAGCGATTCACGCGACGCATCGTGCTCGTCGCCGTCGAGCCAGTCGAGCAATCGCTGGACGAACTCGACCGCGTCGAACTCCGAGTTGGATCCGGAAGTCATGGGTGCTCGAGTCCTCGAGTCGAGCGATCGCGCCGGAAGACTGACCGCCGCAATCGATGGGACACAGACGCTCGCTCGAGGGTTCGTATCAGCCTCTTGCCTGCACCGTAAATATTAGTATCGGATCTGGTTGAGAATTGTCAATCAACACTGACAGTCAGCGAGGGATGACGGTGACGGCGTCACTCGATGGTGAACGTCGGCTCGTCGATCGACTCGCTCTTGCAGTCGGGACACCGCGAGGGGAGATTCAGCAGGTCGTCGTACTCGTCGAAGCCGCAGTCTCGACAGGTCGGTGGCGCGACGAGAAACTGCTCGTCGGTTCCGTCGACCGACCGGGAGACGTGTTCGACGTGGCGGACCACCGCGTGCGGCGTGAGGTCGAACTGCGCGGCCAGTTCGCTCGGTGTCGCCGGTTCGGCACGGAGGGCGTCGGCGAGTTGCTGTCGCGTCGTTTCGTCGGCCTCTCGCATACGTCCGGTCACGGCACTCGTGCTTTTACCGTTTGCTCTGTCCGGCCGTGCCCGGAAACCGCGGGCCAGCGTATCGAGCGAGTTCCCATCGGGCCGCTGAAAGGGTAAGTGTCTTACACCCTGCTGCAGAACAGCGGCCCATGAAGGCCGTCGTCCTTGCAGGCGGGTACGCGACGCGTATGTGGCCGATTACCAAACATCGGCCCAAGATGTTCCTCCCGATCGGCGAGTCGACCGTCATCGATCGCATCTTCGCGGAACTCGAGGCGGACGACCGGATCGAAACGGTCTACGTCAGCACGAACGAGCGGTTCGCCCCCGACTTCGAGGCCCACCTCGCGGACAGCGAGTTCGACAAACCGCAGCTCTCGGTCGAGGACACGACCGAGGAAGACGACAAGTTCGGCGTCGTCGGCGCGCTCGCCCAGCTGATCGACCGCGAGAACGTCGACGACGACCTGCTGGTCATCGCGGGCGACAACCTGATCAGTTTCGCCGTCTCGGACTTTCTCGACTACTTCGAGGACCACGGCGCGCCCACGCTCGCCGCCTACGACGTCGGCTCCCGCGAGAAGGCCACGTCCTACGGGCTGGTCGACCTCGAGGGCGACCGCGTCGTCGACTTTCAGGAGAAGCCCGACGACCCCAAGAGCACGCTCGTCTCGATCGCCTGTTATGCGTTCCCACAGGACTCGCTGTCCCTGCTCCCGACGTATCTGGAAGACGGCAACAACCCCGACGAACCGGGCTGGTTCGTCCAGTGGCTCCAGAACCGCGAGGACACTTACGCCTACACCTTCGAGGGCGCGTGGTTCGACATCGGTACTCCCGAGAGCTATCTCGACGCCGTCGCCTGGCACCTGGACGGCGAGTCGCTCGTCGCCGACTCCGCGACGCTCGAGGATGCCTCGGTCGGCGAGAACGTCCACGTGATGGACGGTGCGACACTCGAGGAGACCGACCTCGAACACACGGTCATCTTCCCGGACGCAACGGTCCGCAACGGCGACATCCGCCGCTCGATCATCGACCAGGGGACCCACATCGAGAACCTCGACCTCGCGGGGGCGCTCATCGGTGCGCACACGACGATCACGAACGGCGCGGAGTGAACCGGTCGCCCGCGGGAGGTGCTTCGTTTCGAATCAGTCGACACAGCTATGAGTCCCCCGTGTGATACGTGGGGACGACGCACATGCAACCCGATCCGGCCGTTCGATCGGTGCTCGACCCCTACGCCGACGGCGTGCCCTACGAGGACCTCGCACGGGACTTTCGCGAGTTCCGGCGCTGGACCGGCGACGACCCGCTGTTGCTGATCGCAGAGGCCGCCGCCGCGTCGACCGGCCAGCGATTCGTCGACGGCATCAAACCGGCCGTCGAACGGTTTCGCGACGCCTTCCTCGAGACCGGTCGGGTCGACTCGTTCGGAACCCTCGCCGAGATCGAGCTCGAGGACGACGACCTCGTCGAGGCCCTCGGCGCACAGCGCAAGCGACAGGTTCTCCTCGAAATTGCCCGCGTGCTCACGGAGTGGCCGGCCGACGACGATCTGGCCGCGCTCGTCGACTGGGCCGCGACGGCGGACCACTACCGCTACGACGAGGACCCGATCGGAGCGATTTCCGGCGTCGGCCCGTCGACGTTCCAGTATCTCTGCCAGCTGGCCGGCGTCGACACCGTCACGCCGGACCCGACGATCGAACGGCTGCTCGAGGCCGTCGACGACGATCTCGAATCGTCGCCGATCGATACCGCGACCGATCGGCTGACGATCGCCTCCTGCGAGTGGCTCGCGTTCGTCTCCGGATACACCCCGCTGGAACTCGACCGGATCGCGTGGTGGACGTACACGGACCCCGAGGAGCGCGAGGCCACGCTCGAGGCGTGGTGAACGGCCCGTCGAGTAGAGCTATCGGCACGCGTCGCCGTTCTGAGCGCCAGATATCTCGCAGTACGGGAGCCGCTATTCCAGCCGTGCGTCCGTGATCCGCAATCGCCCGCGCGTCCCCTCCCACTCGGTCTCGTACTCGAGGTCGATCCGCCGATCCATGTGCGGCCCGTCTACCACGAACGTCTCGAACTCGCCGCCCTCGCCGAGGATGTGGACGCCGTACTCCTCGTGGAGGGCCTCGAGGTCGGCGATCGCCTCGCGGTCGAGCGTCCGGCCGAGCCACGATTCGTCCAGCCCGTGGGCTGCGACCTGGATAATCGCGATTTCGAAACCGGCCTCGAGCATCGCGTCGGCCAGCTCCCGGGGCTCTTCCTGCCAGAGCGGAGCGAAAAGCTCGCAGTTCAGGCGATCGCACATCCCCCGAATGCGGCTAGTCTGGTACTCGCTCTCGACGGCTCCCGCCGTGACGCCCGCGATACCGCCCGGCAGTTCGCGGTCGAGGTCGGCGAGCGCGGCCTCGAGCGGCTCGAGTTCGTCGTCGCCCTGTACGCTCGAGTCGGTCGCCGCGTCGGCTTCGAAGTCGTCGGGTTCGACGTCGACGAGCTCGATACCGATGCTCTCGGCCGCCAGTGCGGCCAGTTCCGTCGCGGGAACGTGGTACATGTACGAATCTCCCTCGGGGTGGACCGTGACGAGCCGCTCGACCGGCAGTCCGCGCTCGAGCGCCCGATACAGCGCCCACGAGGAGTCCTTGCCGCCGGAGAAGAGGCTCACCCACGCGCCGTCTGCGTCGCTCATGGTCGGAGGTGGGCCGGCGCGGGTAAAGGGGCACCGAGTTCGGTCGGCTCAGCGGGTCCGATCCCGGGAGGAGTTCGGATTCGCGTTCGCGTCGGCTCCGCCATCGGTGAGTTCGGGATCGGTCCGATCCAGCCCTCGCTCGGCATCGGGGTCGGGGGTCGCGTCGGCCGACCGGGCGGACTCGGTGCCGTCACCGCCGCCGGCCGTGCCGGCGTCCAGGCCGCCGTCGCCCCGTTCCGCGTCCTCGCTCGAGTCGCTAAAGACCGAGGCGATGCGGGCACCGACGAGGCTCACCACGATGGCGGTGACGACGAACACCGCGAGCCGTTCGCCGGCGCCCATCACGAACCGCTCGTTCGAGACGACCCCGAGTTCGGCCGCGGGGACGACGAAGGGCTCGATCACGTTCTGTTGCTCGAGGAAGTACGCGGAGAAGCCGCGGACGACCAGTCCGACGGCGAGGACGATAAACGGCAGGTTGAGAAAGGAGGTGCGAATCGGCTCCTCGCTGATCGCTTCGTCGAGCAGCCGGCCGGCGCTCGCGGTCAACGCGGCCATCGCGAGCCAGGGGATGCTGTCGAAGGCGAACTGCGTCGTGGGGATCACTACGCCCGGTGTCTCACCGAGGTTCGAGACGCCGAGCGCGCCGACGAACAGGCCGATGAACGTCAGCCCGGCGGCGACCACGTAGGTGACGACCGACACCTGTCCGGAGTACAGCGACTCCCGCGTTTGACGGGCGAGTCGAGTCAGGAGTTCGTCGACGTTGAACCCCTTGTACAGCAGGAACAGCCCGATCACCGTGGTGATCGCGGCGGCTCCCTCCGCCGGACCGACGGTCGTCGCGAGCAACGGAAAGACCAGCAGCGTCAGCCCGATCGGCACGAGGACGGTCTGGCGCAGTTCCTCGTCCGCGAGGAACTGCTTGAGCAGGTAGTAGGTCGACTCGATGTCGCGGGCCTGTCGGACGACGACCCGATCCACGGAGTCGACTCGGACCCTGCTCTCGACGATCGGAATCAGTCGTTCGTCCTCTGCGCTGTCGGTCACGACGACGGCCGACTCCGGATCGTAGTCGGCGATGAGGTCGTCGAGTTGCTCGGCGACCGCTCGGTCGGCCGACACCATCGACTCCCGATCCCCCGAAACGACCGCGACGACGACCTCCTCGTTCTCGTCGCGCAGGTTCTGTGCGACGCGCAGGGACTCGAGCAACGTGTTCACGCCCGAGTCCTCCGGATCCGCGAGGCCGACGTCGGTCACGAGTGCGCGAACTGCCTCCCAGCCGACGACCGGCGAGCGCAGGCCGGTCTTGCGGCCCACGTCGTCGGTCCGGTCGAGGCAGACGACCAGCGTTGTCACGGATAGGCGTTGGGTTCCGTGCGACGATAAAACCACTTACTCGTTCGAGACAGTCTCGCGTGCTCGGCGGTCACACGACCGGCCGCGAGCGCGGCCGTCCGTCGACTCAGCTTCGCAGTCGGAAGCCGCGACCGTCGCCGAGACCGGCGATTCCGGCCCCGAACGCGTACGCGACCTGCTGGGCACCCGCGCCGACGCGAGCCATCAGCGGCCGCTCGGGCTCGAACTCCTCGACGGTCACTGCGTCGGTGTCGAGCCGGTCGGCGAGTTCGGTTTCGATCTCTCGGCGCGTCCCGAGGTGGTCGACCAGTTCCATGTCGTACGCCTGCTCGCCGAGGTAGATCCGCGCCTCAGTGTCGCGGACGAACTCCGGTTCCAGGTCGCGGCCGTCGCTGACCCGCTCGACGAAGGTGTCGTAGTAGTCGTCGATCAGCCCCTGGAGGTACGCGCGCTCGTCCTCGTCTATCTCCTTGAGCGAGTTGCCGGCGTCCTTGTACTCGCCGGCCGCGAACCGCTCGTAGGAGAGGCCGACCTTCTCGGCGAAGTCGCTCGCGTTGATCCGCGAGCCGATGACGCCGATCGAGCCGACGATAGAGCCCTCGCGAGCCCAGAGTTCGTCGCAGCCGCTGGCGATCCAGTAACCGCCGCTGGCGCAAACGTCGGTCGTGTAGGCGACCGTCGGTCCGTCGAACCGCTTCGCTGCGAGCCGGATATCGTCGCTCGGCACCACCTCGCCGCCGGGCGTGTTGAGTTTCAGGAGGAGCGCCTGAACGTTCTCGTCGTCGTCCGCGCGCTCGATCTGGTCGACGATGTCGTCGGCCGGCGTCGACCCCGGACTCGACGGGAATCGGCTGCCACCGCCGTCGCGGGTGATCGGCCCCTCGACGGCGACCTCGGCGACGTCGTAGCCCGGAAACAGCGAGCCGGCGGCGCTGCCCGCGAACCGTACGCCGACGAGGGCGACCGCGAGCGCGAGGAGCACGCCCAGCAGGTCCGCCAGCGTCGTCGGAAAGAGGACGAACAGGACGACGCCGACGGCTGCGAACGCGAGCCCGCCGGCGACGACGATTACGAGTCGGCCGATATCCTCGCTACTGACCACGGCAGCCACCTCGAGTCGAACTCATACCGGTATCTGGAAGCGGTTCCCGTTAAGCGTTGGCGGTCACCGACTGTACTGCCGCGACCGACCCCGACCGACGTTACAGCCGCTGCGAGTCGGATCGGTCCCCGCCGTCGGTCTGGGCCGATGGCGTCGGATCGCCGTCGGCGGCCAGACCTGCATCGGTCGGTTCCGCATCGTCTTCGCCGGGCGGTCCGCGTTCGGGTTCGGTCTCGGCCGCGGCGTCGATATCGGTGCCGACGGCCGATGATTCCGTCGTCGACGTGCTCTGAAGCCACGCCCGGACGAGGTTGACGCCGTCCTGGAAGAACGGGACCGGGTCGTCGGGAACCGCGTAATCGAACCGGGGGTGGCGGACGAGTGATGCAGCAACGTCGCGCGCGGCCTCGTTCAGCGACGGGCGCTCGACGAGCGGGTACTCCTTGGTCGCGACGCTGTGGAGATAGCTGAGTTCGCCCCGCAAGAGATGCCCGCCCATGCCGACCTCGTAGGTCGGATCCGACGGGATCGGCTCGTCGGTCGCCAACTGCCAGTAGTAGTACGGGAAGTCGGCGCCTGCGCGGACGGAGAACGGGAGAGACGACCAGAATCGAGGGTTGATCTCCATCAACTTGAACTCGCCGTCGGCGGGGTCGCGCAGGAACTCGACCATCGCGAGGCCGTGCCACTCGAGTTCGCCGAGGAGAGCGCGCCCGGCGGTCTCGAGTTCCGGGATGTGGACCGACTCCCGGTAGGCACTGGGCCCGCCGCAGTACTCCCAGCCCCGGCGCTGACAGTGCTGGAAGGTCGCGACCGGGTCGCCGCGATCGTAGAGCGCGAAGAAGCCGAACTCCCTCGAGTCCGGGATCCGCTCCTGGACGAGCGGCACGTGGCCGCGGGTCTCGACCTCCGTCGACGGATCCGGTCGCGTGCCCGGCCGCTGGTACTCGGTGGAGCCGATCTCGGCGCGATCGAACGACGAACCGAGGTAGGCGGGGGCAGCCACGGTGTACCGGGGTTTCACGATCGTCTCGCGGTCCCAGTCGTCCCACTCGTCGATGAGGGAGGTCGCGGGGGCGTCGACCCCGGCAGCGTCGGCTGCCTCGAAGAGTTCGACGCGGTCCTGGACGCGTCGGAGGGTCTCGAAATCGGGCCACAACGTCGCGATTTCGTCGGCGAACGCGGCTTTCCGATCCGCGAGCACGTAGACGTCCTCCTCCCGGACGGGGACGATCGTTTCCACGTCCGGACGTTCGGCGAGCGAGAGCAACGCGTCGCCGTAGGCGGCGAGATCGGTCTCGGGATCCGGAAGGGAAACGAACTCATCGCGATGCGAGGAGGCAGCTGCCGGCGTCGACCGCGACTCGGAGCCGACGATAGTGCGGACGCCGCGCGGTCGAAGGGAGCGGAGACAGGCGACGGTACTCGGCGCGTCGATCCCCGGCACGACCACGCTTGCGTCGTCCCTGGAGCGTTCCATAACTGATGGCAGTGGATCTGGTTCCATTGTTATAGATCGAATACTGCGCGCCACGGGTCCCCGTTCCGGGTTGGCAGCGGATACGCGGGGTTAGGCATCGAATATCCGGTTTTCGATCGCGGTATCCCTGTAGGCCGTACAGCCTGCTATCCGGCCGTCCTGCAGGTCGAACACGTGAGCGAACGCGATATCGAAGTTCCTACCGCCGGCCGTGCCGACGTAGGACCCCTCTACCACCACGGTATCGCCCGCATCGACGAACCGGTCCGGGAGCGCCTGGACGTGATCGGACCGCTCGCCCGGCGTCGCGACGACGTTCTCGAGGACGGCGTCGATCCCCGCGTAGGTCCGATCGGCTCGGTCGCCGGTCGTCGCGTCCGTCCACGTGACGTCGTCGGCCAACAGCGACGCCATCACGTCGGCCTCGCTGCGGCCCGTCACGACGTGATTGAACGCCGCGTAGAACTCGGTGAGTCGTTCTCGAGCGGTCGGACTCTCGACCGACCGACGTTCGTTCGATTTCATTGCTCTGCTAGAAGTACTCGAGGACGGAGACGAACAAAATAGCGCCAGTCAGTTCACAGGCGATGAGAACGAACGCGAGACTGTCACGAGGGATGAACACTCACTCGGACGCGGATACCGCTGTAAGCGCATCACGTGGTGCTACACGCCCGCTTTCGAATCCCGAATATCGGGAGAAAAGACGCGGTAGACGAGATCGGCTTACAGCAGCCCCGTCTTCTGGAGCTTCATCAGGTCTTCGGTGTCGAGGGTTTCGCCTTCCTTGAACTTCTGATAGATCTCCTCGGCCTCCTCCTTGGCCTCCTCTTTCTTCTTGTCGCGCTCGGACTTGCGCTCTTCCTCTTCTTTCTTGTCCAGTTCGCGCAGGCGCTTCTGGACGCGGACGAAGTCCTCGTGGTGGCGGTCGGCGGCTTCCTGGGCCTCGACGAACTTCTCGTGCATCTCGTCGGCCTCGTCGCGGATGTCGTCGGCCTCGCGGTAGGCCTCGATCATCTGGTTGTGGTGTTCCTGGGCCTTGTCCGCGAGTTCAGTCACCTTCTGGTGGTGCTGGGAGGCTTCCGATCGCACTTCCTCGGCTTCCTCGACGAGCTCCTCTAGATCCTCGTTCTGATCGAGCTTCTGCTTGCGCTCCTCGTACTCCTCGCGCTTGTTCTCGATCTTCTCGATGAGCTCCTTCTCTTCCTCGCTCGAGAGGACCTCGGTCTGCTGTTTGAACTCGAGCTGTTCGATCTCCTCCTCGAGTTCCTCCAGGTCCTTGCCCTCGTCGAGCTCCATGTCCGACTTGAGCTGTTCGACTTTGTCGAACAGCTCGTTAGCCTCGGCGTTGAGCTCGTTGCGGCTCTCCTTGTGCTCCTGGACCTGCTCGTTGAGCTCGTCGCGCTTCTCGCGGTGCTCCTGGGCCTCGTCGACTTTCTCGCGAGTCTTCGCGTTGAGATCGTCGCGTTTAGAAGCCCGCTCGGAAGCCATCTGGTTCAGCTCGTTTCGCCGGTCTCGCAGTTGACCGGCCATCTTGATGAGCTGTCCTTTCGATTTGTTTTCTAGGTCGTCCTCTGTCAGTTCGATGTTCTTCGATTCGTCTACCATGTTACTCAAACCTCTGTGCCATACCCGCACCGGGGGAGTCGGTCGGACGAGCCGTGCGGACCCCTCGCTATCGGTCGAGAGAATCCGATCGGCGACCGTCCGGCCGCCTGAAGCGACTGCTCACGATCTGCGAAACCTCGGTGAATAAGATTTCCTGTCATCGATCGTCGAGCGATACGCGCCCCGGTGGCGTTCTGGTATCCGCAAATACTGGCCCTTGTAATTTAAATGTACCGGTCGCCAAACCCCTGAAACCGGTTCGCAGGGGCCTCGTCGTGCCATGTTGGAGTGTGACACACGCTGTCCCCTGCTTATAAATGATACCGGTTACGGATCCGCTGATCGCCGATACCGACCTCGAGGTCGACTCGGTCGGCGTCAGCCGGAATCCGCGCCGATCCGGCGGCGGCCGTCTCGAGCGGCCCGACGCTGACCCGTTCGGTGTCCGTGTTCTCGCCGGCCCGCCAGCCGACGATCGCCTCGAGGGGGTCGTCGGTGTCGTTACAGAGCGTAATCCCGACCGAGCCGGGACTCGGCGAGCCGTCGAGAACGGCCTGAACGGGCTCGAACGACTGTGCGATCGCCTCGGCGGCCGGTTTGGGCTCACCGTCGACCGTGTGGACGCCCATCCCGCCGCCCGGCGCACTGTCCCGGATCGTCGACGCCGCGAGGACGCCACAGCCTCGCCGACGAAGCCCTTCCGCGACCGTTTTCAGCGTTCGCGCCTGCTCGCGCTGTGATCCCTCGGCGTCGGCGGATCGCCGCTCGAGCAGGGTCGCGTCGAGCCCCGCCACGTCCGACGGATCGGCGTCGTCGTCCGCGAGCGAGCCGGCACCGAACCCGCCGACGGTCCCGGCCAGCGAGGGATAGGTCTCGAGCAGCCAGTCGATATCGTCGGCCGCGAGGTACTGCCAGCCGAGCGCGAGGTGGGCGGCCTCCGCGTCGGTTCCCGGCGCGCCGGTCGTCGCCACGACGGGGCGATCGTCGGAGAACGAGTCGGCGATCTCCCGCGCAGGACCGTCGTCGACCGACGTCCGCCACGCACGATATCGAAGCCGGAGTCGCGAGAGCAGGCCGCTCCCGAGCGGCTCCGCGAACGGATCCGTCGGCTGGTCCTGGACGCCGTACATCGCGAGACTCGGGTGGCGGCCGTATTCCTCGGCGAGCGCCGCCGCCAGTTCGGTCCCTCGCTCGACTGGGAGGTCGGAACCGACGGCGGGCAGGTCCTGCCAGACGAGCAGGCCCGCCTCGTCGCAGGCCTCGTAGAGTTCGTGCGGCGCTACGTGTGCGCGGGTGCGAAGCAACGTCGCGTTGGCGTCGACCGCCCGATCGACGTCCTCGCGCGGGTCGCCGCCGGGAAGCCGCGTGAACCCGCGGGCACGGACGCGCCGGCCGTTGACCAGCAGACCGTCCTCGTCGCGGTCGATCTCCCGAAGGCCGACGGTCCGCTCGAGGGCGTCCCCGCCGAGTTTCGCCTGGATCGTGTACCGGCTCTGTGGTCCGTACTCGCGGGGCCACCACAGCGAGGGGTCTCTGATGGGGATCGCCTTGGATACCGTCGTCCGCTCGCCCGCCGCGGCCGCGACCGGAACGCGTTCCATCGAGGCGCCGCCGCGGAACCCCTCGGGTCGCACCGACAGCGTCACCGCGTCGTCGATCGCTCGCCCGGCGTCGATCTCGAGCGTGACGTCGATCGCGGCACCCGAGCCGTCGGTAGTCGCGTTGTCCGCGGTCTCACCGGTCGCGTCCGCGCTCGAGGTCGCGTCCGTGCCCGCGCCCGGACTCGATTCCAGCCGGGGTCGCGCCTCGAAGCGCCGAACGAACGCCGCGGGTCTGGACTCGATCTCGACGCTCCACCAGATGCCCGGCGTCCCGAAGTGGTCGGGGACCGCGTCGGTCCCGTAGATACCCGTAAAGGAATCGGGGCGCTCGCAAACGACGACCAGTTCGTTCTCGGATTCGGGTTCGAACTCGAGGCGAAGGGGGACGAAGTGTGGCTCGTGGGTCGCCAGCCGCGTCCCGTTCAGCCAGACCGTCGCGCGGTCGTAGGCGCCGCGGAGCTCGAGCAGCGCCCGTTCGGTCGCGTCGCTCCGGGGATCGGCGAACGTCGTTCGGTAGGTGATCGGCCCCTCGCCGGCGAACCCCGCGGCTCGCCCTGGAACTGACACCGACCGCCACTCCTCGACGGCGGGCGGGCCGTCACCGTCGCGGTCCGTGACGATGCCACCGGTCCACTCCTCGGTCATTGTCACTGTGAGTGAACCGGGGGTAAAAAGCCCTTCCGACGTTTCAGACGCCGCTAGAAGAGGTTCTCGAGCTGGTCGTCTTCGAACGCCGCCGCGTGGTCCGTCGATTCCGACTCCTGGGCCTCCGTGGCTTCCCGGGCACGGTCCATGAACGCCTGCACGCGGTCGGAGCGTTCCGCACCGCCGAGTAACACCAGCGCGCCCAGTCGGTCGCTGTCCAGCGGGAAGTCCCCGCCGCGGACCTGCATGCTGCCGGTCTCGTCCTCGAGCCAGCGTCGCGCCTTCTCGACGCCCTTGCGGGGGATCGCCTCGGGCTGGCCGGCGATGACCAGCAGCGCCGAGTCGGCCGTCGTCGCCTCGGGCAGGCTCGTCCCGGTCAGCAGCGCCTGTCTCGCGACGGTCATCGCGGTGGTGATGTTCTCGGCGCTGTCCTCGCTCGCTATTTCGGTGGCGTACCCCAGCGCCGCGACGCCGCCCGCGCGGAGGGTGTTGATGACCTCGCTCGAGTCGACCACGCTTTCGCCGACCCCTTCGACGGCCTCGCCCGAGGCAAAGAGGAGACCGACTCGTTTCGCGATCCGGTCGTTGATCGTTTCGAACGCGCCCTCGACGCTCTCGCCCTGTTCGTGCCACGAGTCGTTGTCGATCAGCAGCGTCGCGTCGGCTTCCCGGAGGAGCGTCTTTAGCGAGCGGCCCGCGTTGGCCTGGTAGAGCGCCCCCTCGTTGCGCCCCGGCAGGACGCCGAGCGCGTAGACCGGGACGTCGTAGATCCGCTGGAGGTGGTGGACGAGAACGGGCGCGCCGCCGCTGCCGGTGCCGCCGCCGAGGCCAGCGACGACGAAGATCGCCTCGGCTTTCGATGTGACGCGGCCGTCGAGCGAGCCGAGCACCTGCTCGATGTCCGACTGCATCACTTCGGTTCCGAGTTCGTTGTCGCCGCCGACGCCGTGACCGTTGACGCGGTCGGCACCGATCAGCTGCGTATCGACGTACTGGAGGGACTGGAGGTCCGGTTCAGCGGAATTGACGGCCAGCGCACCCTGAACGGCTCCGTATCCCATGTCCGCGTCGAACCGGGCGAGCCGTTCGGTGATCTTCCCACCGGCCTGACCGACTCCGATCAGGGCTACTTTCATATCACTCTCCTGTAAGTGAGACATGTTGAACGTTCCGGTGAGCCGATACGCTGTTTTTACCGACACGCTCGAGCGACACAGCGGTCCCAGCGTGCGAACCGGTGACGATCGGCCACGCGCGAAAGCGGAAGGTCACAATATCTTTCTGCCCCATTCCCGTCTCTCCGGGTATGTTCTACGAACAGCGGATGACCGTCCCCGACTCGCCCGCCGATCTGCGGGCCGAGTACGAGGACGACCTCGCAGCGATCGTCGACGACCGCGGGCCCGACGCCGTCGCGGCCGATACCGACCTCGAGCGAGCGACGCTCGAGGCGCTCGCCGCGGGGGACTCGCCCGAGTTGACGCTCGAGGAGGCCGCCGAGATCCAGGCTCTCGTGGAGGGAACGCCGGACCCGGAGACGATCGTCACGATGGCCCTCGAGCACCTCCTGCTGGGGATGTCGACGGCGGTACTGGACGTCGACGCGGTCGAGAGCCACCTCGAGATCGACATGGACGCCAAAGAGGTACAACAGAAACTCGAGGGGCGAGCGCCGATGTCGTTCGCGGAGTTCGTCCACGTCCAGTACGTGATCGCGGACGGCGCGCCGTAGGGACGGTCGCGTTTCGAACGAGAGATCCCCTCGCCGATCACGATCATTGCTACCAAGCCCCGAGATTTATCGCTCTGGCCGGTGTCCAACCCCCATGTCGAATTCGGCGCGCAGCGAGAACCGGCGACGTGAGACCGACGAGATCCTGGAGCGCAAACCCGGCACCGAGGCCGTCACCGATCTCGAGGATCGGTATCGGGTCGTCGGTGCGACCGACCGCGAGACGTACGCGAACTGGCTCACGCCGATCGAGGAACACTACGTCTGCCACCGCAACGAGACGCTGGATCCCGCGGCCGAGGAGTGGACGGTGTCGCTCGGGGGCGCAGTCGACCGCGAGGCCGACCTCGGGATGGAGGAGCTTCGGGACGACTATCCGACGGTCGCGGTCGCCCACACGATGGAGTGTGCCGGCAACGGACGGGGCTACTTCGACCCCGAGACGGGCAGCGTCCAGTGGGAGTACGGAGCCGTGAGCACCGCGATCTGGACCGGCGCGCCGCTGCGCTCGATCCTGGCCGATCACGGCGCGGCGACCGACGAGGGGACGTGGCTCACCGCGGTCGGCGGCGACCACCCCGAGGTGGAGGGCGAGAACGACCTGTTCGCCCGCTCGATCCCGATGGAAAAGGTCCTCGCGGACTGCATCCTCGCCTACGAGATGAACGGGGAGCCGCTCCCGCCCGAACACGGCCATCCCGTGCGACTGCTCGTCCCCGGCTGGTACGGCGTCAACAGCGTCAAGTGGCTCGCCGAACTCCACGTCGCGGAGACGATGGTCCACGGTCCCGAGTGGGCGGACCGCGACGGCGACGACTACACGCAGTGGCAGCAGTCGTCCTACCGGATCCACCCCGAGGGCGTCGAACCCGACTCGAACGCGACGGTGTCGACGTTCGATACCTGGGACCAACTCGAGGGGGACGAGGTCGACCACCCCTACACGTTCGACGAGAACGTCAAGTCGACGATCGGCCGACCGGCGGACGGCGCGACCGTCTCTCCGCGCGAGGACGGCACGGTCGAGATCGTCGGCGTCGCCTGGGCCGGTGACGACGAGGTGACCGAAATCGAGGTCTCGACCGACGGCGGCGACAGCTGGGCCGAGGGCGAGTTCTTCGGCCCGAACTACGACTGCGCCTGGCGGCTGTTCCGCTACGAGTGGGAGCCCTCGCCCGGCACCCACACGCTCGTCTCGCGGGCGACCGACGAGCGCGGCCGCCGCCAGCCCATGCGGATTGCTGACCCCGACGAGGACGCCGACGGCGAGTACCCGTGGAACGAGGGCGGCTACGCCGAGAACGCCGTTCTACCCCACGCGGTCGAGGTCACCGTCGAGTGATCGGGGCCGTTCTCGACCGGCTCGGGGAAGCGAGTTGAAAACACGCAGGGAATCCCGGAGGAGGTGATGGAAAACCAGTCCCCGAGCGGTGAAATTATGTACGAGCGACCACGAGACGAGGTATGAAGGTCGCAATTCTGGGTTGCGGGCACGTCGGCCTCGAACTGGGCCGACAGCTCGCGGAGCGCGGCCACGAGCCGATCGGCGTTCGCCGCTCGGCGGAGGGCTGCGAGCGGATCGAGGAGGCCGGTTTCGAAGCGGTACGGGCCGATATCACCGACAGCGAGGCGCTCGCTACGGTCCCCGACGCCGGCGCGATCGTCTTCGCCGCCAGCAGCGGCGGACGTGGGGCCGAGGCTGCCCGCGAGGTGTACGTCGAAGGACTTCGGACGGCGATCGAGGCCTTCGGCGAGCGCGAACGTTCCCCCGAGCGGCTGGTCTATACCTCCTCGACCGGCGTCCACGGCGACCACGACGGCGACTGGGTCGACGAGGAGACGCCGCTCGAGCCCACCACCGAGAAGACCGAGGTGCTCGCCGAGGCCGAGCGGATCGCCCTCGAGTTGCCCGCGGAGTACGGGTACGAGGGGACCGTGTCCCGATACGCCGGCCTCTACGGCCCGGACCGGTACCGGTTCGAGCGCTACCTCGAGGGACCCGTCACCGAGGGCTACCTGAACATGGTCCACCGGGACGACGCCGCGGGCGCGGTCCGCTACCTGCTCGAAGAAGGGCTCGCGCGCGGTGAGGTCGTACAGGTGGTCGACGACGAACCCGCCTCGAAGTGGGCGTTCGCGGACTGGCTGGCCGACGAGTGCGGCGTCGAGCGGCCGCCCAAGCGGACGAAAGCCGAACGGCTCGCGGACGACGACGTTTCGGCGGCGGCCCGCCGCCGGATTCTGACGAGCAAACGCTGTTCGAACGAGAAGTTGCGGGAGTTGGGGTACGAGTTCGCCTATCCGACATTCCGCGAGGGGTACCGCGCCGCCATCGACCGCTACCGAGACGAGTCGACTGACTGACGAAACCGGACAGTATGGGGAAAATTCTTGGTCGTTCGATTTGATTTGCTGATATGAGCTTTCAGAGCGCCTCGAGCGGGGCCGCGTTCGCCGGAACGGGGCCACTGGCGACCGGGTCGGTCGGCGACTCGTTGCGCTCCCTCGAGCCGCTCGTTCTCTCCTTGCTCGTACTCGTCGTCGTCGGCCTCGTTCTCGGCGGCTGGTGGGCGATCCGCTGGTTCCGCCGGCCCCCCGGCGTCCGGCTCCAGCGCGTGCTGGCGAACCACGACGACGTGACTGTGCTGATGCACCCCAATCCCGATCCCGACGCGATGTCGTGTGCGATGGGCGTCGCGGCGATCGCGGACTCGGTCGGCACCGAGGCGACCCTCCAGTTCTCCGGCGAGATCCGCCACCAGGAGAACCGCGCGTTCCGGACCGTCCTCGATCTCGACCTCGAGTCCGTCGAGGCGAGCTCCCAACTCGCGTCGGACGCGGTGGTGCTGGTCGATCACAACACGCCGCGGGGCTTTACCGGCGCACAGACCGTCGAGCCCGTGGCGGTCGTCGACCACCACCCCGGCAACGGGGCGGGGACGAAGTTCACCGACGTCCGAACCGACTACGGCGCGGCGTCGACGATCATCGTCGAGTATCTCGACGACATCGGCGCGACGATGGCCGACGAGGACGGCACGAGCGACTTCGAAATCTCGCCGGAGCTGGCGACGGGGCTGCTCTACGGGATCCAGTCGGACACGAACCACCTGACGAACGGCTGCTCGCGGGCCGAGTTCGACGCCTGCGCCGCCCTCTTCGAGGGGATCGACGAGGACCTGCTCGACCGGATCGCCAACCCGCAGGTCAGCGACGACGTGTTACAGGTCAAGGCGACGGCGATCACGCAGAAGCGCGTCGAGGGCCCCTTCGCCGTCTGTGACGTCGGCGAGATCGGTAACGTCGACGCGATTCCCCAGGCCGCGGACGAACTCATGCACCTGGAAGGCGTGACGGCGGTCGTGGTCTACGGCGAGAACGACGGGACGCTCCACCTCTCCGGCCGGTCGCGCGACGATCGGGTCCATATGGGCGAGACGTTACGCCACGCGATCAGCGACATTCCGATGGCCAGCGCGGGCGGCCACGCGCGGATGGGCGGCGGACAGCTCTCGGTCGATCACATGCGCGGGATCGGTCCCTCCGACGGGATCAGCCGCGAGGAGTTCGAGGAACGGCTCTTCGCCGCCCTGGCCGGCGAACGCTAGTTTTCGAGTCGCGATCGCAGCGCCGCCGGATCGGCGGTCTCGCCAGTCTCGACGAAGTGTGTCGCACACGCGTTGCCGAGCGCGAGCGCCGTCTCGAGCGGCCAGTCGCGGGCCAGCGCACAGGCGAGCCCGGCCGAGAACCGGTCGCCAGCGCCGGTCGTACGCGTGATCGTGTCGACCGCGAGCATCTCGACGGCGACGGTGTCGCCGCGCGTGGCCCCGACGGCCGCGTCCGAGCCGTGGGAGACGACGCCGTCGATGCCGAGCGCCGAGCGCAATGTCGCGGCCCGCTCCCGCTCTCGCGCCCGTTCTCCGTCCGCGCTCGAGTCGTCGCCACTCTCGGCTCCCGTCCCGTCGACGGCCGCTGCGGCGGCCGCGAGTTCCCGCGGATTCACGCTCAGGACGACCTCGAGCGGCGCGTCGGCCCCGGCGACGCGCGAGAGGGCCTCGAACAACCCGCCGATCGCCGCCGGTTCGACGGCGTCGATCGGGCCCGGATCGACCACGATCGCGAGCCGATCGTCGGGCGGGGCAGCCGCCAGTCGGTCGAAGACGGCCGTGAGACCGCGCACCGAAACCCAGTTCGCACAGCAGAGCCCGTCCGCCCCGACGACTCGCTCCCAGTCGACGATCGCTAGCAGTTCCTCGAGCCGCCAGTCGTCGGTCGGTCCGGGCTCCGAGAGGAGGAGGTCGTTCTCGACCAGCGAGACGACGCGAATCTCGGCCGGGCTCCCCATCGAGCGCGTCTCGAACGGGAGGTCGGCCAGTACCGGATGATCGAGATGGCCGACGAGCAGCGTCTCGTCGCCGAGCGCGTGGGTCTGCACGGCCGCGTTGACCGCCTGCCCCCCGGGTTCGACGCCGAGCGGCTCGAGCGCGAACGCGCGGCTTCCCCCGGTGAGTTGCCGGGCGAAGTCGTCGGCCGTCCGAACGCGGCGGCCGCCGGCTCCCGAGAGGGCGTAGCGGTGGTCGACGCTGCCGTCGGGGAGCGCGACGACGCGTCGAGCGTCGGTCTCGAGGTCGTCCAGGCGGTCGTGAAGGTCACCGTAGCTCACAGTCCCTTCTGGAACGGGAGCCGATAAAAGAGGGCGGGGCGGGCGCCGACTCGACGGCCAGCGCTACGGCGAGCAGCGAATCGGCGGCCGATCACGGCGGTGCGCGAAGGGTCGTGAACGGCGTCTGGCCGGTCGAGCCGGAACCGCGAGCACCCACCACGGTATCAGTCCGAACGAGGGAACCGGCGTTATCGGATCTCCTTCCACTCGGCTCCGCAGTCCGGACAGATCCGGACCGTCTTGATCTCGTCGGGGTCGTTCTCCGTCTTCAGCGGCTTTTCGCAGTCCCCACAGACGAGCCGATCGTAGGTGTCCTTGTCGAGTTCACCCTCCCGAAGTGCCTTCCGGACTGATTTCATGTGCATCCTGTAGGAAGGAGGGGGTGAAAAAGACCGGTGCTTTATCGAGTCTCGAGTCGACGCCCGCGGTCAGCGAGGGGTCGGTGCCGATTCCGACGGCGGATCGGAGCGAGGGCAGCCGACCGGTCTATCTGGCCGGAGTCGTGGCCGTTTTACCGGTTCGGCCGAACACCCTACCGATGGAGTACGTTCAGGAGCGGATCGCAACGCTCCACGCGTTCGGCGACGGCGGCTGGGCGGGCGGCGACCTCGCCCGCGAAGCCGCCACTGCGGTCGCCGAGACGGCCGTCGTCGTCCCGATGACCGCCCGGGAGTGCGAAAGTCCCGCCGCCGAGCGCGTCCTCCGCGAACTCGAGGGGCTCGAGCCCGCTCCGGTCGCAGTTTTCGTCCCCGTCCGCGCCGCGCCCGACGAGATCGGGCCGTTCCGCGAGTGGCTCGAGTCCTTCGCGCTGCCGATCCGCGTCCTCTGGTGTACCGCACCGGCCGTCGACGCGCTGCTCGCCGACGCGGGCCTGGGCGGCGGCTTCGGCAAGGGCCGGGACGTCTGGCTCGCGCTCGGCCCCGCCGCCGATGCCGCCGAGTCGGTCGTCGTCCACGACGCCGACGCGCGAAGCTACGAGGGCGGTCACGTCCGCCGGCTGCTCGCGCCGCTGACGATGGAGTACCAGTTCTCGAAGGGATACTACGCCCGCGTCGAGCGCGGCCGGCTCTACGGCCGGCTCTTTCGACTGTTCTACGAACCGCTCGTCCGAGCGCTCGCCGATACCCACGACGCGGCGATCGTCGACTACCTCGGCGCGTTCCGCTACGCGCTAGCCGGCGAGTTCGCCGCGACCGCCGACCTCGCCCGGCGGCTCCGGGCGCCCCGGGCGTGGGGACTCGAGGTCGGGACGCTCGGCGACGCCTACGAGGTCGCCGGCTTCGGCGGCTCCGCGCAGGTCGATCTCGGTCGCCACGAGCACGACCACCGCGCGGTTGCCGGCGACGCCGGCCTCGAAGGGATGAGCCGCGAGGTCGCCGCCGCCCTCTTTCGGGTCCTCGAGGAGGGCGGGGTCGCCCCCGACTACGAGACGCTGCCCGAGCGCTACCGGGCCGCCGGCGAGGAGCTGATCGAGGGCTATCGGGCCGACGCAGCGTTCAACGGCCTCGAGTACGATCCCGCGAGCGAGCGGGACCAGCTCGCGCGGTACGCCGAGTCGATCGCACCGCCGGGGCCCGACACGCGGCTCCCCCGGTGGACCGAGGCTCCGTTCGGGCCGGCCGACGTGCTCGCGGCGGCCAGGCCCTGGCGGGAGCGCCGGCTCGGCTCGCGCTCGCAAGACTAATCCCATCACCGGCCGTTGAACGGGGTATGGACGCGACCGCCGACGAACTCGCCGGCGTGGTCGACCTCTTCGGCGGGTTGACCCGCGCGGAACTCGAGCGGGCGCTCGCCGAGGCGGCCTACCGCGCCGACGGGCAGTCCGTCGACGAAGCCGCACTCGAGGAGGCGATCGAGGCAGCCCTCGAGTCGTTCGCGCTCGTCCGATACGACCCCGAACGCGGAAGCGACGCGGCCGCCGACGGCGCGGGAACGGACGGCGACGGATCGGAGCCGCTGCTGGTCGCCGGGCCGACCGCGTTTCCCACAGTGCCGGACCACGCCGAAGACGTGCCACACATCCTCGACGTCGAGCGGCGACGGCTCGACCGAGCGGCGCTGGGCGAGGCCGCCCGCGAGCGCTTCGTCGCGGTCGCCGACGACGCCGTCACTGCGGACGACGCGGAACGGATCCGGACCCTCCTCGATATCAGCTACGACCTCGAGTCGTGGGCGCCGGTCGATTGCACCGACGAACGGACGCGACTGGAGGACGCCCTCGAGGAATGACGAAGAGACTGTCCCTCGAGCCGGTCGCGAACTACGAGCCGACCGAAATCGGCGATCAGGAGTACGACGCGGCCGTCCTCGCGCCGATCGTCGACCGCGACGGCGAGGACTACCTGCTCTTTACCCGCAGAGCCGACCACCTCGGCGAACACCCCGGACAGATGAGCTTCCCCGGCGGCGGAGCGGAGACGGTCGACGAGACGATCCTCGACACCGCGCTCCGGGAGGCCAACGAGGAGATCGGCCTCGAGCCCGGCGAGGCCGAGGTCGTCGGCCAGTTAGACGACATCAGGACGGTCACGGAGTACGCCGTCACGCCGTTCGTCGCTCACATTCCGGACCGAGAGTACGTTCGCGAGGAGAGCGAAGTCGCCGAGATCGTCGTCCTCCCGCTGTCGGGACTGCTCGACCCCGACAACTACGAGTACGAGCGCCGATCGCATCCCTACTACGGCGAGATCGTCATCCACTACTTCCACGTGAACGGCTACACCGTCTGGGGCGCGACCGGCCGGATTCTGGTGCAGCTGCTCGAGCTGGCGACGGAGTTCGAAGCGCCCGAGAAGGTCGACCGATCGGATTTCTAGCGTCAGTCACCGTGCTCTCGAACCGTCCTATCGAAAGCGATCGCACTGGCTGAGAGCACCCTACGGTCGATGGTCTATAGTTCCTCGAGCGACCGCAGCTTCTGTTCGACGTCCGGCGGCGCGGCGCTGGGGCCGTCGCGCACGCGGTGGTCCGGCACGAGCAGCGGGGCCGGGTTCTCGTCGAGCGCGGTGCGAACGAGGATGATGTCGTCGTCGTCCTCGTGGTCGAGACCGGACGTCATCCGCGCGAGCGTCTCGACGGAGACCTGATCACCGTAGGGTATCTCGCGAACGCTCTCCAGGACGGCCCGCTGGTCGGTCGGCATGGTCATCGCGACCTGCACGTCGTCGAAGTCGACCGGCTCGAGGCCGTTTAGGTACTCGAAGATCCGATCGAGGACGGGATGGTCGTCCTCGGCGTCGTCGTCGGGGATCTCGGGGAAAGAGACGCTCAGGACCCGCCCGCTGGCGGCTCCGAGCTGGACGTACCGGTCGAGGTACGGTGACTCCCGCGCGTAGATCCCAGCGTCCGTAACGTCCTCCATACGCTGGCGTAAGCGGTCCGGGCTTGAATAGCCGCCGGTCCTCGGACTCGTCGGTCGTCTCCCTGCCACACCGGTCCCGTGTGCCGCCATGGCGCAAGCCTTATGTACATATGAGTACGTCGATGTACAATAATGAACTCCGATACGGAGCTCGCTCCCGCGGTGCAGTCGATCCTCGAGGCCGCGCGGGAGCGCTCGGGCGGTGACGGCGTCGTCGACGTGGACGCGCGGTCGCTGCCCGACGCGCTGGCGGCGGCGGACGCCGACGGACGGGTCCCGGTGATCGCCGAGGTAAAGCCGACGAGTCCGACGGCCGATGGGACGCGAGCCGACGACCCCGTCGAACTGGCCGAGGCGATGGTCGCAGGTGGCGCGGCGGCGATCTCGGTGCTCACGGAGCCGACCCACTTCGGCGGCTCGCCCGAGGCGCTGACCCGCGTCCGCGAGGCCGTCGACGTCCCCGTCCTGCGCAAGGACTTCGTCCTCGACGAAGCGGGGATGGACGTCATCGAGGCCGACCTGCTGCTGTTGATCGCGCGGTTCGTCGACGATCTCGAGGGACTCGTCGCTGCGGCCCGCGAACGCGGGTTCCAGCCGCTGGTCGAGGTCCACGACCGCGCGGAACTCGAGACGGCCCTCGACGCGGGCGCGGAGATCATCGGAGTGAACAACCGCGATCTGGCGAAGCTCGAGGTCGACCTCGAAACCTTCGAGTCGGTGGCACCCTACGCACCAGATAACGTAACGTTGATCGCCGAGAGCGGAGTTTCGTCGCCGACCGACGTGCGACGGATGCGCGAAGCGGGTGCCGACGCGTTGCTGGTCGGCAGCGCCATCATGGACCACGGTGCGGGCGACAGCGACGTGACCGAGAACACGCGTCGACTCGTGCGGGCAGAATCGGCGGACGCGACGGAGACGGAGCAGACATGAGCGACCACGACGGAGACACACAGACATGAGCACGGAACGCGAACGCGACGACGACTCCGGGCGCACGGGCACGTTCGGCGACTACGGCGGCCAGTACGTCCCCGAGGCCCTGATGCCGGCCGTACAGGAACTCGAGGACGCCTACGAGCGGTACGTCCTCGAGAACGAGGACGGCTTCATGGACGAGTTTCGCGAGCGGATGCGCGACTTCGGCGGCCGGCCGACGCCGCTCCAGCGCGCAGACCGGCTGAGCGAGCGCTACGACCGCGAGATCTACCTCAAGCGTGAGGACCTCGTCCACGGCGGCGCGCACAAACTGAACAACGCGCTCGGGCAGGTGCTACTCGCCAAGTACATGGGCAAAGAGCGGATCATCGCCGAGACCGGTGCCGGCCAGCACGGCACCGCGACCGCGATGGCCGCGGCCCACCTCGACATGCCCTGCGAGATCTACATGGGTCGGACCGACGTCAACCGCCAGCGGCCCAACGTCTACCGGATGCGGATGAACGGGGCCGAGGTGAACCCGGTCGAGGCCGGCAGCGGTACCCTGAAGGAGGCGATCAACGAGACGATGCGCGACTGGGCGACCACCGTCGAGCGGACCCACTACGTGATCGGCTCGGTCGTCGGCCCGCACCCGTTCCCGAAGATGGTCCGGGACTTCCAGTCGGTCATCGGCAACGAGATCCGCGAGCAGGTACAGGAGAAAGCCGGCCGGCTCCCCGACAGCGTCGTCGCCTGTGCCGGCGGCGGCTCGAACACGATGGGGACCTTCCACGCGTTCGTGCCCGACGAAGACGTGGCGCTCTACGCGGTCGAAGCGGGCGGCTCGAGCCTCGTGATCGACGACGAGTCGGGCGTCGCCCCCAACTCGGCGACGCTCTCGACGGGGACCGACGGCGTCCTCCACGGCGCGATGACCAAGCTGCTCCAGAGCGGGGACGGCCAGATCATGGAGTCCCACAGCGTCAGCGCGGGGCTCGACTACGCCGGCGTCGGCCCCGAACTCTCGCATCTGGTCGAGACCGGGCGGGTCACGCCCGCCAACGTCGACGACGAGGACGCGCTCAACGGGTTCCACCGGCTCTCGCGACTCGAGGGAATCATCCCGGCGCTCGAGTCGAGTCACGCGCTGGGGTATGTAGAGGAGAGACACGACGAACTCGGCGACCTCGTCGTCGTCAACGTCTCCGGACGCGGCGACAAGGACCTGGAGACGGTGCTCGAGGAGACCGAGAAACGCGATCTCGAGGCCGCACCCGAGGTCGAGGTGTTCGACGGGTGAGCCGCGAGATTCGAGCCGACGACGGCGAACCGACCGCGTACGACAGCGACGTCGAAGCCGCCATCCGCGAGAACCACCCCGCGCTGATCACCTACATCACCGCGGGCGATCCCTCGCTCGAGGACACGAAAGCCTACGTCGAAGCGCTCGACCGGGGCGGCTCGGACCTGATCGAACTCGGGCTCCCGTTCTCGGAGCCGATCGCCGAAGGGCCGACGATCCAGGCGGCGATCAATCGCGCGCTCGAGGCCGGGACGACCCCCCGAAGCTTCTTCGAGATGGTCGGCGACCTCGAGACCGAGGCACCGCTGCTGGTGATGACGTACTACAACATGATCCTCCAGTACGGTTCCGAGCCGGACGTGAGGCCCTTCGTCGAGCGCGCCGCCGAGGCCGGCCTCTCGGGGATCATCGTCCCCGATCTGCCCGCCGAGGAAGCCGATCCGCTGCGGGAGGCCTGCGACGACCACGGGCTCGACCTCGTCTTCATCGTCGCGCCGACGACCGAGGGCGAGCGCCTCGATCGGATCATGTCCCACGTGTCGGGCTTTGCCTACGTGCAGGCCCGCCTCGGGACGACGGGGGCGCGGGCGAACGTCTCGACGGCGACCCACGACAGCCTCGCGCGCCTCTCGGAATACGACGTTCCGAAGGCGGTCGGCTTCGGCGTCAGCGAAGGCGACCACGCGGCCGAAATCGTCGAGGCGGGTGCCGACGGCGTCATCGTCGGCAGCGCCTTAGTCGATATCATTGCCTCGAGCGAGACGCCCGACGCGGCGGTCGACGAACTCGAGGCCAAGGCCCGCGAACTCAAACGCGGCGCGCGCCGCGGGGCGGGCGAGGAAGAAGCACCGGAACCAGAACAGCCATAACGACAAGCTTGCTACACTGCCGCAATGACCACAGGAATCGACGCACGACTCGAGCGAATCGGGACAGACGGATCGTACGTGATCGTCCCAATGGACCACGGCATCACCATGGGTGCCGTCCAGGGGCTGAAAGACATCGAATCGACCATCGACGGCGTAACCAGCGGTGGGGCCGACGCGGTCCTCACGCAGAAGGGAATCGCGCCCCGCGTTCACGAGAACAAGAACGGCAAGGGCTACATCGTCCACCTCAACGGCTCGACGACGATCGGCCCCGACGAGGAAGACAAGCGCGTGACCGGCACCGTCGAGGAAGCGATCCGAGTCGGCGCCGACGCCGTCTCGTTCCACATCAACGTCGGCTCCGACCACGAACCGGACCAGCTCGCCCAGCTTTCGGAAGTCACCGAGAAAGCCGAACGGTTCGGAATGCCGGTTCTCGCGATGGCCTACGCCCGCGGCCCCGGCGTCGACCCCGAGGACCCCGAAGCGCTCGGTCACGCCGTTCGACTCGCCGAGGAACTGGGCGCAGACATCGTCAAGACGGGCTACAGCGGCGACGCCGACAGTTTCCAGCACGTCGTCGAATCGACCCGACTGCCGGTGGTCATCGCCGGCGGGTCGAAAGGGTCCGATCGCGAGACCATCGAAATGGTCCGGGGCGTGATGGACGCAGGCGGCGCCGGTGTCTCGATGGGACGGTCGATCTTCCAGCACGAGGATCCCGAAGCCATCGCGCGGGCGGTCGCCGGGGTCGTCCACCGCGACCTCTCCACCGACGAGGCGCTGGCCGAGGCGGGGCTGGCGCTCGAGGTCTGAAGTCACTCTTCTCCGTTCGTTTCGGTTCTTTTCGCCGTGGCCGGCCGATTCGCCGGTAGCTCGGCGTGATCCTCAATGGCAGTGCGTATCGAGGTGCACGTCGCGGTCGGCGTAGCCGGGGCCGAGTTCGACGGTGGCGTGGTCGACGCCGTGGGTCGCGAGTTCGTCGTGGACGCGCTGGAGGACCGCCTCCGCTTCCGCCATCGTCTCGACGCCGGTTTCGACGTGCATCGTCACGACCGTGATCTGGCTGCAGATCTGCCACGCGTGGAAGTCGTCGACCCGATCGACGCCGTCGATCTCGCTCACGTGGGCACGGATCTCGTCGCTCTCGAGGGGCGTCCTGAGGAAGAAGATCTCGCCGCTGCCGCGTAACACCGTCACCGCGGACCAGACCACGACGACGGCGATCAGTGCCGCGGTGATCGGGTCGATGACCCGGATACCGGTCACCTCGATGGCGATCACGGAGACGATGACGGCGACCGAGCCGCCGGCGTCGCCCAGGAGGTGGTAGAACGCCCCCTTCTCGTTGAGGCTCATCGCGTCGCCGTGGAGGACGACCACTGAGACGACGTTGACCGCGAGCCCGCCGACTGCGATGGCGAGGGTG
>SDGW01000149.1_pt1 | contig 29193 bp, 22 predicted proteins | sample 2873831 | NCBI WGS metagenome assembly SDGW01 (sample SAMN08132700, study PRJNA421101) | hypersaline lake metagenome | isolation source: celular fraction 0.22 microns magnesium sulfate-rich crust from ephemeral... | place: Spain: Penahueca Lagoon, Toledo | collected 2011-07 | reverse complement strand
CGCGGTCGTCGAAGACTCCGAATCGGGGACGTTCTACGTCGTCGCCGACCAACTGCTGGTCGTGTACGAACCGCCCGTGCTAGCTCGCGGGCACGAGACGAGCGGCGGCGTCGCCGGGCTCGGACTCCTCGAGAGTACCGACGAGCAGACTGACCTCGTCGAAGCCAGCCAGGACGCCGACGGTTCGGTTGCCGAGAGCGGGGAGACTACCGATAACTCCGACGACGACGCCGACCGCGAGGAGTCACCACGACCACAGGACTAGTGGCTCGCGTTAGTGCGGACAGCGAGCCCTGCTGCGGACGTTCCGTCAGCGAGCCCGCCGCGGTTACATGAAGTCCGCGATGCCCGACTGTTTGTTTTTGTCATTTTCGAAAATCGACTCGAGGCTGTTCTGGAGGACTTCGAGGCGCTGTTTCGTGTACTCGCGGCAGTCGTACTCCTCGGCGACCGTGATGGCGGTGTCCATGTACTTGTTCACGGAGCCCTCGTGGACCGTGAGGTTCACGCGCCCGCCGCACTCCCGGCAGTCCCCGGTGAGCGGCATCCGGCGGTACTTCTCCCCGCAGTCCAGGCAGCGCGTCTCCTGGCGGCTGAACGCGCGGAGGTTCCCGATGAGGTCGGGGAGGAAGTGGTACTCGATGACGCGCTCGGCGACGTCCGTCTCGTCGACCGACCGAAGTTTGCGGGCGAGCTCCAGTTGGGCGTCCATCTTCTCCATCATCGACCCGAGCGTCTTGTACGCCGACAGGCTCGGCCCGAGGTGGATGTCGGAGGTGTCGTGCGTGTGCTCGAATCCCGCGTACTCGGTGTCGGTTCCGAGGCTCTCCTCGGCGATCTCTACGAGGTCCTCGACCTCGCCCGGGTCGGCCATCTCCCGGGTCGCCTCGTAGAACTCCCGCGGGTACCGGCTGACGACGTCCATGTTGTGCGCCTCGTCGTCGATCTCGCTCGGGTCGATACGCGAGGACATCACCAGCGGCGCGTCCATCCGGCCGCCGCGCTGGTCCGGCAGGTACGACTTCGAGAAGTTGATGAGGCCGTCCATCAGGAGCATCACGCAGTCTTCGTCACCGTCGCACTGCCCGGAATACACGTCATTCGTGACGAGCGTGTTCGTCTCTTCGACAGTCAGGCAGTACGTGTGATCGACATCCGACTGAACCGTCTCGACGGACACGACTTCGTCGACCCAGACGTCACCGCCGTCGCCGAAGAGCCGCTGTGTCCGGGTGTCGACTTTATCGAGCGCGTCAGTGAGCGTCTCCTCCTTGCGGTCGAGATGGAAGCCGACTCGGTCGGCGAACCGAACGGCATTCTGTGACGTGACCTTGAGAATCCACGACTCGAACGACCGCTCGTCGTCGTAGAACTCGGCTACTGCCCCCGTCTTCGGAGTACGCTCCTCGCGATACACTTTCGTGGCGATACCGAACCGCTTGAGCGCCGCAACGAGGTCCGATTGCAAGTCGTCGCTCACCGTGTGCGCTCGAATTTCGACGCGTTCGTTGGACGTGCTCCCGTCGCCCGAGAAATACGCCGCGAGGAACTCTCGGAGGACGGAGTCGGGAGAAGAGAGCACGCAGTCGGGGATTCGTTTCGTCTCTGCACGACTCCCCGCGTCGAGAACGTCCGAGAACAGCGTCGCGACGAGCCGACTGGAGACCGTAATCTTCCACTCGTTCTCTTCGAACGCCTCGACGTTCAGCACGTCGTCGAAGACGTCGGTGATTTCGTTGCGCGACACGTCGTCCGGCGTGCAGATGGTCGTCTGGTAGAACGACCCGGATTCCTGTCGCGTGAACCCTTCCGCAGCGTAGTATCCGAGCATCGTGCCGACAGCCTCGTCGACCTCGAACTGGCGCGACACCGAAGCACCGTCGCGGCGGATACCGAGTGTCACATCGGAGGGAACACGTTCGACGACAGCGTCGCGGTCGTACAGTTCGAGCAGGACACCAGCCGGGATGCTGTCTCGGGACACCCAGTTGTACACTGTCGACTGACTGACGTCGAGGAGTTCCGCAACGGGCTTCAGGTAACTCTCGGCGTCCGTCGCGTCGTCGAGGAGTTGCTTGAGTTCGGATTCGCCGAGTCCTCGAATCATCAGGTCGTCGTTCGGTATCGCGTCCGCATCGAGGAACTCTGCGAGCAGGTCGAACGTCGTCGTTCCACCGTTGACCGGAATCTGCTTCGGCGCGGGGAGGGCATCTTCCGTGGTTAGCTCTCGGGCCGGTACGCGCTCGACACCGTCACCAGTCCACCGACGCATCGAGTGGTCGGGAGTCACGGTCAACTCCTGACCACTCTTAGTTTCGACGCGGACGAGGTGGTCAGGCGAGAGATGCTTCGAGACCGCTTCGACACGCTGGAGCGTGTCCTCGCCATCCTCGGTCACGGACGGCACGAACACGTCGCCGCTGAGCTCCTGAACGAGCGTTCCGAAGTTGTCTTCGTTCGCCGTCTCGGGGCCGAGTCGGTCCTCGACGAGCGTCTCGATTGGGTCGTAGTGCCACCGGCCGTTTTCGTCCTCGAACCACACCTTCGTCTCCGGGTGGAAGCAGTTCCGTCGTTTCGCGGCGTGAAAGTACGGGTGCGCGTAGCCGACGGAAGCCGACGTGAATCCGATAACTCTGCCGACGACGGCGGCGGAGGTGTGGGGCGCCATCCCGAAGACGAGCTCGCCGACGAGGTCGTCGCGTTCGTCCAGCTCGTAGAAGGCGTCGAGGCCGTAGTACTGCGTGAGGAGGTCGTCGACGAAGTCCGCGGTCTGGAGCATGTGCTCGGCGGCGCCGTCAGAGAGCACGACGTCCTGCACGCGGAGTTCGACGAGCTGGTCGTCGTGTTCGAGGGGGTCGCCGTGGATGTCCTCCTCGTAGCCGAGTTCGCGGAAGTGGTCGACGGTGACGTCGAGTTCGCTGGGTTTGACCGACGTGACGGGGAGGTCGGTCATGTCGTAGCGGACGGTACCGTCCTTGAACGTGGAGACGTCGTGTTTCGCGCGGAGCACGCCTTTCTCCATCGGCTCGGGGACTTTCTCCGCGGAGGAGAGCCCCTTGACGCCCTTGAGCTGGTCGAAGGCGTTCTCGCGCTCGCCGACCGCCTGGAGGGCGTCCCGGTACTCGGCGCCGACGTCGACGGTCTGGACGGAGACGTTGTCGAGTTCGCGCTCACAGCGCGGGCACTCGACGCGGCCGGACTCGTCGGGCTCGGCGCTGATGCCGCAGTCCGGGCACTCGTAGTGGGGGTCGGTCCACTCGCCGCAGTCCCCGCAGCGCGGTTCGAACGTGTGGTCGCCGCAAGACGGGCACTCGCGAACGCCCAACTGGACGTCGAGTTCGCCGGGCGTGTCGCTCATGTCCGGGGCGTAGCGGGCGGCCTCGCTGACGTCGCGCTGGCTGCCGCCGGCCTCACCGATGGGGAAGAGGGTGTGGACCGCGGGCGAGAGGTCGCGGGACTCGGACTTCTCCGGGCGGCCCATGCGATTACCGATGCGCGTGGGCGCGCGCTCGCGGACCTCGAACGGCGCGACCTCGTTGACGGCGGCGAGCGCGTTCGGCCACTCGCGGGCGTCCGCGGAGAGGTCGTCCCACTCCCGCGCGAGGTCCCCCGTAATACCCAGAGAGCGCGCGAACGGCAGCCAGTCCGGAAGCCGAATCACGTCGTCGTCCTGGCGGTGCTCGACGAGCAGCGCTTCGAGGGGCTCGCGGACCGCGTCCTCGTTGGGGACGACGAGGTCGCCGTCCTCGGTGCGGGCGTCCGCGACAGCGGCGGCGAGCGCCTCGAAGTCCGCGACCTCGATATCGTGCCAGAGGTACGTGTACTCGGGGTGCAGCGGCGCGTCGTACTCGGTCGCCCACTCCAGGGCCTTCTCGACGTCGGGGCGTTCGAGGTCGACGTACGGCGAGTCACGGAGGGCTTGGACGTCCGCGCCTGCGGCCTCGAAGTCCTGTACCCACCACTCGGGCGCGTAGGAGGCGGGCGCGAGGTCGTGGTTGTTCTCGACGAACTCCCCGTAGTTCACGAGGTACTCGCCGACGTCCAGAATCTCCACGACGCCGTTCCGGACTTCGAGCGCTTCCTCCGGGTCGTCGATGCGCCGGACGTCCCCGTTCGCGAGTTTGACTGTGGGCCCCTCGATGGAGTCGACGGGCACGATTCCCGCCGCCTTCCCGGGGCGCTCGGTCTTGATCTGGGTGCCGGTCGCGAGGAAGTCGTCCACGAGGTGCATCGTCGCCGGGTGGATGCCCGCGGTCGCGAACCCGTGGTTCCGCGAGCGGCCGTAGCGAAGCCTGAAACCGCCCTCGTTGGAGGGGTGGCCGAAGACCGGGCGGCCCGCAATGAGGTCCCGCAGGAACTTGTTCGACGGGTCGACTCGCGGTGGTCCCTCGCGCTCCTCGCCGCCGTCGTCGGCGTCGCTTTCGGCTTCCGCACCGCTCGCGGCTTCGCCGCTCACGTCCTCCGAGGCCTCCCCCTGGTCGCCCTCGCTCTCCCCGATAGTGCCGTCGATGAGGTCCTGCAGCCACGGCCACTCGACCTCCTCGAGGTTCCGGGTGTAGCGCTGAATCTTGGGGGCTTTCAGCGCGATGCCCTCCGCGAGCACGAGGCACATCCCGCCGCGCGCGGAGTTCGTCGCGATGCGTTCGAGGTCGCGGAAGCCGTCGACCTCCTCGTCGCCGGTCGCCTCCCCGTCGAGCATGACGGGGCAGTGCTCGGTGATGAACTTCGTCTCCTTGTCTTTCGGCGAGTACTGGAGGCCCGTCTCGGAGTCGTACAGGTCGACCTCCTCGGCGTAGCGCTCGATCTCGTCGTCCCGTGGCTTGAAGCGGTCGATGTCGAGGAGCGCGCGGGCGTAGTCGGCGACCAGCACGGACAGCGCCTGCGCGGTCCCGCCGGCAGATCGAATGGGGCCGGCGTAGTAGACGGCGACGTACTCGGTGCCGTCGTCGTTCTCGTTGACCTCGACGCGATCGATGCCCTCGATGGGCGCCGCGACCACGCCCTCCGTGAGCAGCGCGACCGCGGTGCGGACCGCGCCCTCGACCTTGCCGGCCTTGGTCTCGTAGTCGCCGACGCGGCCGTCGACGAAGTCCTCGACGAGTTCGAGCGCGGCCTCCTCGCGGCTCATCTCGCCCTCGAGGTCGCGGACGCGCTCGGCGACCCCGTCGATGCCGAGGATGTTCTCGACGCGGTCGGCCATGTCCTTGGCGACCGGAATCTCGACCTCGGGCTTGGGGTCTTCCCCGCGCTGCTTGGCCGCCTCGGCGACGTCGAACGCCTCGTCGAGGCCGGCCTCCAGGGACGCGAAGTAGTCCTCGTCTTCGGGCCGCATTACAGCCAGAGGTCGAGGTCTGTGGCGTCGTCGTGCTCGCGGACGAGTTCGGTGTCGAGCTCGCGGACGTACAGCTCGCCCGCGAACACGGTCGCGCGGTCGAGGTGGCCGGCCAGCGCCTGCCCGGAGCGTCGAGACAGTGTCACGTGCGTGTGCGCGAACGGCTCACCGTCGAGTTCGGAGATGTTCCCGACGCAGGAGGCGACCTCCAGGGGCTCCTCGAAGCGCGCGGGCTTGTACTCGAAGTCGTCCTGGTCGTAGTACCAGAGCTCGGCGTCCTGGACCGCGCCCATGCCGACGAACCAGGCGGCGTTGATGAGTTCGTTTTCGGCCAGCGACTCGATCTCCTCGCGCCAGTCGGCGCCGTGATCGAGGCGCACGACGTACTCGCGGCCGCCGGTGACTTCGCGGACGTTCATGGCAGCCCCAACGTGTGGGGCGAGCAAAAGTCCTGCCGTCTCGGTGGTTCGCTACCGCGGGAGAACGAGCGCCGTCGGAGCCGGCCTACCGCCAGGCCGACAGTGGCGTGGCGTGGTCCGCTGTCATCGACATCCAGGCCTCGTCGCAGGAGATGTCCGCGATGACGAGTCGGGACTCGGGGCCCTCGTCGTCGAGGGAGGCCATCACGTCGGTGTCGGACGCGGTCACCGGCTGCGCGGCGTCAGTCGTCATGACGTATGATACAATGTGACAACCGGTACTTAAGCCCGTCGGACTGACAGGAACCCCAGGAAACAGAACCCCGGGAATGGAGTCGTTCCCGAGTAAACGCGCGTTCCGTGCCGAGAGTTTATTAGTGTCGAGTCCACTGAAGCGGTAATTTTATCAAGGACGGTTAGTAATCGGGGGTTGGATGACAGACACTGACAACCTCTCCCGTCGGCGGTTCCTGCAGGGAACCGGCGCCGCAGCGACAGCGGCCGCCCTGGCTGGCTGTACAGGTGGCGACGGCGACTCGAACGAGACGACTTCCGGTACGGACGGTGGCAGTCAGAACGACGAGGACCGCTATCGCGGCCGACAGATCGGGACGGCTGACTCGCTTGACCCCGTGTACGCGACGGACAACACCTCTGGGACCCACATTCAGGAAATCTTCGACGGTCTGACTAACTACGTCAACGGCACGGTCAACGTCGAGACCCTCCTCGCCGAGGACTACACGGTCTCCGAAGACGCCACGACGATCACCTTCCAGCTGAAAGAAGGCGCGACGTACAGCAACGGCGACGAGGTCACCGCCAGCGACGTCGTCTACGCGTGGGAGCGGCTGGCAGCCTCCGACAACTCCAACCGCGTCGGCTTCCTCCTCGACACGCTCGGCGTCGAGCACGAGACCGAGACCGACGACGAGGGCAACGAGCAGTACGTCCCCGAGAGCAAGGCCGTCGAGGCGACCGGCGAGTACGAGGTCGAAATCACCCTCCAAGAGCCGTTCTACGCGGCCCTCGAACTCATCGCGTACACCGCGTTCGTCCCGATTCCCGAGGGACTCCTCGGCGACATCGACGGGTACGAGGGCGAGATGGACTACGACACGTTCGCCTCCGAGGAACCGGTCGGTGCGGGCCCGTACGTCCTCACCGAGTGGAGCGAGGCGACCCGCATCAGCCTCGACGCCCGCGACGACTACCACGGCGAGGAGATCCGCAACGAGGGCCTCGACTACTCCGTGTTCACGGAGTCCAACGCCGCGTACACGTACGCGACGTCGAACGTCAACTCCGACAGCCCGTACATCCCGTCCGCGCGGTTCGACCCCGAACTGCGTAACTTCGAGGGCACCGACGACCGGGGCCGCCAGTACGGCACCTACGGGCCGTTCGAGCCGAACGGCATGACGGCCCAGTACTACGAGGTCGCCTCCCTGTCGACGTTCTACTACGGATTCGACACCCAGAACGTCCCCAAGCCGGTCCGGAAGGCCGTCGCGTACGCGATGAACCAGGAGACCATCAACAACGACATCATCTCCACGCCGACCCAGGAGGGCTACCACTTCACCCCGCCGGCCCTGTTCCCCGGCGGCGCGGAGAACTACAACAGCCGCGCGGAGGAGTACCCGTACGGCGTCGGCGAAGCCCGCATCGACCAGGCCCGCCAGGTCATGGAGGACGCCGGCTACGGCCCGAACAACCAGTACGAGCTCGGATTCGACATGTCGTCCGGGACTGCGTCGGCGTGGGGCGAGGACGCGTTCAACCTGCTGCGCGACAAGCTCCAGCAGGCCCACATCGAGATGGAGCTCCGTACCGCCGACGGGAGCACGTTCATCAACCGGGGCCGCAACGGCAAGTTCGGACTCTACTTCCTCGGCTGGATCGCCGACTACCCGGGCGCCGACAACTTCCTCACGCTCCTCAACCCGCCGAACACGTTCTTCCAGGAAGGCGGTGCCTCGTACTTCCGTTGGTCCGAGGAGACCGGCGACCACGCGAGCGACGCCGAGGCGGCGTGGGAGACTGTCCAGAACAACCTCGGTCTCGGTGAGGACGCCGCGGAAGCCCGCGAAGAGGCTTACGTCCAGATCGAGCAGGCGAACTGGGACGACGCCGTGCTCCTGCCGGTGATGCACAACATCGAGCAGAGCTACAGCTACGAGTGGCTCGACACGCCGCGCTTCGGCGCGATGGGTCCGTCCCGGAAGAAGAGCCACCGCACGGAGATCGGCGACCGCGGCGAGTACCAGTAACGCCCCGACACCTCTCGCCCTCCGCTTTCGGCTACGCGCGCGTTTTCGTACTGCAGAGAGCGTGGCTCGGGCACACAGAGTATCAAAACGCAAGACCTAAACACGCAAATTCGTATAGAAAAATGCGAACGAGTCACACAACTCGTCGATTACGCCCATGAGCCGGTGGACATACTTCGCGAAACGCCTGGTGCTCGCTATCCCCGTCATACTCTTCGGGACGTCGCTGACGTTCTTCATCATCTACGCGGGGCCGGTCGACCCCGCGACCGCGATTCTCGGACAGAAGGCGACACCCGAGCGCATCCGGCAGGTACACGAACAGCTCGGTCTCAACCAACCGCTGTGGGAGCAGTACGCCGAATTCCTCGTCGACATGTTCACGTTCAACCTGGGCAACTCCTGGGTCGTCCAGCCGAACACGCCCGCCTACGAGGTCATCATGAACTTCGCGCCCCGCACGATTCTGATGGGCGCGTGGGCCGTGCTGCTGCCGCTGTTCATCGGTATCCCGCTGGGGTTCTACGCCGGCCTCAACCCGAACACGCTCGGCGACTACTCGGCCTCGTTCGGCGGTATCGTCTGGCGTGCGATGCCGAACTTCTGGCTGGCGGTGATGTTGATGATGGTGCTCTCCCAGTCCGAGAAGTTCCTCTTCGGATTCAACTGGGAGAACTTCGTCGTCTCCACGAACGTCGCCGGCTCACCCAGAATGTCCAACCTCTGGAACTTCGAGAACTTCCTGCGGGCGTCGAAGCTCGTGCTGCCGGCCTCGCTCGTCCTCGGGTCGGCGTCGATGGGCAACGAGATGCGCATCGGCCGGACCGCGTTCCTCGAAGTGAAGAACTCCAACTACGTCGAGATGGCGCGAGCGAAGGGGCTGCCCGGCCGCACCATCGTCTGGAAGCACATCTTCCGGAACGCGCTCATCCCCCTGATTCCAGTCATCACCGCGGAAGCCGGCGTCCTCGTCGGCGGCTCCGTGCTCGTGGAGACGGTGTTCGGCATCAACGGCATCGGGTGGCTGTTCTACACCGCGGTCATGAACGGCGACCTGCCGCTGTCGGGCGCATTGATGTTCCTGTTCATCCTGTTGCTCGTGGGGCTGAACATCCTCCAGGACTTCCTGTACACGGTCGTCGACCCCCGTGTCGGGTTCGAGAGCGAGGGCTAACACATGCAAGGCGAAACCGAACGAGAGACCGACGTCGACTCCACGCTCGCACAGCGAATCAAACAGAACCCCTCGCCCGCCGTCCGCTGGGGCGTCGTGATGGCGGCCCTCCTCCTCGTCGAACTCGGCGCGCTCGCGGGCGCGGTGATGTCGGTTCCGTGGGACATCCCGGTCAACGCCGTCGCGAACACCGTCCCGGTACTCGGCGACATATTCGCGTCGGTCGCGTCCGTGTTCGCGGCCGCCGGCGACGCCGTCGCGAACCTGCCGACGCTGCTCAGCCGCGAGCTGATCCCGAACCAGGGGTACTTCCACCCCGAGAACGGCTGGCAGAACACGTTCCTCGGCCTGGAGCCGAAGTACGCGTGGCTGCTCCGCGTCGTGCTCGTCTACGCGTACGCGGCGCTGTTCCTCTACTGGGTGTGGCGAGGCTACCTGGTCTTCCGGCGCCACTACCGGTACGCCGACTGGACGCCCGCCGACGACATCATCGACCGATTCCGCGGGCACACGTGGGGACAGTTCGGTCTCGTGCTCGTCGTGTTCTTCCTCGTGTTGGCGGTGTTCGCGCCGACGGTTAGCCCCGTCACGCAGGAGGAGAACATCATGCAGCCGTACGGCCACAACGTCACGCACTACGACGCCGACGCCGGCGAAGTGACGACGATAACCGCGGGCGCGGCGAACCTCGACTCCAGGTCCACGGGCCAGCAGAGCAACGTCGCGCCGTGGACGTACGACCGCTTCGACAGGTTCCACCCGGCGGGGACGTTGCCGTCCGGGAAGGACCTGTTCGCGTTCATGGCGTACGGCGCGCGCATCTCGCTGTTCATCGGCATCGTCGCGTCCGGCATCGCGGGCGGTATCGCGCTCGCGCTCGCGCTGCTGACGTCGTACTACAAGGGGCTCGCGGACATGACCGCGGTCGTGATGAGCGACGCGTTCTCCGCGATGCCGCGGCTGCTCGTGCTCATCATGCTCCTCTTCGTCCTCCAGGACCACTGGATAATGGAGGTGTACAGCGGGGCGTTCCTGTTGGCCCTCCTCTTCGGCATCTGGGGGTGGATGGGGCTGTGGCGCTCCGTCCGCGGCCCGTCGCTGCAGATCGTAGAGAACGAGTGGATCAAGGCCGCGGAGGGCTTCGGCGAGAAGCCGCGGCGCATCGTCACCAAGCACGTCGCGCCGTACGTGTTCAGCTACCTGCTCATCTACCTCTCGATGTCCCTGGGCGGGTACATCATCAGCGCGGCGGGACTGGCGTTCCTCGGGCTGGGCGTGACCTCGCCGACGCCGGAGTGGGGACGCGCCATCTCCATCGGGCAGAACCTCATCAGCACGCAGTCCTGGCACATCTCCGTGCTGCCGGGCGTCGCTATCACGCTGCTCGTGCTCGGGTTCAACGCGTTCGGCGACGGCGTCCGTGACGCGCTCGACCCGAAGTCGGGCGGCGACGGCGACGCGTCCGGGGAGGCCGCGGCCGCAGGAGGTGGTGCGTGATGAGCGCCCCGCAGTACGCCGACGGCGACCGGACCGACCAGGAGCCGCTGTTGCAGGTCGAGAACTTGCAGACGGCGTTCTTCACGGACAAGGAGACGATCCGCGCCGTCGACGGCGTGAGCTTCGACATCAGCCGCGGCGAGTCCGTCGGCGTCGTCGGCGAGTCCGGCTCCGGGAAGTCCGTGACCGCCCGCTCCATCATGGGGCTGGTCGACAGCCCCGGCCGCATCGTCGGCGGCTCTATCGAGTACAAGGGCGAGGAGCTGACGGACAACACGGAAACGGAGTGGCAGAACATCCGCGGCGGCGAGATCGCGATGGTGTTCCAGGACCCGCTGACGTCGCTGAACCCCGTCTACACGGTCGGCAACCAGATCAAGGAGTCGCTGCGCCTCCACCAGGGGCTGCGCGGCAAGGAGGCCACCGAGGAAGCCATCAACCTCCTCGAGGACGTCGGCATTCCGGACGCGCCGCGGCGGGTCGACGAGTACCCCCACGAGTTCTCCGGGGGGATGCGCCAGCGCGCCGTCATCGCGGTGGCGCTGGCCTGCGACCCGGACCTGCTCATCTGCGACGAGCCGACGACCGCCCTCGACGTGACGATTCAGGCCCAGATTCTGGACCTGCTGGAGGACCTGAAAGTCGAACACGACCTCGGCATCATGTTCATCACGCACGACCTCGGCGTCATCGCCGAGATCACCGACCGCGTGAACGTGATGTACGCGGGCGAGATGGTCGAGTCCGCGCCCGTCGACGAGCTGTTCGACAACCCCAAGCACCCGTACACGGAGGGGATGCTGGAGAGCATCCCGGGCCGCAACGAGCGCGGCGAGCCGCTGCGCACCATCGAGGGCGAGGTGCCGACGCCGAACGAGCCGGCGACGTACTGCCGGTTCGCGCCGCGGTGTCCGAAGGCGTTCGACGACTGCGAGCAGGTCCACCCCGTGCAGGTAGACGTCGCGGACGGCGACGAAGCGCACCGCGCGGCGTGCCTGCTCTACCCGGAGGACGTCTCGCAGAACGAGGCGGTCCAGATACACGAGTCACGCGACGACCGCACGGAGACGGAGGTGGACAGATGACGTCACTCTACCAGCAGGAACGAGAGGCAGCGATGGGCGCGGAGACCGGCGAGACGCTCGTCGAGGTCCGCGACCTGAAGACGTACTACGGCGGCCAGGGGATGTTCGCCGGGAAGCCGGTGAAGGCCGTCGACGGCGTGAGCTTCGAGATCGAGCGCGGGGAGACCCTCGGGCTGGTCGGGGAGTCCGGCTGCGGGAAGTCGACGCTGGGTCGGACGCTGATGCAACTGGAGACCGCGACCAGCGGCGAGGTCCGCTACGACGGCACGGACGTCACGACGCTGTCCGGGTCGGACCTCAAGGAGTGGCGCCAGAACGTCCAGATGGTGTTCCAGGACCCCGACTCCAGCCTGAACGACCGGATGACCGTCGGGGAGATCGTCATGGAGCCGCTGAACGTCCACAACTGGAAGACCCCGCAGGACCGGCGGCGCCGCGTCCGCGAGCTGCTGGAGACCGTGGGGCTCAGCGAGGAGCACTACTTCCGGTACCCGTTCCAGTTCTCCGGCGGGCAGCGCCAGCGCATCGGCATCGCCCGCGCGCTCGCGCTCGAACCGGACTTCCTCGTGCTCGACGAACCGGTGAGCGCACTGGACGTCTCCGTGCAGGCGAAGATTCTGAACCTCCTGAACGACCTCCAGGAGGAGTTCGGGCTGACGTACCTCATCATCGCCCACGACCTCTCCGTCGTCGAGCACGTCTGCGACCGGGTGGCGGTGATGTACCTCGGGAACATCATGGAGCTCGGGCCGACCGAGAATCTCTTCGAGGACCCCGCGAACCCGTACACGAACGCGCTGCTGTCCGCGATTCCGGAGGCCGACCCGTCCGTCGAGAAGGACCGCATGACGCTGCGCGGGACGCCGCCGAGCCCGCGGGACCCGCCGACGGGCTGCGTGTTCAGCACGCGCTGCCCGATGAAGATCCGCCCCGAGGCCTACGAGGACCTCGACGACGACGTCTGGGAGGCCGTGGAGGTGTTCCGGGAGGTCGTCCGCGAGCGCGCGGGCGTGACGAAGTCCACGACCGACCGCGTGAAGGAGCTCGTGGGCCTGGGCAGCGACGGCCCCGACATCGAGGAGGCAGCCGGCGACGTGTTCGACGACCTCGACGTGCCCAGCGACGTGAGCCAGCACGTCGACACCGCCGTCGAGTACGTGAACCACGACGACCCGCAGAGCGCCCGCGAGCACCTCCGCGAGGCGTTCGGGAGCGTCTGCGAGCGCGAGGTCCCGGAGAACCACGTGGTCGACGACTCGGGGCGGTTCAGCCACTGCCACCGCCACCGCGAGGACTACGAGGACACCGGGGAGTTCCTCGAATCGCGCGGGTACAACCGGTAGTCACCGATGTCCGAGTCTACGTCCGGCGTCACCGGCGGACCGCCCGACCACGTCGGCCAGCTGCTGGACGCGGTGTCGTACGCGGTGTGGCTGACCGTGCTGTTCTCCGCGCTGTCGGCCGCGCTCGCTGTGCTGGCGGGCTGGCGGCCGGCACCGGGCGTGAAGTACGGGCTGTTCGTGTTCGGGTGGCTGGCGTTCGGCTTCGGGACGTTCAAGCTGCTGCCGTCGCGGCCGTGGAAGGACGACGAGGGGAGCGTCGACGCCCTCGGTGCGGACGCCGACCAGACGAGGTTCCAGGCGCTCGTCCAGCGGCTGCCGCCGGCGCGGTTCCGACCGGTCCCCGTCGCGGACCGCCTGCCGACCGGCGCCCGCGTGTTCGTCGGATCGCTGGCGATGCTCGGGACGTCTATCGTCCTCGAGCAAGTCTTCGGAATCGGGCCGTAGCGCGCCTGAGACACCGTCTCTGCGCGGAACTTTCTTACGTGTGAGCGCACAACCCGCAGCCATGCCCGAGAAGCCCCGCAACGACAGCGGCCTCCCCGACGAGCAGGAACAACAGAAGGAGCGACAGCGGCGAGTGGAGCGCGTCTCGCAGAACGCCGACGAGTACAAGCAGTCCTGGAAGGCGACCATCGAGGACATGCACGCGCTCGCCGAGCAGCGCGAGGACGAGGGGTGGGACGTGCTCGAACTGACCGCCGGGGACACCGCGCCGATGGGACGGGGCACGAACGAGGACGAGGGCGAGTTCGGCCTCTCGTACGTCGTCGGCGCCGACGACGCGGAGGCATTTCAGGAAGTGTTCGAGGCCGGGGAGTTCCCGGTCTACGACGTCTACCGGCAGACCCAGATGGGGCACGTGTTCGTCGTGACCGAGCTCCGCGATCCGGACATCGAGCAGGTCGTGTTCATCGCCGGCGCGTACGTCCAGCGCGACGAGAAGATGTGCGCGTACACCGCCCGCGAGGAGGGCGAGATGTACACGCACGTCCGCAAGCTCGACGGGACGAAGCTGGGCGTGTTCCGCCACGAGGGCTACGAGAAGTTCTTCCCGCACGCCGACCGGATGCCCGACCTCGACGAGGGCTGGGTCAGCGACGCGTAGGACGCGAGGACGGCCGGAGTCGCCGGCGAGACGCGCTGAACGGGTGTCGTAGCCTACAAATGGGTGGGGACAGTACGACGGCTACATGAACGTCGCTGACGCGATGACCCCCCGGGACGACGTGGTTACCGTCGAGCTTCCGGGGACGCGGGACGACATCCTCGAGTACATCCAGGAGCGGAAATTCTCCTCCGTACCCGTAGTGAAGCCGAGCGAGGGCGGCGAGCAGTACCGGGGTCTGGTCTCCCGGGACGACCTCATCGAGCGCCCCGAGGAAGACCAGCTCGCGATGCTGATGCGGGACGTGCCGACGACGACGACCGACGCGACCATCAAGGAAGTCGCGGCGCTGATGCGGCGCGAGGGAGCGCGCCGCGTGCCGGTCGTCGAGGACGGCCGCCTCGAGGGCATCATCACCGTCACCGACGTGGTGCGGGCCATCGCGGACGGCGAGGAGGACGGCGACACGCCGGCCGGCGAGCTCGCTCGCGAGGACGTGAACACGACGTACGTGGAGACGCCGCTGACGGTCGCGGAGCGCGAAATCTCGTACGCGAACGTACCGTACACCATCGTCCTCGGCGACGAGGCGGAGATGGCGGGCGTGCTCACGGAAGTCGACATCATCGACGTCGCCCGCGTCGTGGAGGGCGAGGACGACACTGGCGACTCCATCGCGGACGACGACGACGACTGGAAGTGGGAGTCCATCAAGGCGGTCGGGGCGCGCTACCTGCCGACGCGGAACGTCGAGATTCCCGCGGCGCCGACCCGCGAGTTCATGACCGGGGACGTGGTGACGGTGACGAAGCGCCGGACCGCCCGCGAGGTCGCCCAGACGATGCTGACGAACGACATCGAACAGGTGCCGCTGGTCTCGGGAGACAGCCTCGCCGGCGTCGTGCGGGACGTCGACCTGCTGCGAGGGTTGGCCGATGAGTGACCTCAACGAGCTCGCGCGCCGCCGCGGGTTCTTCTTCCAGGCGAACGAAGCCTACGGCGGCGTCTCCGGGTTCTACACGTACGGTCCGGAGGGCGCGGCGCTCAAGCGCAACGTCGAGGAGACGTGGCGGGACCGCTTCGTGACCCGCGAGGGGAACATGGAGATCGACGCACCGACCGTCACTCCGGAGCCGGTGTTCGTGGCGTCGGGTCACCTCGACGGCTTCGACGACATGCTCGTGGAGTGCGCGGAGTGCGGGGAGAGCCACCGCGCGGACCACGTCGTCGAGGACAACACGGACATCGAGGACGCCGAGACGTACCCGACCGAGAAGGTCGAAGACATCATCGCCGAGCACGACCTGGAGTGTCCGTCGTGTGGCGCGCCGCTGGCCGGCCAGTCGGTCGTGGAGTTCAACCTGATGTTCGACACGACCATCGGCCCGGGCGAGGGCCAGCCGGGCTACCTGCGCCCGGAGACCGCCCAGGGGATGTTCACGGAGTTCCCGCGGCTGAAGGAGTACGCGCGCAACCAGCTGCCGTTCGGCGCGGCCCAGATCGGCGCGGGCTACCGGAACGAGATCAGCCCGCGGAACGCGCTCGTGCGCGCCCGGGAGTTCACGATGGCGGAACTGGAGTTCTTCGTCGACCCCGAGGGCGAGGGGCCGGACCTCGACCGCGTGGCGGACGTCGAACTGCCGCTGTACCCGGCCGACGCCCAGCAGGCCGACGGCGAGGAGTACCTCCACCTGACGCCCCAGGAAGCCTTAGAGGAGGGCGTCGTGGGCGGCGAGTGGGTGGCGTACTTCCTCGCGCGCTCGAAGCAGTGGTTCGAGCGCGTCGGCGTGGACATGGAGCGCTTCCGGTTCCGCCAGCACCTCCCCGGCGAGCTCGCCCACTACGCCGCCGACTGCTGGGACGCGGAGGGCGAGGTCGACGGCGACTGGATCGAACTGGAGGGCGTCGCCTCTCGTACCGACTACGACCTCTCGAAGCACAGCGAGCACGCCGACGACTCCTTCACCGTCTTCCAGCAGTTCGACGAGCCGAAGACGGTCGAGCGTGCGACCGTCGACCCCGACATGTCCTACCTCGGGCCGGAGTTCGGCGGCGACGCCGCGGCCGTCGCGGACGCCCTCGAAGCGCTCGCTGAGCGCGACCGGTCGGCGTTCGACGGCGAGGAAGTGACCGTCGAGGTGGACGGCGAGGAGCACGCGGTCCCGACAGAGAAGACCGGGTTCGCCGTCGAGGAGGTCACCGAGTCCGGCCGCCACATCGTCCCCCACGTCGTCGAACCGGCGTTCGGCGTCGGGCGCGCCGTCTACACGGTGCTCGCGCACAACTACGACGAGGACGAGGTCGAGGGCGAGACACGGGACGTGCTCCGCCTGCCCGCGGAAGTCGCGCCGACGACGGTCGGCGTGTTCCCGCTGATGGACAAGGACGGCCTCGGCGACACCGCCCGCGACCTCGCGGCTGACCTCCGCGAGGCCGGTCTCTCGGTGACGTACGACGACTCCGGGAACATCGGCCGCCGGTACCGCCGGCAGGACGAGGTCGGGACGCCGTACTGCGTGACCGTCGACTACGACACCTTCGAGGACGACACGGTGACGCTGCGGGACCGCGACACGACCGACCAGGTGCGCGTCGCCGTCGACGACCTCGTGGACGTGCTGCCCGCGCTCCGGGACGGCGACCTCGCGTTCGAGGAGCTGTAACGGTGAGCGAGCTCGGCCGCCGGCTGGTGCACGCGAGCGGCGCGCTCCTCCCGGGCGCGTTCCTCGCGGGCGTACTGAGTTGGCCGGCGGTCCAGTGGCTACTGGTCGTCGGGTCAGCAGGCGCCGCGGTCCTCGAAGTGCTGCGCCTGTCGGGGTACGTCTCGTGGCGCATCTTCGACCGCCTCACCCGCGAGTACGAGCAGGACAACGTCGCGGGGTACGCGCTGTACATGTTCTCGTGGACGGCGACCGCGTGGCTGTTCGACCCGCCGATCGCGGTGCCCGCCATGCTGATGCTCGCGCTCGCGGACCCCGCCAGCGGCCTGCTCTCGCGGGACGCCGGCCTCGAGATGAAAGAGGGGTGGGTGTTGCTCGCGACGTTCGGCATCTGCATGGCCATCGCCACGCTGCTCGACGTCCCCCCGCTCCCTGCCGTGGCCGGCGCGCTCGTCGCGACGATGGCGGACGGCGCGACCCCCGTGGTTCGCGGCTACGTCATCGACGACAACGCCACGATTCCGTTAGGTGCGGGTGTCGCGATGTGGCTGGTCTGGCTCGTCGTTTGAGCTTGAAGTAGCTCCTATTGCGTGCTTCGTCGTTTACGACGCCCAGAAAGCCCACCCGCAGCCAGTTGGTCAGCCGGTAACTGGGTGGATTGAAAGGGGCGAGGCTGTAGACGAAGGCGCGCGACGCAAGCACGCGACCGCAGGGAGCGCGCAGCGAGCGCACCGAGTCTACAGCCTCGGGGCTTTCGAGGCGTCGAAAACAACCACTTCTCTGTCCCAGTACGACCACTTTCACCGCGGTACGCGAACCCTTAACCACGTGAGCGACGTACGATGGCGCGAATGTCGGAGTCCGCGCACGTGGAGCACCCGATGCTGGCCGAGGGCGCCATCGAGGCGCGCCAGTACCAGCTGAAGCTCGCTGCGGCCGCCCGCGAGGACCACACGCTCGTCTGCCTCCCCACCGGCCTGGGGAAGACGGCGGTGAGTCTGCTGGTGACCGCGTACCGCCTGGCCGACGACGCGGGCGGGAAGTCCCTCCTGCTGGCGCCGACGAAGCCGCTGGTCGAACAGCACGCCGCGTTCTACCGGGAGGCGCTCACCGTCCCGGACGACGAGGTCGTCGTGTTCACGGGGGAGACCCGTCCCGACGACCGCGCCGAGATGTGGACGGACGCCCGGGTCGTGGTGGCGACGCCGCAGGTCGTGGAGAACGACCTCGTGGGCGGCCGCGTGTCGCTGCGGGACGTCGTGCACTGCACGTTCGACGAGTGCCACCGCGCGACGGGAGACTACGCGTACACGTACATCGCGGAGCGCTACCACAGCGACGCCGCGGACCCGCTGGTGACCGCGATGTCCGCCTCGCCCGGCGGCAACGAGGAGGACATCCGCACGGTCTGCGAGAACCTCGGCGTGTCGAACGTCGAGGTGATGACCGAGGACGACGCGGACGTCGACGACCACACGTACGAGACTGACGTGCAGTGGGAGCGCATCGAACTCCCGGACGAAGTGCTGGAGGTCCGGGACGCGCTCAACGACGTCATTAAAGACCGGCTGGAGAAGCTCCGCGAGCTCGGCGTGACGCGGGCGTCGAGCCCGGACGTCTCCCAGAAGGACCTGAACAAGATTCGCGCGAAGCTCCAGGAGCTCATCGACAACGACCAGAGCGAGGGCTACCAGGGGATGAGCGTGCACGCGGAGGTGATGAAGCTCCGGCGCGCCGTCGAACTCGTGGAGACCCAGAGCGTCGAGTCGGTCCGGCGGTACTTCGAACGGCAGCGAAACGCCGCGAACTCCTCGGGGGCGTCGAAGGCCAGCCAGCGACTCGTCTCCGAACCCAAAGTGAAAGAGGCGATGCGGCGCGCCGACGACTTCGACGGCCTCCACCCGAAGTTCCGGCGCGCCAGAATGCTGCTCGCCGAAACCCTCGGCATCGAAGAAGGCGAGCGCGTCATCGTGTTCACCGAGTCCAGAGACACCGCCGAGGCGCTCACGGCGTTCCTCGGCCAGCACTTCGACACGCGGCGGTTCGTCGGGCAGGGCGACGCGGACGGCAGCGACGGGATGACCCAGACGGAGCAACGGGAGACCTTAGACGAGTTCCGGGCGGGGGAGTTCGACGTGCTCGTCTCCACGAGCGTCGCCGAAGAGGGACTGGACGTCCCCGAGGTCGACCTCGTGCTGTTCTTCGAGCCGGTGCCGACGGCGATTCGCTCCGTCCAGCGGAAGGGTCGGACGGGCCGACAGACGGAGGGGAAGGTCGTCGTGCTGATGGCCGAGGACACCCGCGACGAGGCGTACTTCTGGATTTCGCGGCGCCGCGAACAGGAGATGGAAGACGAGCTCCGCGACCTGAAGGACCTCGCGGACGACATCGAGGGCGACCTGAGCGAGGACCAGCGCGCGCTCGACGAGTACGGCGACGCCGGCGCCGCGAGCGAAACCCGCGACTCCCAGCCCGCCGAGGCGGACGGCGGCGCCGCCGGGGGTGGCGGCGAGACGCAAGCCGGGCTCACCGACTTCGACGCGCCGGACCCCGAGGACGTCGAGGGGAGCGGGGACGACGAGGACGCGGTGGCGGCGCGCGCGGACAGCGCCGACGGCGAAACCATCGAGGTCGTCGTCGACCAGCGCGAACTCGACTCGAACATCGCGCGCGAGCTCTCGAAGCGCGACGAGGTCGAGACGCGCCTGGAGACGCTCTCCGTGGGCGACTACGTGCTCTCGGACCGCGTGGCCGTCGAGCGGAAGACCCACGGTGACTTCCTGGACACGCTGCTGGGCGGCGACCGCTCCATCTTCGAGCAGGCCAGAGACCTCACGCGGCACTACACGCGGCCCGTGCTCGTCCTGGAGGGCGACGGCGACCTCTACGCGGAGCGCAACGTCCACCCGAACGCGATTCGCGCGGCGCTGGCGTCGCTGGCCGTCGACTGGGGCATCAGCGTGGTGCACACGCGCGGCGAGGACGACACCGCGGAGATGGTCGAGACCATCGCCGAACGCGAGCAGACGGACAACGACCGCGAGGTGAGCGCGCACGGCGAGAAGGCCGCGAAGACCCTCGGCGAGCAACAGGAGTACGTCGTCTCCTCGATCGCGGACGTCGGCCCGGTGACCGCGCGGTCGCTGCTCGAGGAGTTCGGCACCGTCGAGGCCGTGATGACCGCCCGCGAGGACGACCTCACGGAGGCGGACGGCGTCGGCCAGGTGACGGCCGAGCGCATCCGCGAGGTCGTCGGCAGCGACTACCAGCCGGACGCGTAGCCGTCAGCCGCGGTCGGCGCGGTGCTCGCTGATGATGGAGTCGACCATGCTCTCCTTGCGCTCGCGCTCGCGCTCGGCCTTCCGGTCGTGCCAGTCCGCAATCACGGCCTCGACGTCGCTCTCGGTGGCGACGGCGAGCTCGTCGACCTCGCGGATGGTGACGTCGTCGGCGGGCCCGACGGGAATCTCGTGCTCGAACAGCACCTCGTCGGCGGCGTCCGACAGCCCGCCCGAGCGCAGCACGACCCGGGGCTCGAGCTCCGAGAGCAGCTCCGCGGTCGAGCGCCCCGCGCCGGAGGCGTCCCGGAGGTAGACGACGTCGCCCGCGGCGATGCCGTACTCCTCGTCGGCGGCCTCGATGGCGCCGACGGTGAACTGGTCGACGGGCTTCACCGCGACGAGGTCGCCGTCCGCGTCGACGTCGCCGAGGTTCGAGTGGTCGAGCTTCCAGAGGTCCTTGAGCCGTTCGAGCTTCCCCTCCAGTTCGTCGGCGCGCTCGCGTTCCTCCTCCAGTTCGGTTTCGAGGCGGTCGTTCTCCCACTGGAGCTGCGTGAGCTCGCGGCGCTCGCGGGCCTCCTGGCGCTCCTCGCGGCGGGCCTCCGAGAGCTCCTCCTCGTACTCCTCGAGTTGCTCGTCTTTCTCGTCGAGTTCGGCTTCGAGGTCGTCGACGTGGTCCTGGAGGCGCGCGACCTGCGCTTCGAGGTCCCGAATCCGGCGCTCCTCGTCGGTGAGCTCGCGGGGTTCGTGCTCGACGGACTCCTCTTCGGGCTCGTCGGTCTCCGTGAGGTCGTCGACGACCGCCGCGAGCGGCTCGCCGTCGCCGACCACGCGCGAGACCACTTCCCCGCGGTCGAGTTCGCGGGGCGTCTCCTCGGTGGCGCGCCGAATCTGGTCGGCGTGGTCGTCCCGCGCGAACAGCGCCGCGGCCATCGCGTCGCGCTGGTGGTCGTCCTCGTAGCCCTCCTCGCGGGTGCGGTGTTGCTTCTCGTCGATTGGGAGGTCCGAGTCGGGCGTCCAGCCGGCGGCGTCGAAGCTCGCGCGAATCTTCTCGACGGTCGCCGGCATCGGCGTCACGTCCGCCGCCACCACGACGGGCCGGCCGCGCTCGATGATCCACTCGATGACTTCGGCGGTGTCGGCGGTGCGCGTGCTCGTGACGTCGAGCAGTCGGCCGTCGAGCGCGACGAGCGCGACCGCGGTGGTCGTCCCGGGGTCGACGCCGACGAACACGCGGTCGCGGCGCCGCGCCAGCGCCTTGAACTCGATGCCGTCCCGGCGCACCGGCTCGACCTCGACGCGCGTGTCCCCCGAGCGACGGCTGCTCACGGGGATGTCTTCGGGGCGGGCCTGCACCGTGAACACGGCGTTGGCGTACCCGCCGTACTTCTCGGTGACCTCGCGCTCGTAGTCGAGGCCGGCGTCGTCGAGGTCGGACTCGACCTCGCGGGCGACCCGCTTCACGGAGCCGTGGATGCGCCGCGTGAAGCGGTCCTCGCTCCACCCGCCACCGCCGCCCGTCGAGCGCCCGCGGGAGACCTTCACGGTGGTCTCGTCGGTGAACGCCGACACCTCGTAGCCGACGTTGCGCGCGGCGAGCCGGGCGGACGCCTCGGCCTCCTGCATCGCGGGCTTGCCGTACGGGACGCCGTGGCGTTTCGCGACCCGGGAGAGGGGCTCCGGGCGCTCGTCGCCGGTGACCTGCACGAGCTTCGTCTCCTCGGGGAGCCCGCGGAGGAAGTGCACGAGCTGGTCCTTGTCGGCGGCCAGCTCGTACATGTTGTCGGTCGCGAGAATCGCGGGCGCCTCGTCGTCGAGGCGCCGCAGGAGCTTCCGGCGGCTCACCACGTCGCGCTCGACGACCTCGCCGTCGAAGACGACTAGCGCGTACGAGGGGGCGTCCCCGCGCACGTCGCCGCTCTGGACGTCGACGCCGAACACGCGGGCGTCGAGCGCGCTCGTCCGGGTACTCACGTTCACGGACGTAGGGCGTGACGGCTAATAAGTGCACGGCGGGAGCGGGGTCGGCGCCCGGCCTGGCCGATCACTCCGACTCCTTCCAGTCTCCGGCGTCGCCCTCGCGGAACTCGCCTTTGGCGTGGCGCTCCCGCGGCCAGAACGCGACGACCAGCAGTGCGGCGTAGAACGCGACGACAGCGGAGAGGACCACGATTCCGGGGAGGCGGGCGATTGCGGCGGTCGTCAGCCAGTCCTCGCGGGGCGCGAACACGGTGATTCGGAACACCCACGCGACGAGCAGGACGGAGAGCAGCGCGAGGTAGACGCGCTTCAGGCGGTTCGCGAGCGCCTCGGCGAGCGAGACTTTGACCGTCGGCCGGCGGTAGTCGTCGCTCAGCTGTACGCGCCAGTCCTCGCTCTCGACGCCCCGTGTGGGGTCGAGGACGTTCGCGAACAGGTTCTCCTGGAGCAGGCGCACCCGCGAGCGGAACACGTCGTAGTCGCGGTAGCGCCGCGCCTCCACGCCGAGGAAGACGGCGACGACGACGACGCCGACCAGCAGCACATAGTGGGGGTTGTCGGGGCTGGAGAACGCCCACGTCAGAATCGCCGCCATCAGCGTCACCGCCCACGTCGTGGTCTGGTCGAGGCGCTGGCGCCACGTCCCCACGCGGCCGACTTCCCCGCGGTAGGCGTGGGCCATCACGGACCCCAGTTCCCCGCCGTCGTCGCCGACGTCGCGGCCCACCTCGCGCTGGTCGGTGGTCGTTGGGTCGAAGTCGTCGCTGCTCGAATCCATGGGGCGCGGTCGTCAGCGGCGGAGCAGACCGAGAATCCGCGAGCGGGCGTCGTCCGCGGATTCGTAGGTCCGGCCCTCGGACTCGTCGAGGACGTCTTCGAGCGATTCGGACCCGTCGCGGGTCTCGACCTCGTAGTCGCCGTACGTCTCCACGAGTTCCTCGGTGTCCGCGGGGTAGTCGTGGGATTCGAGGGCGTCGTCGAGCTCGCCGAGGTGGTCGTCGGGCTCCTCGTGGACCGGTTCCGGCTCGTCCGCGCGGGTCTGGGCCTCCTCCTGCATGCGCTTCCGCTGTCGCTTCTCCTCGTTGTCGGCCTGCTCCTCGCGGCCCTGTTTGTCGTCTGCCATCTAGTCGAATACGACGCTGGGCCGGATAACTCGACGGCCGGTACTCGCAAGCACCACGCTCCACGAGCGACAAAATGGATAAGTGTCGGCCGTCCTAACCGACTCGCGGCAGCGGCACACGCGACAGTTCTCCGCCGCTGGGCTCACCAAGATGCCACTCGCCGACGTACTCGACGCGGCCCGAGCGCGACAGAAGACCCTCGTCGTCCACGGCGCGAGCGCCGACGACTTCGCGGCGTACTTCGAGAGCCGGAACGTGGACGTCGTCGAGGGCGACCCACACGGCGAGTCGGCGCCGTTCGCCACGGTGCGGGAGGACGACGAGTTCCGCGCCGCGGTCTCGCTGTCGGACCTGCGGGCGTACTTCGGGCCGCCGGTCGAGGCGCCCGACGACTACCCCGCGGCGACCCACGCGCTGCACGAGCTGCTCGACGACTCCGTGTTCCGGTCGCTCTCGCACCGCCAGCTGCTCGCGACCGCGCGCGAGATCGAGGACCGCGCGTGGCGCACCGGGACGGGGACGCTGCACGCGGGCTTCCAGACGCGGGCGGCGTTCGAGCGGGAGCTACCTCGCTACCGGCGGCTCGTCGAGGAGACGGCCCTCGACGTGCACGCGTATTTCGTGCCGTCACCCGGCGAGGTGTCGCTCGCCGACGAGCCGGTCACGGTCCACGAGACGCCGCATCCGGACGTGGGGAAGTTCTGGTTCGTGGTGTTCGACGGCGGCCGCACCGACCAGCAGTGCGCGCTCGTCGCCGAGCAACACGAGAGCGACGCGTTCCACGGCGTCTGGACGTACGACAGCGACCTGGTGGCGATTGCGCTGGACGCCGTCTCCGAGGTGGTGGCGCGTCAGTCGGCGTCGGGGTAAGGGACGTCGTAGGTGAGGCCGTCGTGGGCGACGAACACCTCGCCGTCGAAGTCGACGGCCTCGGCGTCCTCGCGGAGCTCGCGGGCGTCGCCGGCGTACCGCGAGGAGACGTGCGTGAGCGCGAGCGCTCTGGCGTCGGCACGAGCGGCGATTTCGGCGGCCTGCCCGGCCGTCGAGTGGCCGGTCTCGGCGGCGCGGTCGGCGGCGTCGTCGGCGAACGTCGCGTCGTGGACGAGGAGGTCGGCGCCCTCCGCGGCGGCGGCGACGGCGTCGTGGGGGCTGGTGTCGCCGGTGTAGACGAACTTGCGGCCGGGCCTCGGGTCGCCGACGACCTGTTCGGGGCGGACGACGGTGCCGTCGTCGAGTTCGACGGGCCGGCCGTCGTGGAGCCGCGAGAACTTCGGGCCGACGGGGACGCCGAGCTCCTCGGCGCGCTCGCGGTCGAAGCGGCCCTTCCGGTCGTCCTCGACGAGCGCGTACCCCACGGAGGTCGTCCGGTGAGCGGTGTCGAACGCGCGGACCTCGTACTCGGGGCGGTCGAGGACCGTCTCGCCGGCGGACACCTCGCTGACGCGAACGGGGAAGCCGACGTCGCCGCCGACGGCGAACACGAGCGCCTCGATTCGGTCGCCGAGGCCCCGCGGGACGTGAATCGTGAGGGGGTCGGTGCGGTCGTTGAAATCCCACGTCTGGACGAGGCCGGGGAGCCCGAAGACGTGGTCGCCATGGGCGTGCGTGACGAACACGTCGGAGACGTCGAACCCCGTGCCGTACCGCATCATCTGGCGCTGGGTGGCCTCGCCGGCGTCGAAGAGGAAGGCGTCGCCACCGCGGCGCACGAACACCGAACTGGGGTTCCGTTCGGTGGTCGGGACGGCCCCACTCGTCCCGAGAAACGTCACCTGCAGAGTCATACCACGACGTGGGGGTGGCGCGCGCAAAACCCCACCGAAAGGCGGACGCCCCCGAGAGAGCCGCGCCTCGCCGGCCGACACGGCCGGTAAGCCGAGCTTGTCGAAAGTACGTCGACCCTGTTATCAGGTAGCAGTTACTTTCAAACAGTAACTTCGCCTTTCTGGCAGTAGAAGCCCTATAAGATGTGAAATCGTCGTGAACTATCGTCTCTGTTTATGGATACTTCTGCCGTTTGCGACAGACGGGTAACACCACATATGCACGGAAAAGAACTCGCAGTGCTCGCTGTCGTCGGCGCGCTCGTCCTCTGGGGCGGCGCCGCGACAGCAGTGCAGGCACCAGCGAACCAAGCGACAGCGGACGCGACAGACGGAGTGACAGCGCTACAGGAGGGCGACGCGGACGTATCCTTCTCGGACCAGACGGCCGACGATAACACGGTGACCGTCGACAGCGTCACCGTCCCCGAGGGCGGCTACGTGACCATCCACGACAGCAGCCTCCTGGACGGTGACGCCATCGGCAGTGTCGTCGGCACCTCCGAGTACCTCGAACCGGGCACGCACGAGAGCGTCACCGTGACCCTCGACGAGGCGGACGACACCGCGATGAACGGCACGCAGGACCTCATCGCGATGCCGCACATGGAGACGACCGACGACGAGAGCTACGACTTCGTCTCCTCCGAGGGCGAGGACGACGGCCCGTACACGACTGACGGCGAGGCTGTCGTCGACGACGCCGAAGTGACCTTCGAGACGGACGGCGCTGACCAGATGGCCGACAACGAGACGGCCGACACGGACGGCGCTCAGGTCGGCGACGAGGACGCGGACGCGAACGAGACCGCAGCAGAGGACGACGCGATGAACGAGACCGCCGAGATGAGCGAGAGCGGTCTCGCCATCTCGGACGTCGAAGCGCCCGCGTACATCCCGTCGAACGAGTCGTTCGAAGTGAGCGCGAACATCACGAACACCGGCGACGAGGAACACTCTGAGGAGATCGCGTACCGCCTCGAAGGCGGTGGTGTCGACGTCGTGGTGCACCAGAACGTCACGCTCGACGCGGGAGAGACCGAGAACATCACCCTCGAAGTGGACGAGAACCTCTCCGAGGACGACTACATCCACGGCATCACGACGTACAACTCCAGCGAGTTCAACGAGCTCACCGTCACTGACGACGCGCTCGTGAACTTCGAGGACCAGGAGGCCGACGGGAACAACGTCACCGTCGAGTACGCCTACGTCCCCGAGGGCGGCTACGTGACCGTCCACGACAGCAGCCTCCAGGACGGTGAGGTCGTCGGCAGCGTCGTCGGCGTCTCCGAGTACCTGGAGCCCGGCTGGCACAACGACGTCAACGTGACGCTGTACGAGGGCGTCGAGGGCGCGGAGTTCGACGACGAGGAGCTCTCCGGCAACGAGACGCTCATCGCGATGCCGCACATGGAGACGACCGACGACGAGACGTACGACTTCGTCGCCTCCGAAGGTGAGGACGACGGCGCGTACGTGACTGACGGCGTGCCGGTCACGGACGCCGCGAACGTCACCGGCGCCGCGGACGAGGAGGCCGCGCCAGTCGACGAGGAGGAGAACGAGACGACCGAGGCGCCGACCGACGACGAGACGACAACGGCTGAGGACGACGAAGCCGACGTCGGTCCGACGCCGATCACTGACGGCGAGGACAACGAGACGACCGGCGAGCCCGCCGCGCCGGACAACGAGACTGACGAGAACGAGACCGACGACGGGATGGCCGACAACGCCACCGACGGCGAGCCCGCCGCGCCCGGCAACGACACGGGAGCGGACAACGCCACTGACGGCGAACCCGCCGCACCAGCTGACGACAACGCCACTGACGGCGAGACCGACGACAGCGACGACGGCGGCGGAGTTGCCCCCGGCCTGATCGGTTCACCCACCGACGACGGTGAGGCCGGCGCCGGTAACGAGACCGGCAGTGACGACACGACTGAGGACGACGCCACTGACACTGGCACGGAAGACAACACGACCGACACCGGTACCGAGGACAACACCACGGACACCGGTACCGAGGACAACGCTACCGACGACGGAACGACCGACGGCGGGATGACGACGACCGCCGACGGCGAGATGACGACGGAAGCCGACGGCAACGAGACGACCGGCAACGAGACCACCACGGAAGCGGGCGCGTAAGCCGATAGCGCCCCGGACCGACTCTTTCTTTGTGCCGCGCCGGCTACCGCCGGGTAATGGACGAGCCGCTGTGGATAGACGAGCACGCGCCGTCGCTGGCCGACCTGCCGCAGGCGGAGCTGCGGGACCGCCTCCGCGACGCCACCGACGAGCCCGTGAACCTCGTCGTCTACGGGCCCGAGGGCGCGGGGAAGACGGCGGCGGTGCGCGCGCTCGCCGAGCACGCCCACGAGGACCCCGACAACGACCTCGTTGAGCTGAACGTGCGGGACTTCTTCGGGATGACGAAGAAGGAGGTCAGCGAGGACCCGCGGTTCTCGCAGTTCATCTCCTCGAAGCGCCGCCGGAACTCCTCGAAGGCGGACCTCATCAACCACGTGCTCAAGGAGTCCGCGAGCTACCCGCCGGTCTCCGGCGACTACAACACGATCCTGCTGGACAACGCCGAGGCCATCCGGGAGGACTTCCAGCAGGCGCTGCGGCGCGTGATGGAGCGCCACCACGAGGCGACGCAGTTCATTATCGCGACGCGGCAGCCGTCGAAGCTGATTCCGCCGATTCGCTCGCGCTGCTTCCCGGTGTCCGTGCGCTCGCCGACGCCCGACGAGATCACTGACGTGCTCCGGGACATCGTCGAAGCGGAGGGCGTGAAGTACGACGAGGACGGCGTCGAGTTCGTCGCGGGGTACGCCGACGGCGACCTCCGGAAAGCCGTGCTGGGCGCGCAGACGACCGCCGAGCAGGAGGGCGAAGTGACGATGAACGCGGCCTACGAGACGCTCCAGGAGGTCGGCGCCGACGACGAGATCGAGTCGATGCTCGACGACGCCGAAGCGGGCGAGTTCACGGACGCGCGCTCGACGCTCGACGACCTGCTCGTCGACGAGGGGATGAGCGGCGAAGAAGTCCTCGAGGAGGTTCTGCGCGTGGGGCGCTCGCGGTACGACGGCGACGAGCTCGCGGAGCTCCACCGGCTCGCTGGCGACGTGGAGTTCGACCTGAACGCGGGGAACAGCGACCGCATCCAGGTCGGGCGGCTGCTCGCGGAGCTCGGTCGGGACGCCCAGTAAGGGTGGGACTTTTCTACGGCGGCCACGGAGGACGAGTGTGTCTCTCGCCGACCAGTTCGAGCACGCGGGCATCGTCGTCGGCGCCGTGCTGTTGGTGGCGCTGCCGCTGTCGCTGGCCGTGGATGCGCTCTTCGGCCCGGAGCCGCCGTGGTGGCGGCTGCTGGTCGTGCTCGGTCCGGGGTTCGCCGTCGGGTGGGCGGCGGCCGCCGACGACCTCCCGGTGGCGTACGGGAGCGTCTGGTTCGTCTGCTTCGCCGGCTACGTGCTCTCCGTGGTGACCGTCAGGCTGTTCGGACTGATGCCGGTCAGCGACCACACGGTGAGCGTGCTCGTGGTGCTCGCGGCGTCGTTCGCGGTCGCGGTCGCCGCCGACCTCTACCGGTAGCGGAGCAGCGCGTAGACGAGCGCTGGCAAGCCCAGTGGGAGTGCGAGCACGCCGAACGCGGCGGCGAGGCGGCGGCCGTGCTCCCCGTTCGAGCGCGTGGCGAGGAACGCCACGACGCCGAGCGCGGCGACGGCGTACGCGAGGTTGCTCCACGCTGGAACGTACGACGAACAGTACCCCCAGCAGACGAGTGTGTACGACGGGGCGTTCCACGTCGGCGGGTGGAGCTTCGGCCAGAAGAACCGACAGTAAGTGGTGAGTGCGACCATCAGGCAGGCAGGGAGGGCGACCAGCCACGCGTTCGGGCCGAGCGGAGTGCGGGATGCGTAGCGGCGGTACACCGCGAGCAGGGCGAACGGGAGCGCGAACACCCACGTCCAGATGGCGACCGTGTACGTCACCGGCCAGTGCTCAATGCGGGGCTGGGTGACCGGGAGACGCAGCGACGCGGGCAGCGTCGCCCACGGGAACGACGGGTCGGGGAC
>SDGW01000147.1_pt1 | contig 29218 bp, 25 predicted proteins | sample 2873831 | NCBI WGS metagenome assembly SDGW01 (sample SAMN08132700, study PRJNA421101) | hypersaline lake metagenome | isolation source: celular fraction 0.22 microns magnesium sulfate-rich crust from ephemeral... | place: Spain: Penahueca Lagoon, Toledo | collected 2011-07 | reverse complement strand
TTCATCGTCTTGACGAAGTTCTCGAGGCCGGCGCGGTCGGCGTGGCCGGAGAAGCCGTCGACGGTCTCGACGTCCATGTTCAGCGAGAGGGTGCCGCGGCCGCCGCCGTTGCCCATGGCACCGACCTCGCTGGTGGGGATCTCGTCCCAGCCGTTCTGGATGCGCCGTCCGAGGGTTCCCTGGGCCTGGTAGCCGACGAAGACGAGCGTCGAGTCCGGATCCGGGCCGATGTGGGAGAGCCAGGACATGATCGGGCCGCCGGTGACCATCCCGGAGGTCGAGAGGATGATGCAAGAATCGCCGTCGGCGACCTCCTGGCGTTCCTCTTCGCCGGCGTCGATGTGGTTGAACTCCTCGGCGAGGAACGGGTTCTCGTCCTCGTGGAAGATCCGATCCCGGAGATCGTCGCGGAGGTACTCGGGGTAGGTGGTGTGGATCGCCGTCGCCTCCCAGATCATCCCGTCGAGATGGACCGGCATCGAGGGGATGTCGCCGTTTCGCATCGCCTCCTCCAAGACGAGCATGATCTCCTGAGAGCGGCCGACCGCGAACGCGGGAATGACGACCTTCCCGCCCTCGTCGTAGGTGTCGTTGATGATCTCCTTGAGATTGCGCTCGGAGTCCTCCTGATCGGTCTGGTAGTCGTTGCGACCGCCGTAGGTCGACTCGAGCACCAGCGTCTCGACGCGGGGGAAGTCGTTGACCGCGCCGTTGAACAGGCGGGTGTCCTCGTAGTGGATGTCACCGGAGAAGGCGACGTTGTAGAGGCCGTCCCCGATGTGGAAGTGCGAGACGGCCGAGCCGAGGATGTGGCCGGCGTTGTGGAAGGTGAGTTTGACGTCGGGCGCGATGTCGGTGACGTCGCCGTACTCGAGCGGGATGCAGTGTTTGATCGCCTCGCGGACCTGCTCGCTCTCGTAGGGCGGGGCGCGGCCTTCTTTGGCGGCGACGTCGAGATAGTCCAGCGTCAGCAGCCCCATCATGTCCCGGGTCGGCTCGGTGCAGTAGATCGGGCCGTCGTAGCCGTATTTGAACAGGAGCGGGATCAGCGCAGAGTGGTCGAGGTGGGCGTGGGTAAGCACCACCGCGTCGATGGTCTGCGGGCCCGCGCCGAGGGCCTCGGGTGCGTGGAGATACGGCACCTCGTCCTCGGCACCGGGTTTGTCGCCGCAGTCGATGAGGATCCGCGTCTCGGGCGTCGAGAGGATAAAGGAGGCGCGGCCGACCTCGCGACAGCAGCCCAGCGTGGTGATGCGGACGTACTCGTCGTCGGACATCTCCTCGCGGTGGATCTGTCGGCCGACCTTCTCCAAGATGTCGCGTCGATCGTCGCGCTCCTGCTTGAGGAAGCTGCGGACGTTCGAGACGGTCGAGGACTCGATCGGCGGCGTGCGGACGACTTCGGGCGTCCAGCCGACGTTCTTGGTGATCTCGCGGAGCGTCGAGCCGTGCCGGCCGATCACCATACCGGGCTTTTCGGCCTCGATGACGACCTCGCCGGTGTCGGCGTGGAAGTCGAGGTCGGTCACGCCCGCGTCCTCGGGGATGACGTCCATGATCTCCTCGCGAGCCTGTTCGGGCCGCGAGAGGACGCTGGGGTCCGGTCGGACGGTGATCCGCTTGCGGAGCTTGCTCGCGAGCTGGCGGATGAGATCGCCCTGCTGGGCGAATTTCTTCGGATCGCGAGTGTAGACCACCAGTTCGGGGCCCTCGTATTTCACCGAGGAGACCGAGATATCGCTCGGTAACTCGCTCGTGATCTGTGCTTTCAAATCGTCGAGTTGCTGCTCTACAGTACTCATAGGTCGCCAATGTGGCTTGCGTGAACTCTCCGTCCGGGGTCCGCAGCGGCAGACGGTGGATCATCGATCGGTTCTCGAGACCGGAGCGCTGTTCCGTGGTGGCCGCCGTTCGACGGCCGTCGCGTCGGAACCGGTCGTGAGTATCGTCGCCAACGGATGACAACGTAGCTCACACTCCGTCTCGGTGTCCGGATCATCGTATCCTACTCCGTGCCTGACGAACACGCTCCCGGATCGGTTATCCTGGTCCGTGCGGGACAATTCCAGGGAGAACCCGCTTACTCGACGCTATTCTTTGCGTGGTATAAAAGCCTTCGCAAAAATCGGGGCTATCGGACGGATACTGTCAGGCGGCAGTCAGCGATCGCTCGATCATCGTTCCGTTACCGGCGCGTAAAACGTTTTGTCGGACAGACCCGTCGGCACCGGATATGCGTCTCACGCCAGCCCGCGTTCGCGAGGAACGGAACTGGGTCGCCGCTCGAGCGGAGACGATCGTCCCCCTGATCAACGAGGTCCGCGACGATCTCGGCGAGCGGTTCGATACAGAAGTCGACGCGGTCGCCGAGGCGCAGTATCTCGGGGAGGTCGACGCCGTCTTCGCGGACGGTGATCTGGCCGTCAACGTCGCCGCGATGGTCGCGATTCTCAGAGACCTCGACGTCGACGGAGACTATCCGGGGTTCGTCGTCGACGAACTCCTCGGCCGCGAACTGGCCGCGACGGTTGCCGGCACCCAGCCCCTGCGGACGCTCGGCGAGGCCACCTTCCACTACGTCGACGTAAATCACCACGGCGCCGAGAGCGAAAACGCCGGCGTCGACGACTGCGAGGCCGCACTGGCCGCCGGCTTTCAGGAGCGACTGCCGGGCTGGGACTGGGTCGAGCGCGACAGCCCGTTCGCCGTCGAGTGAGGGGCAAGTCGCGGGGCGGAGAACCGACCACCTGCGCCGACTACGTCTCGGATTCGGTACCGTTTCCGGACTCGTTCCCGTCGGTCGTCGTCGCGTTGCCCGCTCCCTGACCGCGCATCGCTTCGCGCTGTTGCTCGAGTTGCTCCTGTCGCTGAGCGAACTGTTCGTACTGGGCGCGGGGATAGATCGCGGCAATTTCGCCGCGACGGAGAGCGTCGACGATCGCCGTTTCCGATCCGTCGACGAGGAAGAAGCCGTACGACGGGGCGGACTCGACGATCGACAGGTCGTCGCTATTCGCGGCGGTTTCCTCGAACGTCGCCGCCGCTTCCTCGGTCAGGCTTCGCTGTGCGTCCTGGAACCGCTGCTGGGCCTCTTGCTGGCTGACGTTTCCGCTCTCGAGGCCGGCCCGGAGTTCTTCCTCGAGGGCCGACAGTTGCTCTTGGTCGGGCTGAACCGTGACGGTCAGCGCCTCGCTGGAGTCGGAGCCGCTCCCCGTAATCGAATCGAGTTGTGAACAACCGGCGAGCGATGCGGCCGCGCCGGTACCGGTCAGCGCGAGGAAACCGCGACGGGTCGGAAGATTCGACATCGTGTCGTGCGCGGGGATGAGTGCGGAAGAACCTTCTGCGTCGGCTCGAACGACGACCGGCCGCAGCCGCCCGCCGACGGACACCTTTTATCCGTCCCGCTCGTAGCCGGTTACAGTGAGCGATTCAGCGTACGAACAGCGGACGGAGACCCTCCAGAACCCGACGCCGGCGGCCGCACGCGACGTGATCGTCCGCGGAATCGACCGCGGTGCGATCGTCACCGTCTACGGGCGCTGTACCGTCGACTACGACGGTCGAGCGACGAGCTTTCTGGCGGCGGGGGATCGCCACGTCATGCTCAAACCCGACGGGGCAGCGCTGGTCCACACCGACGAGGGTCAACAGCCGGTCAACTGGCAGCCGCCGGGCTGTGACCACGAGGCGTTCTGCGACGACGGCACGCTCGTCATCGAGAGCCTGCGGTCGACGCCGGACGAGCGTCTCCGGGTCCGCTTTGGCGAGGTGCTGCAGGTGTCGGCGTTCTCCGGTTCGGACGAGACGGAACTCGCCCTCGTCGGCACGGAAGAGGACCTTCGCCGGCGGATCCTCGAGGAACCGGCGCTGCTCGAGGCCGGTTTCACGCCGCTGGCCACCGAGCGGGACACGCCGGCGGGTGCCGTCGACATCTACGGCGAGGACGACGCCGGCCGGGCCGTCGTGGTCGAACTGAAGCGCCGCCGGGTCGGCCCCGACGCGGTGAGTCAGCTCCGGCGCTACGTCGACGCCCTCGAGCGGGACTTACACGCCGACGCCGCCGTCCGCGGGATTCTGGTCGCGCCGTCGGTGACCGACCGCGCCGGGCGATTGCTCTCCGAACACGGCCTCGAGTTCGTCGCGCTCGAACCGCCGGCCGAGTGAGTCCTCGCAGCGGTGCAGATCAGTCGTCGCCGTTCGAATTCTCCGCGAGCAACGTCTCCATAATCTTGCGCTGGCCCGCACGGAGGTGCTGGGAGAAAGTCGCCGGCGCGATATCGAGCATCTCGGCGATGTCCTCGCCGCTCTGCTCCCGCGGCCAGTCGAAGAACCCGGCGCTGTGCGCCGTCTCGAGCGCGCGACGCTGTTTGTCGGTCAGCGACTCGAGGACGCGCGTGCGAAACTCCGCGACGGATCGATCCTCGGTCTGACGGGTTCGCTGGGCGACCACCTCGAGATCCGGGCACGTCTCCCGGATCGTCTCGATCGTGGCGCGAACGTCGACGTCGGCCGGGAGTTCGGCGACACAGTGGAGGTCACCGTCATCGATGTGAACCGATCGGAGCCGGCCACCGCGTTCGGCGAACAGCCCCGTCAGCGGTGGATCGCGGATCGTGGCCTCGAACAGGTACGCGTCGCCGGTCGGCGTGATCGCGGTCACGTCCGTGACGCCGGCCGCGGCCGCGAGGGCGTCCTCGAACTCGTCGGGGTCGATCCCCTCGACCGACAGGAAGTGAACGAACGCGTCCTCGTCGGCCGGTACCATCCGTTCGATGTCGAGCGTACAGTCGTGTCCGGCCGAGGCCGAGACGAGCGGCGACTCGATCTCGCTTGTCCGGAACTGTATCTCGCGGACCGCGTCGCTCACCAGCGTTTTCTCGCGCTGGCGGGCACTAATCGCGTGGCCGAGGATCTCGCCCAGCCCCGCGAGAATCTCCCGTTCGCGGCCCTCGAACGCGTCCTCGCGGTCGGTGTAGACGGCGAGGACGCCGTAGGTCGCACCGCCGTACGTGATCGGAACGGCGGCGACGGCGCGATACCCGCGCTCGAGCGCCGGCTCGCGCCAAGACTCGAACTCGGGGGCGGTCGGGATGTCCGTCTCGACCTGCACCTCGCCGGTCCGGACGGCTTCGCCGGCCGGCCCCTGACCGGTGTCGCTGTCGTCGACCGTGATCGTGATCTCCTCGAGGTAGCCGTCGCCGGCTCCGGCGGACGCTCGCGGTTCGACCGTCTTCGAGCCGCGGTCGATGCCACCGATCCACGCGAACCGATAGGCGTCGGTCTCGACGAGGCGCTCACAGACCCGCCGTTCCATCTCCTCGCGCGCCGAGAGTTCGATCACCGACCGCGTGATGTCCTCCTGGACCCAGTGAAGCTGGTTGATCGTCGCGAGCTGTTCGCGCTGGCGCTCGAGCTGGCGTTTGCGGGCCTCGCGCTCGCTCGTGTCTCGGATCACGCCGGCGGTCCCGGTGAACTGGTCATCGCTGCCGCCCTCGCCGTGGTCGGCTTCGCGGGGCGGCAGCGTCGTGAACCGGACTTCCGCGGGGAACGTTTCGCCGTCCTCGCGCCGAATTCGGGTTTCCATCGTCGCAACGTCGCGGGTGCCGGCCTCGAGTTCCGAGCGTAGCCGCTCGATGTCGCTCACGGCCTCGTCGTCGATCGTCGAGATATGCGATCCGAGTAGTTCTCCGCGGTCCCGGCCGGTCATCGACACGAGCGCGTCGTTGACCAGCTGGAAGCGGTAGGCGTCGTCGAGGACGTACGCCCCGTCCGGGATCGTCTCGATGACCGTCTCGTAGCGTTCGAGTTCCTGCCGGCGCTGTTCGCGCTCGGTGACGTCCATGACGAACCCCTCGAACGCGACCAGATCTTCGCCCTTCGCGTCGTCGATCCAGCGAGCGTCGAAGGGAGTGCGCCCGTCTACAGCGTCCGCACCACCGTCGGTGGTCGCGTAGACGGCTGCGCCGCGCTCTTCGACCCACTTGTGCGTGCCGCGCTCCGTTCGAACGCGGTAGGTCACCCTGAACCGGTCGCCCTCGACGAGTTGCTCCCGGATCGACTCGAGTGTGTCCTCGCGGTCGTCGGGGTGGACGACGTCTTCGCCCCACGACACCTCGCCGTCGACGATCGCGTCGGGATCGTAGCCGACCAGTTCCTCGCACTCGCCCCGGAGGACTTCCATCGCCCAGCCCGAATCTGACCGTGATCGGTAGACGATCCCCGGCAAGTTGCCGATCAGCGTCGAGAGTTGGCGCTCACGCTCGGCGAGTTCGGTTTCGGTCCGGTGGTGCGTGACGGCGTTCTCGATTCGGTTCGCCAGCACGTCGGGTCGTTCGGCGGCCAACTCGGTCGGAACGTAATCGCTCACGTCCGCCGAAATCGCCTCGCTGGCGACCTCCTCGCTGCCGTCGCCGGCGTAGAGGATGACGGGGATATCGGGCCGGCGCTCGCGGACCCCCGACAGTACCGACAGGCCGTCTCCGTCGGGCAGTTCGTACGCGGTGACGACGCAGTCGAGGCGGTCGTCGACCGCCTCGATCGCGCCGTCGACGGTCTCGGCGGTCCGAACCTCGATCCGGGCGTCGACGGTCCGAAGGTCGTCCGCGACCGTCTCGAGGACCGCTGGTTCGCCGACGAGAAGCGTATCGGCCGATCCCGTCGTCATCGTTCTCGGTTATTTCGGTCGTTTCTTCGAGTGTTGATAAAAATTGTTCCCGGCACTGCCCGACGCATATTCTTACGCCGGATACGTCCCCTCGAGATGCGCCGCCTCGAGGACGTGGCCCTCGATCGCCGACTCGAGGCTGTCGGCGTCGGTGTCGGAGCCGAGATCGAGGGTCGTGTCGAGGGCGAACAGCCGGAACCGGTAGGTGTGTTCCCGGTCCGGCGGGTTCGGGCCGCCGTAGCCGTGTTCGCCGAAGTCGTTCGTCCCCTCGGTCGCCTCGTCAGGGGTCCATCCCTCCGGGATCGTCGTCCGCTTCAGGGGAACGTTCCAGACGATCCAGTGGTCCCACACTTTTCCGGCGGGCTCTCGCGCGTCGGGATCGTCCACGATCAGCGCGAGCGATTCGGCGTCGTCGGGGACGCCATCGATCTCGAGCGGCGGGTTGACGTTCGTCTCCGTGTAGCCGTACTCCTCGGGGATCCGTTCGCCGTCGTCGAATGCCGGACTCTCGAGCCTGAGTTCTGCCACGGTGATCACCTCCGTTCGCCGTCACGTCGGCTGTTCACCGTCACTATTGAAGAAACTTGCAGCCGACCGGCCGACTTCTGTACCCTGCGTCAATCGCGCGGCCGAACGGCCCCGGCCGGCGGATGGTCACCGGCGAACGGTGAAGACCACGATTCCCAGAATCAGGAGTCCGACGCCCCACCACCACGATTTCCCCGGGAGATACGCCAGCAGCAGCGTGACGATGCCCGACGAGATGAGCGACCAGCCGATCGTCGTTCGATATGTCATACGGGTATGTCGCTGTCGGAACGGTTGTGTGTTCTGCAGGTCCTCGCGGTTTACGGGGTCGTCGACCGAATCGACCGTTCACAGTCCGCACCGGTCGTTCGACCACGGTTCGGAACTCTAGTAGCCACTGAACGCCACTGTACACCCGATCGCACGAGGGACGCGCGGTTCGGAGCGAGCAGCGAGCGCGAGGCTCGCGGACTCTCCGATCGACGTGTACCTCGTTTCAGCTATTACTATACGAATCGGCGCTACCGACTGGGACCGGTGCGGTTCAGTCCTCGAGCAACCGCTTCAGCCGGTCGAGTTCCGTCAGCGCCTCGACGGGAGTGAGGTGAGCCAGATCGAGCGCGCGGAGTTCGGCGGCGACGTCGGTCGGTACGTCTCCTACGTCGGAGCTTAGCTCCGACGAGGATCGCGAACCGCCCTCGGTTCGCTCACCGCCATCTGCAGTGGCCGTCGACGCGGCGTTCTCGTCCGACTCGAGCGCTGGCCGTCCGTCCGCCTCAGCGTCGATTTCGGTTTCGCTATCCGCCTCGAGTTCGCCGTCGTCCGCGTCTGCGACCAGTGTCCGCGCCCGATCCACGACGGAGTCGGGGACTCCCGCGGCGGTCGCGACCTCGACCCCGTAGGAGCCCGTAGCCGCGCCGGGAGCGATTTCGTGGTGGAAGACGACCTCGCCGTCCCGCTGGTCGACCTCGAAGTGGAGCGTGAAGGCGTCCGCGAGATCGTCGGCGAGTTCGGTCAGCGGGTGGTGGTGGGTCGCGAACAGCGTCGTCGCGCCGACCGCGTCGTGGAGGTGTTCGGTGATCGCCTGCGCGATGGCCATCCCGTCGGCCGTGGAGGTGCCGCGACCGACCTCGTCCAGCAGGACCAGCGAGTGCTCGTCGGCCTCGCGCAGAATGGTCGCCAGTTCGTCCATCTCGACCATGAACGTCGACCGTCCGCCGGCGATATCGTCGCTGGCCCCCACGCGGGTGAAGATGCGATCGACGGGCGTGAGTCGAGCGGCACTGGCGGGGACGAAACTACCGACCTGTGCGAGCAGCACGATCTGGGCGACCTGCCGCATGTACGTCGACTTCCCCGACATGTTCGGCCCCGTGATCACCGCCAGTCGCCGATCGCGCGAGAAGTGCGCGTCGTTCGGGACGAACGACTCCTGGGTGCGCTCGACGACCGGATGGCGGCCGCCCTCGATCTCGAGCGTTTGCTCCCCGTCTCGCTCGAGGATCTCGGGCCGGCAGTAGTCGTACTGCGCGGCGGCCGTCGCGAGCGAGACGAGCGCGTCCAGCGTCGCGAGCGCCTCGGCGAGCCCCTGGACGCGCTCGACCTCGCCGGCGATCTCGCGGCGAACCTCGCAGAAGAGTTCGTACTCCCGCTCGTCCGCGCGTTCCTCCGCACCGACGATCTGGTCCTCGCGCTCTTTGAGTTCCGGCGTGACGAACCGCTCGGAGTTTTTGAGCGTCTGTCGGCGCTGGTAGTCGTCGGGTACCGACTCGAGGTTCGGGTTCGTCACCTCGATGTAGTAGCCGTGGACCGAGTTGTAGCCGACCTTCAGCGAGTCGATCCCGGTTCGCTCTCGCTCGCGCTCCTCCAGGTCGTCGATCCACTGTTTGCCGTCGCGGGCGGTCCCGCGCAGGTCGTCCAGCTCCGCGTCGTACCCCTCGGCGATGATATCGCCCTCGGTGATCTCGATCGGCGGGTCCGAGACGATCGCGTCCTCGATCAGTTCGCGGACGTCCGTCAGGGGATCGAGGTTCTCGTGCAACCGCTGTAAGCGGTCACAGTCCGCGTCTTCGAGTTCGTCGCGAACGTCAGGGACGACGGCGAGGGTGTCCCGCAGCGAGCGCAGGTCCCGCGCGTTCGCCCGTTCGCGGGAGATCCGGCCGATGAGCCGCTCGAGGTCGTAGACCTCCCGAAGCCGGTCGTGGAGCCGCTCACGGGTCCGGACCGCGCTCGTGAGTTCCTCGACGGCGTCGAGTCGCGCCTCGATCCGGTCGGGCTCGAGCAGCGGCCGCCGGAGCCAGTCTCTGAGCTTGCGCCCGCCCAGCGCGCTCGCTGTCTCGTCCAGAACGCCGACCAGCGTCGCGTCGTCCCGCCCGTGGACCGCACGCGGTTCGAACAGCTCGAGGCTCCGGAGGGCCACCGCATCCAGTAGCAGGTACTCGCGTGGGTCGTACCGCGTGAGGTGAGTGAGATACTCGAGGCGGTTATCGTCGCCCTCGGCGGGGCCGGAACCGTCACCGCTCTCGTTCGCGTCGCCGTCGTTCGTCTCGCCGCGCTCGCCCTCGTGTGCGCCGCCGCGGACGTACTCGGCGTAGGAGAGGAGCGCGCCGCACGCCCGGATTTCGACGTCGCTGGCGAGCAGGGCATCGGGGTTGCGGAAGTACGCCGAGAGCTTCTCGCCGGCCTGCTCGCGGTCGAACGCCGACTGGCTGTGGGGCGTGACCATGCAGTCCTCGGGAAAGAGATCGGCGGGCGCGTCGGGACCGACGACGGCCTCGGCGGGATCGAACCGACCGATCTCGTCGGCGATCGACTCCCGTGAGGTCGAACTCGTCGCGAGGAAGTCGCCCGTCGAGACGTCGAGCAGGGCGAGCGCGAGGTCGTTCTCTCCGGGACTCGAGCCGGGGTCGCTGGCGACCGCCGCGACGAAGTTGTTGTCGTCGCTCGCGAGCAGTTCGTCCTCGGTGAGCGTCCCCGGTGTAATAACGCGGGTGACGGCGCGCTCGACGACGCCGGAGGTCTCGCCGGGCTCCTCGACCTGATCGGCGACGGCGACCCGGTAGCCGGCCTCTAACAGCTCCTCGATGTACGACTCGGCGTTGTCGATCGGGATGCCGGCCATCGGATACTCGCCGGTGGAGTCCTCGCGGCTGGTCAGGGCGATCTCGAGCAGCCGCGCGGTGCGTTCGGCCGCGCCGCAGAAGGTCTCGTAGAAGTCCCCCACCTGAAAGAGGACGATCGCGTCGTCGTAGCGCGCACAGAGGTCGTGGTACTGTGCCATCATGGGCGTCAGCTCGTCGCGTTTCTCGGCCATCGCCTCGGGCGGGCCAAGCGCCGGATCCATACCCGAATTCGGCCGCCCGACGCGGAAATACCTTGCTGGATCCGCCCCCGTCTCGGAGACGGCAGTATCTATCGGTGGCCCTGACTGTCACGGAACGGAAAAAGCGTATTACGCTCGATCACGCATGGCCGGACGATCAGTATGGAATCGACCTCGTCGGTCACGATGAGCGCACTCGTCGTTCTCGTCGCTATGACGCTCCTCGGCGGTGGCTTCTCGGGTCTCGCTGCGGGTGCCTCGAGCGACGGCCCTGCGCTGGCGGACTCGATGGTCCCCTCGATCGACGACACCCTCAACACCACCGACGGGACGTCCAAGTCGATCCAGAACACGACCAACGAAACGACCGACGGCCTCGAGAACACGACCGACGAGCTATCCGGTTCGAACGACTCGGTGGAGACGGCCGTCAACGAGACGACCGCCGTCGTCGACGACACCGTCTCGACCACGACCGAGACCGTCGACGCGACGGTCGATGGGGCAATTGCAGCCGTGAACGGGACCGGCAACGGAACGGCGATCAACGCGTCAGTCGGTGCCGAGGCTGGGATCGGCAGCCGGACCGCGAGTGGCGACGACGGCTCGAGGGACGCGGAAACGGCCGATTCTTCGAACGACGGCGACGGCAGCAGCGGGGACGAGACGGGGTCGTCGGAGACCCCGAGCCCGGCCGAGACGGCGGCCGACGCGGCGCTGGTCGGATTGCTGGGCGCGATTACGGCATCCGGCGCAGCGGCGGGTTCCGCCGGCGGGTCGGGAGCGGCCGGAAGCGCGAGTACCGCGACGGCCGGTTGGCTGCGCCAGATCCGGACCGTCAACGACCTGCAGCGGGCCGGCTCGATTCTCCCGTGGAAGATCCTGCCGCTGTTTCGATACAGCAGGTACGACGATTCGGATCCCCTCGAGCACGACCGTCGCCGGGCCGTCTACGAGGTTATCGAGCGCGAACCCGGCTGTTACCTGTCCCGGGTCAGCGATCGGACCGACATCCCCCTCTCGACGGTTCGCCACCACGTGCGAATCCTCGAGGACGAGGACCTGGTGACCGGGATGAAGGTAAACGGCAAGCGACGGTACTTCCTCGACACCGCCGACGCCGAACTGCGGGCCGCCCTGGCGGAGTCGGCAAAACGCGAGGTCCTCGAGACGCTCGCCGACCTCGGCCGCGCTCACAACGGTCGGCTCGCGGACGAACTCGAGTGTGACCCCAGCACGGTTTCTCACCACCTCTCGGCGCTCGCCGAGGACGAACTGGTCGTCCGCGAGAAGGACGGCCGCTCGGTCGTCAACGAGCTTCCGCCGCGGGTCGAAGCGGCACTGGTCGACGATCCTGCGTCGGACGACGGCCCGCGTCCAGCGCCGGCCGACGACTGATTCTCACCAGGTACGCTCGTGTCCCCTCGGACGTGCTGCGTGCGAACCGACGGAGCGACTTACGACTCCGATGCCGTCTCGAAGTACAGCTCGGCGTGGTTCTCGCAGCCGGGATTGAACGCGGCGTCGCAGGCCGGACAGCGATAGTCTGCATCGAGATACGCCGGAACGGTGAGTTCGGTCCCACAGACGCCACACAGCACCGACGGTTCGTCGAATCGACTTCGAGGCCACGGAACTGCTTCGTGGTCGGCGCGTTTCTCGTGGCAGCGAAAACACGGATAGTACCGCTCACAGCAGGTGAATTTGAACGCGACCACGTCGCGATCGGTGTGATAGTGGGCGCACCGCGTTTCGGGATCGACGTCGACGCCGTAGACTGATCGGTCCGACATTGTCGTGCTCGCTCGAGCCGACGGTCGACGTCGACTTCGACGTTGCGGTCGCCGCGACGGTGAGCGAGAAGGCGACACTTCGCGCCAGTATCAATGGCCTACCACACTAAATACGGCGGTACTGGCCGGCCGGCTGCTTAAGTGTTCGATAGCCGTCGCTTATTGTGCGATAGGCTCTCCGAAGGCGTTACGGAGCACTCCGGGTGGCCTTTCGTCATCTCAACAGCATGAGCATCTCTGATGGGTTCGAAAATCTGCGAAGCTGGTTTCCAGTTCCGAGCAGGAAACGCGGCGTCAGGCTTAGCCGATGGCTGCTTTTGGAAGGGAATCGATACGCCGTCACCGGCGCACTGCTGACGATGACGTTCACCACGTTTCTCCTGATCGGAACGCTCTGGACGTTCGAGATGCAGCGGCTACTCACCGAGACGCAAGCCGTCCAGACGGTGCTGAACACGTTCCTGAGCGGCATCATTCTGCTGGTCTCGATCGTCGTCTCGATCAACTCGACGGTCCTCTCCTACGACATCACTCACATCAGCGCCCAGCAGGACCGTATCGAGGGGATGCGGCAGTTCCGCCGCGAACTGAACCGGATCGTCTCGACGGAACAGAACCCGACGAACCCGAATATGTTCATCCAGGTCATGGCCGAGACGATCAAGGATCGGGCCGAGACCCTGGAAGACGTCGCCCAGGAGGCCGACGAGGAGTTCGCCAAGGACGTCAAGGAGTACGTCGATTCGATCTCGAATACCGCAAATCACCTCGAGAACTCGCTCAAAGAGGCCGGCGGTGCCGAGTTCGGCGTCCTCTGGCTCGGCCTCGAGACGGACTACGGGCCGATGATGGACCAGACGCGCGAGTTCACCCTCCGGTTCGAAGACGACGAGTCCGAGACGGCCGGCGATCCGTTCGAGGAGCTGATGGAGGCCCTGGAGCTGTTCGCGACCGGCCGGGAGTATTTCAAAACGCTCTACTACAGTCGGGAAATCTCCGAACTCTCGCGGACGCTCCTCGTCTCCTCGTTCCCCTCGATTATCGTGACCGTCCTGACGATACTCGCGATCGACGCTCAACTCCTGCCGGAAGTGTGGGTGTTCGGCCTTCCGCCGCTGTTTACGTTCGTTGCCGTCTCGTTCAGCATCGCGCTGACCCCGTTCATCGTGCTGACGGCCTTCACGCTCCGGATTGCGACCGTCGCCCGGCGAACCGCGGGCGCAGGGCCGTTCGTCCTACAACAGTAACGGAAGGCCGAAAACCGGCGAAAACGAGAAAGAGAAGCGAGGCGGAGACGAAGAGCGATGTCGCGTTTCGGCTCGAGGACGAGTCGGGACTCGCCGATCGCGCCCCCTGACGGGGGCCGGCGGTCAGGCGTACTTCGGGCGTTCGGTGGTGTGTTCGACCTCGCCGGTGACGGTCTCCTCGTCGGAGTCGTCGTCGTACATGTACTTGCCGGTCGACCCGCAGAGCGTACACTCGTAGGTCTCGGAGATCTCGTTGATCATCTCCCCGTCCTCGAAGTAGACGCGGCTCTGCGTGATCTGCAGGAACTGGGCTGTCTCGCAGTTAGTGCAGGTGATCATATCGGTTTGATAGCCAGCACCGACTGTAGTTATCCGGCTTGTAACCGAAAGGGATGAGAGACTATGGAACTCTTACCCGGCGGTCGGTCGTCGGTGGACGCGTTCGTTGCTTTACCCATCGTTCCCGCCTGTCCGAACGGTGTAGGGCCAGAGTAATTCCCTCGTAATCGAGGGACGGCATCGGTTTCGTCGGCGACAGCTCGCGGTCCGTATCGGCCGTCGAAAACACGTCTTTTCCGGGTGCACGAACCGAGAAATGAGACGATTATCGCCGCCGATCAGCGGGAGAGACGCTTCGCGACCGACGCTCGAGCGGCACCGACGAGACCGAGACAGTTCGCGGTCAGTCGGCCCCGAGTCACGTCTCGACCGCGACCCGATCATCCGTCCGTGCCGCCTCGTACGCCGCCTCGGTCAGCGCCGTTACTCGACGTGCGTCCTCGACCGTTGCCGGCGGATCCATCCCGTCGACGACGCTCTCGAGGAAGGCGTCGGCCCGCGACTGCTCGCGGCGCGGATCGATATACGGCGCGTACTCCCCGGCGTCGGAATCGATCTCGAGCACCTCGCGGGACCCCCACTGGGTCCCCTCGAGATAGACTGCCCCCTCGTCGTCCCACAGGTGGAGGTGTTCGCGGACCGAGGGTGCGTCGCCGTGGAAGGAAAACGTCCCGGTCGCGCCGTTTTCGAACCGAACGTCGAGGTGGGCGCGCTGGTCGATCAGTTCCGCATCGTCGTAGAAGTCCATGCTCGCTGCGACCGAGGCCGGCTCGAGGCCGGTCGTCCAGAGGACGCCGTCGAGGACGTGACTGCCCGTGTCGTACAGGAACCCGCCGCCCGACAGCTCGGGATCGAGCCGCCACGTCCCCCGGGAGTCGTCGATCCAGTCCTGCGTCATCGTCGCGGTCAGCCAGGTCGGCTCCCGGTCGGCGAACCGCTCGCGGGCCGTTCGGAACGCCGTCTGCAGGTGACGCTGGTAGCCGACCATCACGGTCCGATCGCTTCGCTCGGCCCGCGCCGCGAGGTCCCGCGCTCGCTCGAGGTCGGTCGTCAGCGGCTTGTCACAGTAGACGTGACAGTCCCGCTCGAGGGCGGTGACGACCTGATCGTAGTGGAGGGTGTGCGGTGTCCCGACGAGGACCGCATCGATCGCCTTCTCCTCGAGCATCCCGGCGTAGTCGGCGTACCGTCGATCCGCGGGGACGTCGAAGTCACGGCCCACCGCCTCGCGTCGATCGGCATCGAGATCGCATATCGCGCGAACGCTCGCGTCCGGGTGGCGATGGAACCCCTCGCCGACGGTGGTGCCGATGTATCCCAGACCGACGATACCGATCCGAATCGGACGTGACGTAGCGGCGTCGCTCATACTGTTCCGAACGGATCCCAGCCCCATCCCTCTGGAGGCGTCGCAGGCAAGTGCCGGTTCCGTCCCGGCCCGCGATCGTCCGGAGCCCCTAGCGCTTTCTGCACGCATCGACAACTGACTGTATGGCAACTGAACCCACAGTGTACGTGCTCGAGGGCTGTCCGTACTGCGAAGCCGTCACCGACCGTCTCGACGCGGAAGGGATCGACTACGAGCGCGAGGAGGTCCCGGCGCTGCACTCCGGCCGCGATCGGGTCAAGCGCGTCTCGGGCCAGCGGGCGGTGCCGGTCCTCGTCGACGACGACCGCGGCGTCACGATGGCGGAGTCCGAAAACATCCTCGAGTACGTCGACCGAACGCTCGCGTGAGAGCGGCACGCGGTAGCGAAACCGGGACGAACTCCGCGAGCCGTGAGGGCAGCGTGCAGCGTGAGACCGTGACCTCTCGGACGCCGACCCGACCGTAGCGGGAGTCTACCTGCGTGTTATACGCCGCCTGCGGTCGGTTCGGGGCTACTACCGACGACCAAGCGACTGCATAACAATACACGACCCTTGCATTAGCCGATCTGCGGGGAGGTAACGCCCCGCCGGGTACGCACCTGGCCAAACTCGTACGGCGATTGCGTGCGTTCGTGCCCGGATCGCTCGGATGTGGACTCGCCCCCGCTTCGAGTACGCTCATGTCTCTCACGCCCAGGGCGGTTCCCGCCCGCCCGGGTTTCCGACGCTACATCGAACAGCCGTGCGTATCGAGCTTTCGTGCCGGCTCGAGCGGTGTCCCGAAACCGGGCCGCTGACTACCGCGCGAGCGACGATCCCACGTCCGCGAGCGTTGCGTGCATTCGGTCGACGACCTCGTCGGCGAGGGATTCGTCGATGGTCAGCGGCGGCGTAATGAGCGTGTAGTCACCGTTCTCCCCGCCGACGTGGCCCCCGCCGGGGTAGGTGATGATCCCGTTGTCCAGCCCCGCCTCGAACAGGAGCGACTGGAACTCCGATCCGGTCTCGGGGAGCGGCTCTTTCGTCTCCCGGTCGCCGACGAACTCCACGCCGATCATCAGTCCCTTCCCGCGGACGTCGCCGACGAACTCGTACTCGGAGAACTCCTCGCACCGTTCGCGGAGATACGCGCCGACCTCGCGGGCGTTGTCTACGAGGTCGTGTTCGTCCATGTACTCGAGGACGGCCGTCCCGATCGCGGCCGAGGCCGGGTTGAAACAGAAAGTGTGGCCGTGCTGGAACCCGTCTTCGACGGTCTCGAAGACTTCCGCGACGCGGCGGTGGGGCATCGTGCCGCCGATGGGCGAGTAGCCGCCGCTCATCCCCTTCGCACCGGTGATGATGTCGGGGGTGACGTCCCAGTGTTCGATCGCGAAGTTCTCGCCGGTCCGTCCGAACCCGGCCATGACCTCGTCGACAATAAATAGCACGTCGTACTCGTCGCAGATCTCGCGGACCCGCTGGAAATAGCCGTCGTGGGGATACGCACCGGCGTTCGCGGCACCGGTGACCGGCTCGGTGATGAACGCCGACACCGTCTCCGGCCCCTCGTCCTGGATGAGTCGCTCGAGGTCGTTCGCACACTCGACGCCGCAGGCGTGTCCGCCGTCCCCGTCGCAGCGCTCACAGCGGTACGGCGTCGCGCTCGGCGCTTTCGGAAAGTTCGCGAACAGCGGCTCCATCTTCGTCTTTCGGGCCGGGAAGCCGGAGACCGCCATCGCGCCGGCGGTGTTGCCGTGGTAGCTCCGGCGGCGCGAGATCACCTTGTACTTGCCCTCGTTCCCCCGCTCGTAGTGGTACTGGCGGGCCATCTTGATCGCGCTCTCGTTCGCCTCCGAGCCGCTCGAGACGAGCCACGTCTTCTCGAAGCCCTCGGGCGTGAACTCGGCGATCTTCTCGGTGTACTCCATGGCGGGTTCGTTCGCGAACAGCATGCTCGAGACGTACTCGAGGCGGTCGATCTGTTCGCGCGCGGCCTCGGCGATCTCCTCGCGGCCGTGGCCGATGTTGACGTTCTGGTTTCCGGAGATGGCGTCGAGGTAGCGGTTCCCGTCGGCGTCCCAGACCCACGGCCCGTCGCCGCGGACGATGGTGACGTACTCGTCGGCGAACGCGCGGGGGAACATCCCCCCGAGGGCGGTGCCGGCTCTCGTCTGTCGTTGGGGTGTTTCGTGTGTCGTCATTATCGGTCGTCGGTGTCGTTCTGAACCGTTCGCAGTTGCTCCCAGTGCTCGAGGACGGTGTCGCTCCACTCCTCGAAGCCGACTTCGTAGACGTAGTCGGTGCCACGCAGGACGACGTCCGCGGGATCGATGGCGCGCAACATCGCGACCTCGCCCCGCGTCGGTTCCGGCGTCGTCTCGACGTCGTCGGCGACGCGGAGGTCCCACTGGACTTCCTCGCGGACGTCGTCGACGTCGACGCCGGGATGAGTCGTTTCGAGGACCATCTCGCCGTCGTCGTCGAAGCCGAAGACGGCCATGTCGGTGACGACGGCGGCCGGACCGCCGCCGACGAAGCCGAGTTCCTCGCGCCGGTCAGCGTGCTCGAGGTGGCCCGGTGCGGTCACGTAGTCGACCTCGGTCGTGAACGCGCGGCGCTGCTGGCGCATCATGACGACGGTCCGGCCACAGGAGGTCATGATGTCGTTGCTCCCGCCGGAGCCGGGTAGCCGCACTTTCGGGCGGTCGTACGTCGCGTCCCCGATCACGGCCGTCGAGTTCGTGTTGCCGCGGCTATCGATCTGGCCCGCGCCGATGATGCCGACGTCGAAGGCCCCGCGCTGGTTGTCGACGAAGATTTCACACTGGTCGGTCGCGACGAGCGCGTCGACCCCGAGGATGGTGTCGGAGATCGACTGGACCACGCCCGGGGGGACGGAACCGATGTAGCCCGACTCGGTCACGAGCTGGCAGTCCGGCGCGTGCGTGTGTTTCGCGAGGATGCCCGACATCAGCGACATGCCGACGCCGATGAACGCGGTCTCGCCGTCGTCGATCTGGCGCGCGGCGGCGACCGCCAGCAGTTCGGTCGTCGTGTAATCGTCGGCCGTCTCCTCGGGTCGATCGACGCGAACCAGGTTCACCGATTCCGTGGACGGCTCGGCGGCTTTGCCCGCCGGCGATCGATCACTCATCGGTTCCCCCCGCGGAGTCCGCACCGTTGATCGTTCGCTCCATGTGCTCGAGCGTCGCCAGCCGATCGGCACCCACCTTCTCGAGGTACTCCTCGTGTGGACAGATCCACTCGTCGAGCCACTCGAGGAACTCCTCGCGGTCCCTCGACCGGAGGCCGTACTCGCGGTAGAAGGGCAGATCGGCGTAGTACTGCCCGTAGCAGTGCCACGGGTGAGAACCGAAGGGGACCTCGACGACTGCGTCGACCGTGTAGAACGGGATGCGGGTGAGTTCGGGCCGCCGTCGGATCTCCTCGGTCGGGACGAGTTCTTCACAGGTGACGATGGTGTGTTCGGCGGCCCGGGCCTTGAGGTGATCGTTGACGACGTTGCCCAGTATCTGGGCGTTGCCCATCGGATCGCACCGCTGGACGTGGATGATCGCCACGTCGGGTCGCGCCGGGGGAACGAGCACGAGCGGATCGCCCGACCCGAGCGGGTCCTCGATCACCTCGAGGTCGTCGTTGTGCGTCGGGATGTCCGTGTCGAGCATCGAGCGCGTCGGCACGAACGGGAGGTCCATCGCTCCCGCGAGGAACATCAGCGAGGAGCCGAAGTTCGAGACGTCGCGCATCTCGAGGTGGTGGGGAACGTCGTTCTCGACGGCGCTTCGAACGTTGTGGCCCTGGGAGATGAGGCTCGTCCCGACCCAGGAGCCGACGTACTCGTCGACGCAGCCGGCGCCGACCATGATGTCGAACAGGGTCGTCCTGGCGTCGTCGAGGACGGTCAGCCCGGTCGTTTCCTGGCGGACGATTTCGCGGGCCGCCGCTTCCGGATCGCGGCCGCCCATTCCGCCGAAGGCGATGCTCGAGCCGTCGGTGACGTACTCCTCGATCGCGGACACGAGGTTCGTGACCTTCTCCCGATCGGTCGTTTCGTCGCCGATTTCGGCCGGTCTGTCGGAGGTGTGGATGGCGTCTGTGGCGTGTGTCATCGTGGTCTGAAGGGGGCGTATTCGCGGTCGGGTACGGTCCGTGCGTGGTGGTCGTCGATCGACCGGATCGGGTACTCGGCGAACTCCTCGAGGACGGAGCCGAGCCCCTCGATCGCAGCCTCGAGCAGTAACTCGCCGGTTTCCGGGGTAGCGACCGTCGCGTCGCCCATGACGCCGGTCTCTGAAACCGTCGACCACCAGCCCAACATCGTCACGGGCGTCGAGTCTTCGGGGCGGGTCTGGCCCGCGAGATCGAGGTTATTGAAGTGCCGGCTCTCGGGATAGGCGATGTCGCGGGGAGCGGCGTCCAGATCGACGCGGTCGGGGTAGAGGTGCATATAGATCGACGTCTCCATCTCGCCCGCGTGGGCCGACCCCTGCGGGCCGGCCTCGCGAACCGCGCTCGCGGTCTCGCGAACCTCGTCGATCTCCCACCACGAGAGCATCGCGCAGCGGACGTCGGGATACTGCAGCAGTACCTGCCGGCTGGCCAGTTCGAGGAGGTGGTGGTTCGAACCGTGTCCGTTGACGAGCAGAATCCGCTCGAACCCGTGGTGGGCGAGCGAGACGCAAACGTCGACGACGTAGTCGACGAACGTGCGCCAGCCGATCGTGACCCCGCCCGGAAAGTCCATGTGATGGGGGAGATACCCGTGGTCGATCGTCGGGAACAACAGCGCGTCGTCCCTGTCGGCGACGGCCGGTTCGCAGACCGCCTCGACGATCCGACGGTCGACGTCCAGCGGGAGGTGCGGGCCGTGGTCTTCGGTCGCACCGACGGGGACGACGACCGTCGCGCCGTCCTCGGCGGCTTCGTCGATTTCGGGCCACGTGAGTTCGTCGTAGCGACGGACTGCCGAGCCGCCGCTACGACTCATCCGGCGTCACCCTGTAGCCACACCACGACATGGCAGTCAACGCGAGCGCGAGCGTGATCTCCTCGAGTTCCGCAACGGGGAGGTACTCGTCGGTGCCGTGGATGTTGTACGCGCTCGGCCCGAAGCAGACGGCCGGCGTCCCGGTCTCGTTGACGAAGAACCGGGAGTCGATTCCGCCGGGGAACCCTTTGGCGTGGCTCTCCCGGCCGAGCGTCTCTTCGGCGACTGCTTCGACCGTCCGAACGATCGGCTCGTCGGGATCGATCTTCGCCGACCGGCCGCGCCAGCCGAACCACTCGATTTCGGGCGGGTGCTCTGCGAGCCACGGATCGCCCTCGGCGGCCCGCTCGACCGTCCGTTCGACCGTCTCGCGGAGGGCTTCGCGCGTCTCTTCGGGCGCGTGCGAGATCCGCGCCTCGAGCACCGCTTCGTCTGGGACGCTCGAAACCCAGTCGCCGCCGCGCAGCGTGCCGAGGTTCAGCGAGACCGTATGCTCGTGCCACTCCTCGAACAGTTCGTCGTGAACCGTCGTCTTGCGCTCGTCGTGGAGGTCCTCGAGCGCGTGGTAGATCGGCAACAGCTTCGAGACCGCGTTCACGCCGGCGTCGGTCTCTGCGGCGTGAGCGCTCTTTCCCTCGACGGTCACGCGGAAGTAGGAGACGCCGTCGTTCGCGATCCACGAGTCGAAGCCCGTCGGCTCCGGGATCACGACGGCGTCCGCGTCGACGCCCGCGAGGACGCTCGCGAGCGTCCCGCCGGATCCGCCGTACTCCTCCTCGATGACGGTGTTGAACGACAGGTCGCCGAGGAGTTCGATTCCCGCGCGATCGAGGGCCTCGAGCGCGTAAATCATCGCGGCGACGCCGCCTTTCATGTCCGACGCGCCCCGGCCGAGGAGTCGTCCGTCCTCGACGGTTCCGGCGAACGGGTCGAACGACCACGCGTCGCGGTCGCCCTCGGGGACGACGTCGACGTGGCCGTTGAAGAGTAGCGATGGCCCTTCGCCGGCACCCTCGCGCGTCGCGAGCAGGTTCGGCCGGTCCTCGTAGGACAGGTCGCGTTCGACGTACTCATCGTGGTCTTCGATGCCGGGGACTTCGTCCGCGCGGATCTCTTCGACCTCGAGATCGAGCGCCTCGAGGCGCTCTCGAACGAGTTTCTGGGCGGGTTGTTCCTCGTTCAGGACGCTTCGAACGCGGACGAGGTCCGCGGCGAAATCGACGATGTCGTCGCTGAGCTCCCCAACGGCGGCCTCGACGCGCTCGCTCGCGGCCGCCTCGACGCGCTCATTCGGCTCCATCTTCGTCCTCCGTCGTCGGATATCGCGGTGATCTGTGCAGTGCCATTGATCACCAATTGTCTCAAATGATGTTAAGCCTTGCGCCGCTATTGTCGTAATTTGATTTGGAATAGGGCATTTCACACGATCGGCATTTCCGAATAATCGGTTTAGATGTAGCAAGTTTTATTACTACCTTGGTCTATGCTAATCCCGTACAATGAGAGAAGCTCACATCGGGTCGACCGATACCGCCGGCACTTCGACGAACAGAACCCGTGGACGGCGACGGGTTTTGCGATCGATCGGCGGTATCAGTGCCGCCGGTATCGCCGGGCTGGCCGGTTGTCTCGGCGGCGGCTCGAGCGATCCGTTCGTCGTTCAGGTCACCGGCGGAAACTACATCGACTCGTACGAGAGCGAGGTGTTCTCTGCGTTCGAAGAGGAACAGGACGTCGACGTCGCAGTCAACCAGATTAGCGACCAGTTCGACGGCTACAACCAGATCCAGTCCGGGCAGTCCGACGCCCACGTGACGATCACCTCCGCGAACACGCTGTACATGGGCGCGAGCGAGGGCGTCTGGGAGCCGATCGACACCGGCGAACTCGACAACTACGATAGCCTCGCCGATACGTTCAAGAACCCGGTGTACGACGCCGGCGACGACGTTCACGGCATTCCGACAGTGTACGGGACCATCGGGATGGCGTACAACCGCGACGAACTCGGCGAACTCGACTCGTGGGAAGCGTGCTGGGATCAGGCGAACGCTGGCAACGTCACCATGCAGGGGACCGACTTCGTGCGCGTCTTCACGACGGCCCTCTACCTCGGGATGGACCCCAACGATATCGGCGCCGACAGCTCCTACGAGGACGGCATCGGACGGATCTGGGATTCGGTCCGCGAACAGAAGGAGCTGATCTCCAGCTACTGGTCGACGGGCGACGAACACGTTCGCATGTACGCACAAAACGAGGCGTACGTCGGCGAAGCGTGGGGCGGCCGAATCAAGGCCGCCGTCGACGACGGTCACGATCACCTCGACTACGTCATTCCGAAGGAGGGCGCGTACGGCTGGTCCGACAACTGGGCGATGGTGTCCGGGATCGACGACGACAAGCGAAGCACCGCGATGAAATTCTTCGACTTCCTCCTCAGCGAGGACGTGTTGGTCCCGCTCGCGGAGGCGCTCGGCTACCCCCCGGCGACCGGCGCGACCTCCGACGTGATCGAAAACCTCGGCGACTACGATCCGACGGGCGGCGAGCGGCTCACCTTCCTCGATCCCGGCTACCAGGAGGACCACTCCGACGAGTGGTCCCAGGAGTGGGAGAGCATCCAATCGTCGTAGTTATCTCGTTGACTAACGACATACATACAATCATCACATGGCATTTCTCGATATCGATAACCTGCGAAAGGAGTTCGGAGAGACCGTCGCCGTCGACAGCATTTCCTTCTCCGTCGAGGAGGGGGAGTTCGTCACCGTCGTCGGTCCGAGCGGCTGTGGGAAGACGACGACGCTCCTCAACATCGCCGGTCTCCAGACGCCGACGTCCGGATCGATCCGGCTGCAGGGAACCGACCTCACGGACCTCCCGCCGTACGAACGCGACATCGGCGTCGTCTTTCAGGATTACGCGCTCTTTCCCCACAAAACCGTCGCGGAGAACATCGCCTTCGGGCTGAAGATGCGCGGTGCCGACGAACGCGAGCGCGAGGCGAAAGTCTCCGAGATGCTCTCGATGATCAACCTCGAGGGGTACGAAGACGAGTACCCCCACGAGTGCAGCGGGGGACAGCAACAGCGAGTCGCCGTCGCTCGAGCGCTCGCGTTCGATCCCGACCTCGTATTGATGGACGAGCCGCTGTCCAACCTCGACAAGAAGCTTCGGGGAGAGATGCGAACCGAACTCAAACGCATCCAGCGCGAGACCGGCATCACGACGATCTACGTCACCCACAACCAGACGGAGGCGCTCTCGATGGGCGACCGGATCGCGGTGCTCAACGACGGTACCTTAGAACAGTACGACGACCCGAAAACGGCGTACGAACGGCCGGCGTCGCCGTTCGTCGCCGACTTCCTCGGCACCTCGAGCAGGATCGACGGCACCCTCCGACTCGGATCGACCCCCGACGTTCGGTTCGGCGACTCGACGATGACCGTCGAGGCCCGCGACGGGATCGACGACGGCGACGACGTCGCCGTCTTCGTCCGGACCGAACTCGCGTCCCTCAGCACGGAGCGCCCCGCGAGCGAGAACGCCTTCCGTGGAACCATCGAGAGCGTGGATTACCAGGGACAGGGCGCCGTCTACTTCGTGTCCGTCCCCGCGTTCGAGACGACGGTACAGGTGAACCATCACGCGAACGCGGACATGCTCGAGCCCGGCAACGAGGTCTGGGTAAGCATCGATCCGTCGGACGTCATCTACACGGCGTCGGGAGCGTCGGCTGCCGGCTCGGAGCGACCCGAGATTCCCGCGGAGGGTCGATGAGCGGCGCACGGGGCCAGCACGGCGAGGCGAGCCACCGGGACTACGAGCGCCAGGAACTCTTCCGAGTGCTCGAGCCCGTCGCGCGGGAGAACCTCGCGCTCGTCCAGGAACGGATGGCCGACGCGGACGTCGATGCGCTGATCGTCAACCGGTCCGACAACCTCCGGTATCTCACCGGCTACGGCCCGTACGACAGCTTCTCGCTGTCGGCCGAACACGGTGCGGTCGTGACGCAGTCGGGAGCGCCGACGATCGTCGCCGCGCCCCGACTGGCCGCGGACCTCGACGACCGCCACTGGCTCCCGGATATCGTGCCGTTCTCGACGACGAACGGCGAGGCAGCGGAAACGTTCGCGACGGTGCTCGAGGAACGCGGCGTCGCTGACGGCGCCGTCGGCCTCGATCCGCACATGGAGTACCGGTTCGCCCGGACGCTCGAGGCGTCGCTCCCGGGCTGTGAGCTGCGTGACGCGGGCGACCTGCTCTTCGAGGCGAGGGCCGTCAAGACGGACGCGGAGATCGCACTCATCGACGAGGGGCTCTCGATCGCCGAACTCGCGATCGAGGCCGGTATCGAAGCGGTCGAGGTCGGCGTCCGCGAGTGCGAGGTCTCCGGGGCGATCATGGACGCCATGCTCTCGGCCGGCGCGGCCGGCGCGTACGCTCTCCCGGCGATCGTCAGCTCCGGCGTCCGCTGGTCGCGCTGCCAGGAGTATCCGTCCAGAAAGCGCATCCGGCGGGGCGAGTTCGTCCAGCTCGACGAAGGCCCGATGTGGAAGGGCTACTACAGCGAACTGGCCCGAATGGCGTTTCTCGGCACCCCGTCCGACGAACAGCGATCGATGTACCAGGCGACGTTGGCGGCCCACGAGGCGGCGATCGACGCTATCGAACCCGGCGCGACCGGTCGTGAGGTGTACGACGCCGCGCGCGAGGTCTTCGCCGAGTTCGGCTACGAGGAGTGGCTGACCGAGGGCGACATCGGCCACGGTATCGGCGTCGTCGCCCACGAACCGCCGTACGTGGGCCCGACCGCGGACGCCACGCTCGAGGAGAACATGATCGTCATGATCGAACCGGGTCTGTTCCGACGCGGCGTCGCCGGCGTCCGCTTCGAAGACATGGTGCTCGTAACCGACCGCGGCAGCGAGGTACTCTCGCGGACCCCCCATCCCGATCATGAGAAATTCGTCTGAGGTGACTCTATGAGCAGCGAAACCGCAACGACGACGGCAGAGACGTCCGAACGAGCCGAATCGATCCGACAACGACTGATGGAGAGCGAGCGGGTCGGCTACCTGCTCTCGCCGGGATCCGGACTGCTGTGGGTACTGCTGTTCCTGTTCCTGCCGTTGACGGTCATCGTCGCCTTCAGCTTCTTCCGATCCGGCGAGTTCGGGACCATCATCTACGAACCGACGCTCGAGAACTATCGACGGTTCGTCAACGGGACCGTCTACCAGCGCGTGATCGTTCGATCGCTGCTGGTCGGCGTCGTGACGACGCTGATCGTGTTACCGTTCGGCTACACGCTCGGATACTTCCTGGGACGGTCCGAGAGCCGCTGGACGCCGATCCTGTTGGGGCTCGTCGTCGTCCAGTTCTGGGTCCCGCTCGTGATCCGCACCTACGCGTGGATCCCGATCCTCGGCCGCCAGGGGATCTTCAACGACTTCCTACTGTGGCTCGGCGTCGTCAGCCAACCGGTCGAGATCCTCTATACGACCCGCGGGATGATTCTCGGACTGTCGGTGAGCATCATGCCGTTCATGGTGTTGCCGGTGTACTCGATCGTCAGCACGATCGACGAGGAGATCATCCAGGCGGCGAAGACCCTGGGTGCGAGCGACGCCCGTGCGTTCTGGGAGGTGACGTTCCCCCTCTCCTGGCCGGGCGTCGTCTCCGGGATCCTGTTCACGTTCATCCTCTCGGCGGGATCGTTTCTCGCACCCCAGCTGCTCGGCGGTACCGGTGACCGACTGATCGCCCCCGTCATCGAGACCGTGTTCAGCCAGGACTTCAACTGGCCGTTCGCGGCGACGCTGTCGCTCGTCTACGTGGCGCTGATCGTCGTGATACTCTACCTGTTCAGCAGGAAAGCGGATATCGAGGAAGCCCTCGAGGGGACCCAGCTATGAGCATCCGAAACTACGCGTCCGATATCACGTCGAACTGGAACTGGCACGGGATCAAACTCGTCTCCGCGCTGGTCTACCTGAGCATGATCCTCCCGCTCGTCGTGGTCGTCGTCAATTCCTTTAGCGCGCAGCGAATCGCGACGTTCCCGCCGAGCGGACTGACGCTCGAGTGGTACGTCGAGTTCTTCAGGGACGAGATGTTCCTCAGCGCCGTCTGGGTGAGCACTCAGGTCGGGATCGCGGCCGCGATACTGGCGGGCGCGATCGGGACGCTCACGGCCATCGGATTCGTCCGAAAGCCGTTTCCCGCGAAGAAGGCGCTCTCGATCGCGATTCTGACCCCGATGATCGTTCCGCCCGTGATCGTCGGCGTCGCGGCGACGAGCTTCTTCACAGAGATCGGTATCGATCGAAGTATCTGGTGGCTGATCGTCATGCACACGTTGCTCGCGCTGCCCTACGCGTTTCTGATCATCCGTAGCCGCCTCTTCCTCTTCGACGAAACGCTCGAGGACGCGGCGATGACCCTCGGCGCGGATCGCGTGGTGACGTTCCGAGAGATCACGCTCCCACAGGTCGCGCCGGCGATCGTCACGGCGATGGTGCTCTCGTTCGTCATCTCCTTTGGCGAATTTACCGCCTCGCAGTTCTGGGTACAGCGGGAGACGACCACGGTTCCGGTCGTCATCTACTCGATGGTACGAACGACGATCACGCCGAAGGTGAACGTGCTCGCGACGCTCGTGCTCGTGATCACGATGGTCGTCCCGGTCGTCGGGCTCGGAATCCAGCGCTGGCTGACCAGCGACGCCAGCTAACTTCCCCTACGGTTCGTCCAGCAACTCGAAGATCTTCGGGTCGGTTCTGAACTTCAGCATGTTGTGCGCCACGGAGTTGCGGACGTTCAGAACGACGTCGCCGTACTCCCGGTAAAAGTCGTGAATCCACTTCGATTCCGCCTCGCGCGTCCTGAACATCATGATCGTCTTCCACTGGTACTCCCCGTTCGAGATGAAGTACATCATGGTGTGTTCGTCCTCGATGATGTGCTCCATCGCGTCCTTCCAGTTGTCGCTGAACCCCCACGGGAAGAACTTGAACTCGAACAGCGCGAAGTTGTAGAACTCCTCGTTCGGGAGGATGGCCTCGTGAAAGATCCGCGACTCGCGCATTTTCCGGATCGTTTCGCTCACCGTGACGTTCGAGACGTCGATATCGTACTTCTCATCGAGGAGGTCCGCGAGATCGCGGCTCGAAATCTGTGGGTTAGCCGCAAGTTCACGGAGGATCTTAATATCACGCTCCTTGAACTCCCAGTCGATATCGTCCGGCTTCGGCTCCTTGGCCATGGACAGCAGTTAGCGAGGAAATCATATTTACGTTCCGTGTTTCGGCCGAACGCCGCTTCACGGCGAGCGAACGCGTTCGTTACGCCGATCGACCTGTTAGTCCCCGTACGTTCGTCCGGAGTCGGCGGAGCCTCGCAGCGGCTCTGACGATGCTGTGATACGTCCGACCCAAACGCCCCGGGCCGAAACCGGGAACGGTGCGAGGATCCGCCCGTCTGCGCGCACTCAGAATTCGGTGATGACGGGAATCCCGACCGTTTCGTAGTCGTCCATCGAGGCCAGCGTCTCGGGAGCCTCCTCGAGCGAGAGCGTCTCGCCGATGATCTTGTCGGGCTCTAAGGTGCCCTGTGCGATCAGGTTGAACAGTTCCTCGTAGCGGACCAGCGGCATCCCGAACGAGCCGTGGAAGTCGATCTCCTGCATCGTCATGACGTCGACGGGGAGTTCGATCTGTCCCTCCTCCTCGCCGGTTGTCAGGCCGACCTGAACGTGGCTGCCGCGCGTTCCGAGGCTGTTGACCGAGTTCTTGCAGGTATCGGCGACGCCCAGCGCATCGATGGAGACGTCGGCACCGCCGTCGGTGATGGCCTGGACCGCCTGGGCCGAACTGTCGACCTCGGTCACGTTGACCGTCTCGCGGGCACCGAGGTCCTCGGCGCGCTCGAGCTTGTCGTCGACGAGGTCGATCGCGATCGGATGAGCGCCCAGCGCGTCCGCGATGTGAATCGCCGAGAGGCCGACGCCGCCACAGCCGTGGACGGCGACCCAGTCGCCGGGCCGGAGGTCGGCGCGGTCGGCCAGCGCGTGGTAGGCCGTCATGAACCGGCATCCGAGGCCGGCCATCTCGGTGAAGCCGACGTCGTCGGGGAGTTTCACGCAGTTGAAGTCGGCTTCGCGAACGGGGAACGCCTCCGCGAACGCGCCCTGAGAGAACTCGGAGAGGCCGAGCGGGAGCACCGTCTCGCAGTTGTTCGCCCGCCCCTCGCGACAGTGGGGACAGGTCCCGTCGCCGAGGTGGAACGGCACCGCCACGCGGTCGCCCTCCTCGAGTGTCTCGACGTCGCTGCCGACTTCCGAGACGACGCCGGCGGGCTCGTGGCCGAGGATCTGGCCTTCCGGGACGCCCGCGCCGATCCAGCTCCAGTCGCCTTGCCAGGCGTGCCAGTCGCTTCGACAGATACCACACGCCTCGGTTTCGACGATGACCTGGTCGGCACCCGGCTCCGGATAGTCGACGTCTTTGACTGCCAGCGGTTCCCCATGCTCTTCGAGTACGGCTGCTCGCATATTCCAACGGTAGGGACAGACAGTATAAAAGTGTATGAGGTACCTTCGTGACATATAATAAACTCTGTTTGAGTTCCTTGTCGTTGGTTAATAGCTATTCCCCAGGGAACCGGTTCTACCGAGCTTTCGACTCGCTACCCGATTTCGGCGCGAAAACGTGCGGACTGTGTATCGAACCTGGAGAATGTAAGGACAGCTGATCAGGCCCCATCTTCGTATCAGCAAGCTATCGTTTGGGCGGTCGAAGCAGACTGAGACACTGCTGTACTACCATATTCGAATACACAAATGCAAAGTGATATTTATCGGTCGGCCGTGATCCGACTGTGAGACTCACGTTTCGCCGTCGACTCCATAGAAACTACCTCTCCCCCGATGTCTCAGGGGCGAGGACCGGTTTC
>SDGW01000146.1_pt1 | contig 29243 bp, 25 predicted proteins | sample 2873831 | NCBI WGS metagenome assembly SDGW01 (sample SAMN08132700, study PRJNA421101) | hypersaline lake metagenome | isolation source: celular fraction 0.22 microns magnesium sulfate-rich crust from ephemeral... | place: Spain: Penahueca Lagoon, Toledo | collected 2011-07 | reverse complement strand
CCCTCGAGACGAAAGCCGGCGAGCGGATTCCCTGCGAGGCCCAGATCGCGATCCTCGTTCCCGACGGAGAGTTCCACGGCTCCGTCGGCGTCCTGCGCGACATCACCGAGCGCAAGCGCCGCGAGCGCGAACTCCGCGAACGCAACGAACAGCTCGACGCCTTCGCCCGGATCGTCAGCCACGACCTCCGCAACCCGCTGGGGGTCGCCCAGGGCTACCTCGAACTGCTCGAGGAGACCGGCGATTCCGAGTACGCCGAACGGATACACGAGGGACTCGACCGGATGGAGACGATTATCGAGGACGTGCTGACCATCGCCCGCGAAGGCGAGTGGGTGGCCGACACCGAGTCGGTTGAATTCGAGTCGGTCGTCCGCGAGGCGTGGGACCACGTCTCGACGCCGAAGGCGACGCTGTCGGTGACGGCTACGATGACGCTCGAGGCCGATCGGTCGCGACTCCTGCGACTGCTCGAGAACTGCTTCCGCAACGCCATCGAACACGGCGGCGCGAGCGTACACGTTCGTGTCGGCCCGCTCGAAACGGACGAACGAAGGGGTGACGGCAGCGGCTTCTTCATCGAAGACGACGGCGAGGGCCTCCCCGAGAAACTACAGGAGCGGCTGTTCGATCCGTCAGTCTCGTCGTCGACGGAAGGGTTAGGGATCGGCCTCTGGATCGTCAGAGAAGTCGCTACCGGACACGGATGGTCGGTCGGGGCGACCGAAAGCGAGAGCGGAGGAGCTCGATTCGAGTTCGAAACTGACGGTTAGTGTTCGGATTGAAGATCCTGAAACGCACCGACGAAGTCGTCGTGGGAGGACATGCCGGAAACCGTCTCGTCGACTCGTTGCTCGAGGTCGTCGACGTGCTCACAGAGTTCCTGATACTCCTCGTTGTCCGCGAGTTCGCGGTCGGCCTTCTCGGATTCGAGGAGGGCCTTTTTCGAGACGAGTGCGTAGTACTCCTGAATATCCGCCTCGTAGTCCGACCGATCGGCGACGTCGTCGACCATCTCGACGAGTTCGTCTTTCGAGACCGGCTTCACGAGGTAGTCGTCAAATCCCATCTCGATGATGTCGAAGTCCGGATCGACCGCCGTTACCATGACGACCCGCGAATCGTGTTCCCGGTCGCGGATCTCCTCGAGGACCTCGTCACCGGAGAGTCCCGGCATGCGCCGGTCCAGTAGGACGACCTCGACGGAGTCGGCCATCTTCTCGAGCGCTTCCTCCCCGTCGTATGCCGTTTCGACGTCCCACTCGCTCTGAAGCCACGCGGCGAACAGGTCGGCGAGCCGAACTTCGTCGTCGACGACTAGTATTTCGGGCCCGTCAGTCATTGGGTGCCCCCTCCGTTCTTTTCATCGGTTACAGCCACGCGTCACCAATGGTACCTCTCCATGATAAATCTCGCGACCAAATGTCAGAGTGTGGCAATAAACGAGGGCCACCGATGCCACGTCGCTCGGTCGGGGTGGCCGACGGACGCGACCGGCGGACTCAGCCGACGGGGCGAGTCTACTTCCCTTCGAACTCCGGCTCCTCGTCTCCCATAAACGCCGTGATACCCTCCATCAGGTCGTCGGTCGCCATCAGGTGGCCGAACGCGGAGGCCTCGTACTCGAGCCCGGACTCCGTATCGTCGCGGCCAGCGAGCATCGCGCGCTTGGTGAACCGCTGTGCGATCGGCGGGCCGCCGGCGAGGTCGGTCGCCTGCTCGAGGGCACGGTCGACGAGTTCGTCGTTCTCGACGACTTCGTTGACGAAGCCGTAGTCGGCCATCGTCTCGGCGTCGTAGCGCTCGGCGGTGAGGATGATCTCCTTCGCGCGACCTTCGCCGACGATGTGCTTGAGTCGCTGCGTCCCACCCCAGCCGGGAATGAGCCCGAGGTTCAGCTCCGGCTGGCCGAACTCCGAGCGTTCGCTGGCGACGCGCAGGTCGGCACACGTCGCGAGCTCCATCCCGCCGCCGAGACAGAAACCGTCGATTCCGGCGACGACCGGGAGGTCGCAGGCCTCGAGCTCGCCGAACGTTGACTGACCGAGCCGGGACAGCTCCTGTCCCTCGAGCGGGTCGGCACCGCTTCCCGCCATGCTCTGGACGTCCGCGCCAGCGGAGAAAGCCTGCTCGCCCTCGCCGGTGACGAGGAGCGCGCGCACGTCGTCGTCGTCCTCGAGCAGCTCGATTGCCGTCGAGAGCTCCGAGAGCAAGTCGTCGCTGATGGTGTTCATCCGGTGGGGACGGTCGAGGACGATGTGTCCGACCATGTCGCCGGGGTACTCGATGCGGATCGTCTCGAAGTCGGCCTCGTCTGATTCCTCGTCGGCCTCGTAGAACCCGCCCGCATCGGCGCGCTCCGCGAGGTAGTCCGCGGGCGCGTACCGCTCGTGACCGGTCTCCTCGTAGGCCTCCTCGAGAGTCTCGTACAGCGCCTCGAGCCCGTAGTCGTCGACCATTCTGACGGGGCCGTCGGGGAAACCGGCCCCGAGTTTCACCGCCTCGTCGATCGATTCGGGCGGCGCGACGTCGCCGCCGATCAGCTTCGCAGCCTCGTTTGCAATCGTCGCGAGCAGGCGTGCCTCGACGAACTCGGACTGCTGATCGGTCGGTATCTGTGCGCCCTCGCCGTCCTCGTAGTCGTAGAAGCCCTTCCCCGTCTTCTTGCCGAGTTCCTCGTTCTCGACTTTCTCCTCGAGCAGCGGGGCCGGCTCGTATGCCGAACCCAGCACCTCGTTCATGTACTCGAGGACGTGGTAGCTCACGTCGTTGCCGACCTGATCGCCGAGTTCGAAACTGCCCATCGGCAGTCCCAGCCCGTACTTCGTCGTGGAGTCGACCTCGGCGATAGTGGCCTCGTCGGTGCTGACGAGCCAGGAGGCCTCGTTCATCAGGGGCACGAGGATTCGGTTGACGATGAAGCCCGGCGAGTCCTTGTGGACTCTGACCGGCACCTTATCGAGGTCTTCGGCGAGGTCCTCCGTGACGGCGAGGGTCTCTTCGGCGGTTTCGGCGCCCGAAATCACTTCGACGAGTGGCATCCGAACCGGCGGGTTGAAGAAGTGCATCCCGCAGAATCGTTCGGACCGGTCAGTGAACTCGGCGAGATCGGTGATCGAGAGACTCGAGGTGTTCGTCGCGAAGATCGCGTGGTCGGGAGCGTGCTCCTCGAGTTCACCGTAGACGTCCTTCTTGATCTCCATCTGCTCGGGGACGGCCTCGATGACGAAGTCGGTGTCCGCGACAGCTTCCTCCATATCGACGACTGGCGTCACGCGCTCGAGCGCGGCGTCGGCTTCCTCGTCGGTGAGCTGATCGTTCTCGGCGAGTTTGTTCAGCGACCACTCGATCTGGTCGTACCCGTTCTGAACGAACTCGTCTTTGATGTCGCGCATGACCACGTCGTAGCCCGCCATCGCGGCGACCTCCGTGATACCGTGGCCCATGTTTCCCGCACCCAGAACTGTGATGGTGTTGATATCCTCCAGGTCCATAGGTGAGAATCCCATTCGCCTCCGTTTCAACGTTTCCCTCTTATCGTCTAGAAACTGTAATTTGGTTTCTTCACGGTTACAAAGCTCTTTATCGCTCGGATCGTAATCAACGTCCATGGAATTCGGACTCAGCGAAGAACAGGAGCAGATCCGCGACGAAGTGCGCCGATTTGCCGAGAACGAGATCGTTCCCAACGCGGAGGAGTACGACACCGCAGAGAAGTTCCCCCACGAGATCGTCGACAAGGCCGCCGAAATGGGCCTCGTCGGCTCCTCGATCCCCATCGAGTACGGCGGTGCGGGGTACTCGACCCTCGAGTCGGCCATCATCGCCGAGGAACTGTTCTCCCACGACCCCGGGATCGCGCTCTCGATCATGGCCTGTTCGTTCGGGACCGAAGCCATCCGCGAGTTCGGGACCGAAGACCAGAAGGAGCGCTACCTCGAGCCGGTCGCGAAGGGCGAGAAAATCTCCGGCGCAGCGATTTCGGAGCCGGACACCGGCTCCGACGTCTCGTCGGTCTCGACCCGCGCCGAGAAGGACGGCGACGAGTGGGTGATCAACGGCAACAAGATGTGGATCACCAACGGCTCCATCGGCGACTTCTTCGTCGTCCTCTGTAAGACCGACCCCGACGCCGACAGCCGCTACGGCGGCTTCAGCCAGATCATCGTCGAGTCCGACCGCGACGGCTTCAGCTCGGACAAGATCACCGGGAAGCTCGGAATCCGCGCGTCCGACACCGCCGAGCTCATCTTCGACGACGTCCGCGTCCCCGAGGAGAACCTCGTCGGCGACGAGGACGCCGCCTTCCTCCAGCAGATGCACTTCTTCGACGCCACCCGCACTGGCGTCGCCGCGCAGGGACTGGGCATCGCGAAGGGGGCCCTGGAGGCCGCCCGCGAGTACGCACAGGACCGCGAGCAGTTCGGCCAGCCGATCTCGGAGTTCCAGGCCATCCAGCACAAGCTCGCGGAGATGGCCACCGAGACCGAGGCCGCGCGCAACCTGACCTACAAAGCCGCCTGGAACGTCGACCAGGGCAACGACATCACGAAGCTCGCCTCGATGGCCAAGGAGTACGCCTCCCGCGTCGCCGTCGAAGTCTCCAACGAGGCCGTCCAGATCCACGGCGGGGCCGGCTACGTCAACGACTTCCCCGTCGAACGGTTCTACCGCGACTCGAAGATCACCCAGATCTACGAGGGTACGACCGAGATCCAGAAGAACGTCATCGCACGGGAGCTGCTCGACGACTAACGGAATTTCACCCTGCGGTCTATCGCGGTCGCGGGATCGCGACCGCGATGTCCCTCGGTGAGATTTCGATCAAAAGCACTCCTCCTTCCCCGCCACTCGACTCGCGGCTACGCCGCTCGCTTCGTCGCGGCGCGAAGCGCCGCGCTCTCGTTCCGGGTCAGTCGTCGGCCCGCTCGCTCGTCTTTTCGCGGCGCTACGCGCCGCGCTTCCGTTCACTCGCGGTCGTAATCGGATAGCGGCCTGCCCTCCCCCGGATCGCGCGGCTCTCGCAGTCGCTCGAGCCGCGCTCTCGGCCGCGGATTTCCGTCTTCCTGGGCTTCAGACGAGTACGATCACCAGCGACAGCGCGACGAAAACTACGTGCGTGGCCATGTGGCCGATCATGGCCGCCTCGAGGCTCCGTCGCCAGAACAGCCAGCCGTACGCTAGCCCCCCGATCGCGTTCCCGGCGACGATCCACGCGACGACGTCCGGGGTAAGTTCGCCGTAGGTAGTTGCCGCTGCCGGGAGGTGGCCGAGCCCGAAGACGACCGCGGCGACGACGACCGCGGTCGCCAGCAACCGGTCGGACGGGCGGTCCGTCCCGCGGCCGACCGTCTTCCAGAGGCCGAACGCGACCAGCGACAGGAACCCCCAGCGCAGCAGCAGTTCTTCGGTCAGCCCGCCGTAGAGGAATCTGACGGGGAGACTCGAGAGCACCGCACCGACGGTCGCCTCGGTGGCCCCCGCATCGGCCAGAATCGTGGGCGCAAAGACCGCTTCGGCGAGAACGATCGCCAGCCCCGCGACGACGCCGAGTCCGACCGCGATGGGAAGTTCGTCCCGGAGTTTCGGGCCGATCGGGGTGCCGTCGGAGACGCGCCCGAGCAGGTGCGAGCGAAGCCCCACCCGCGGCGCGGCGTAGCAGCCGATCAGCACCGCGATCGCGAGCAGGATCGACGACTGGACGATCACCGCGGCAACGAGTACCGCCGCGGGAATGTCCGCCGCGCCGGGGGTAGTACCCGCCTGTGCGGGCGTCGCAGCCGCGAGCGCGAGGATCCCCAGCAGGCCGACCGCGAACAGGACGCCGAACCGGCGGACCGTGATGCCCCTCGTCGTCTCGGTCGGCTGTTGACTATTGCCGTGAGAGTTCATTTGTCGATAGTTGTCGGTCCAGTCGAGTAAAAGTCGACGGCGCAGTGATGTGGTGAGTTCAGTCGGGATTTGCGACTGCCCTACCGACTGCCAGCAGGGGCTGGGATCCGGTCGAGCAACACCACCGAGACGATACCGCACCGAAATCGGCCCGCGGTAGATATCCGGCGCTCGAGGCCGGTTCAGTGACCGTTTCCGTTACCGCGTCCGCGGCCTCGTCCGTTACCACGACCACGCCCTCGTCCGTTTCCGTGACCGCGACCAGGGCTCATTCCCTTTCCCGGCCCGCCCTGCGTCGCCGGCTTGAACGACACCTTGTAGTACGGTGCCGGATTGCCTTCGTGATCCTCACACTCGAGCGGCCGGGCGGCGGTGAACTCGTGCCACTCGTCGGCCTCGTCGAGATCGAGTCGCCGGTTCGGGTTGACGAGCAGTCGCACCTCGTGGCAGTCGCTCTCGTACCGGATCACGTAGCATTGCCACTCCTTCGGACGGCCGCGACAGCCTCTGGTGACGACGGACGACTCCCTGACGATCTGGAACCGCTCGTCGTGACGGAGATAGGACTGTCGAAGGATCCCGCCTCCCCCTTGTTCTGCCTGCGCACCGTTTCCCCGTGCCGCTGCAACCCCGGTGGCCGGGACGAGCGCGCTCCCGGCCGTGAGTTTCAGCACCGATCGTCGTGTCTGATCAGTTGTCATCTATCCTCGGGGAGACGTCGGCGGCGGCCACCCCTTATTATGCTTGTATACGGCCCGAGAGGCCGAAGCCAATCCTGCTACGACCGCTTCTGACCAGCGGACGCTGCCAGTTGCTCCGTCTACCCCGCTGGAATCGCTGCTGAGCACCGTCGCCCGCAGTTGTAAATACCGCAACTCACGGGGCAACGACTCCCAGACTCTGTCAGTCGTGATAGATGTCGTCGTAGCCCCGTGGATTAGCGTGGCCGGGCGGACAGGGGTTCTCCGGCAGCGGGAACCATTTGTCGTGGGAGTACCATTAGAGACGCATGAGAGAGTTCGTCTTCGCCCTCGAGTACGATCCGGGAACGAATCCAGTGGCGGACGTGCTCGAGGCCAACCCCGACACGACGGTGCGGTCGCTGTCGTGTCACGTCACCGCCGACAGTCTGTGGCGGGTCGACCACGCGACCGGCTCCGAGGACGGAATCGCGGCGCTCGAGGCGGCGTACCGCGAGCCCACCTACTGCGCGGACTGTCTCGTCCGGGACGACTGCGGGGCCGACTGCGAGACGCAGGTCCTCGATCGCTCGAGCGACGAACTCGTCGTCTACACCTACTGGGATCGAACCGACGTCTGTACGTCGGTTCCCCACCTCGCGCTCGAGTACCTCGGCGAGGGGCTGCTGTTCGAGACCTACCGCGAGGGGCGGCGCTACCGCTGGCGGATCGTTCTCGGAAGCGACGCGCCGATCGGCGACTTCTTCGACGCGCTCGGCGACGAGGTCGGCGAGTGCGCCGGCATGGAAATGCTGCGACTGACGGACCTCGATCCGGACCGCGAGCGGTTCGAGTCGGACGACGAACTCCCGCCCGAACAGCGAGACGCGCTCCGCGCGGCGGTCGACCGCGGCTACTACGAGACGCCGCGCCGGATCGACCTCTCCGACCTCGCCGAGGAACTCGAGATCCCGCGATCGACCCTCTCCTACCGCCTCCGGCGGGCGGAAGCGCACCTCGCGACCGCGTTCGCCGACGGCGAGTCGATCGAGGCGATCACGGCCAGCCGCTGAAGTCGCGCCGAGCGGTCGTTTGGCGCACGCCAAATAACCTGTATGAGTGACGAGTGACTACGAGGGAGTAATGAGCGATTCGACACCGTCGACGCCGCCGGACGGGAACGGGAAAGCGGACTCGAGTCGGACCCTCGAGCTTCGCGTCCCCGAGATGGACTGTTCGTCCTGCGCCGGCAAGGTGACCAACAGCGTCGACCGGCTCGAGGGGATCGACGAACTCGACGCGCGCGTGGCCAGCGGCCGTCTCGTCGTGGCGTACGATCCGACGCGGACCACCGACGAGGAGATCCGCGAGCGGGTCCGTGCGGCCGGCTACGAGATCGCGGGCGAACGCGAGGACGACGAACTGACCGTGTCCGTGCCCGGCATGGACTGTGCCTCCTGTGCGACCAAAGTCGAGAACGCGCTCTCCGGCGTCGAAGGCGTCGGCGAGATCGAGACTCGACCCGCGTCGGGGCGGGTCACTGTCGCTGTCACCGGCGGAACGGACGCCGAGACGGTCACCGCCGCGATCGAGGGGGCCGGCTATGAGGCGACGCCGGTCGGCGGCGACGGCGAGCCGTTCGGCGACGACGACCCCGTCTGGAAGAGCCGCCGGGCCGTCATCACCGGCGCTGGAGCCCTCGTCGTCGCCGTCGGAATGGCCCTCGAGTTCGTCTTCGCCGGGTCGAACCCGACCTTGTTCTCGGTCGTCGGTCGGAGCTACGAGCTCTCGACGCTGCTCTTCGTTATCACCGGGGCCGTCGCCGGCGCGCCGATCTTTCGGAACGGCTACTACTCCGCGCGGACGCTGAGCCTCGACATCGACTTCCTGATGAGCGTCGGCATCCTCGCCGCGGTCGCCGCCCACCACCCCTTCGAAGGGGCGATGCTGGCCGTCCTCTTCAGCGTCGCCGAGCTGCTCGAGACGTACTCGATGGACCGGGCGCGGGACTCCCTGCGCGAACTGATGGACCTCTCGCCCGACACCGCGACCGTCAAGCGCGACGACGGCTCCGAGGCGGAGATTCCGGCCGACGACCTCGCACCCGGCGACACCGTCGTCGTTCGCCCCGGCGAGAAGATCCCCGCGGACGGTACGATCCGCGAGGGCGAGAGCGCGATCGACGAGTCGCCGATCACGGGCGAGAGCGTCCCCGCGGACAAGGCGGCCGGCGACGAGGTCTTCGCCGGCACCATCGCCGAATCGGGCTACCTCGAGGTCGCGGTCGAGCGCGCGGCCGACGACTCGACGATCGCACGCATCGTCCGACTGGTCGAGGACGCGGAACGCGAACGGACCGACCGCGAGCAGTTCGTCGACCGCTTCGCGAGCGTCTACACGCCGATCGTCGTCGCGCTCGCGATCGCGGTCGCCGCCGGGCCGCCGCTGCTCGTCGGCGCGTCGTGGAACACGTGGTTCCTCCGCGGGCTGACGTTGCTGGTCATCGCCTGTCCCTGCGCGTTCGTCATCTCGACGCCCGTCAGCGTCGTCTCGGGGATCACCAGTGCCGCGCGAAACGGGGTGCTCATCAAGGGCGGTCGCTACCTCGAGGCGGTCGGCGAGAGCGACGTGCTCGCGGTCGACAAGACCGGGACGCTCACCACCGGCGATCTGTCGGTGACCGACGTGATCCCGCTCGAGGGAGCCGACGAGGCCGCCGTCCTCCGGCGCGCGAGCGCGGTCGAACGCCGGAGCGAACACCCCCTCGGGCGTGCGATCGTCGGCTACGCCGAAGAACAGGGGGTCGAGCCCGACGCGCCCGACGTGGCCGACTTCGAGGCGCTGACCGGGAAGGGCGTCCGGGCCGCCGTCGACGGCGAAACGCACTACGTCGGCAAACCGGACCTCTTCGCGGGACTGGCCGATCTCGAGCACGCACACGCGACGACCGACGGCGGGGCGGTCCTCGAGTCCGCGTCGGCCGACGGCGATTCGCAACCGGACTGCGACCGAGACGGCTGTCTCGACGTGCTTCGTGACGTCGTTCCGCGGCTCGAAGCCGAGGGCAAGACCGTCGTGGTCGTCGGTACCGAGGACGGCCCGCTGGGCGTCGTCGGCGTCGCGGATCGGATCCGCCCGGAAGCGGAGTGGGCCGTCTCGCGGCTACGGGAACAGGGCGTTCGCGTCGTAATGCTCACCGGTGACAACGAGGGCACCGCCCGCGCGGTCGCCGAGCAGGTCGGCATCGACGAGTACCACGCCGAGTTGCTCCCCGAGGAGAAACTCGAGTGGATCCGACGACTCGACGGCAAAGCGCGGAGCGCCTCCGGAGAGTCCGAGGAAGCGGGAAGCGTCGCCATGCTCGGCGACGGCATCAACGACGCGCCCGCGCTCGCGACGGCCGACATCGGCATCGCGATGGGCGCGGCGGGGACCGACACGGCCCTCGAGACGGCCGACGTGGCGCTGATGGGCGACGACCTCACCCGCCTCCCGTACCTCTACCGGCTCTCGCGGACGGCCAACGGCGTCATCAGACAGAACATCTGGGCGAGTCTGGCCGTGAAAGCCGTGCTCGCCGTCGGTGCGCCGCTCGGCCTCGTGACGGTGATCCACGCGGTCGTCGTCGGCGACATGGGGATGAGTCTGGGCGTGACGGGCAACGCGATGCGGCTGGCGAATCTCGAGCCCGAGACGCCCGACGCGTTCGAAGGCTCCGCTGCCGACCGGTAACCGGTCCCGCCGCGCTCTCTCGGCGGGACGATCGATCGCCCGTCTGCGGTCTCGTTCTCGTCACGAATCGTTCGCCCGAAGTTCGGATATCGGCTACCTGAGGCGCCCTATACTGCGTTCTGCATTGTTCGGGGACGGCACTAAACGCGGCCGGCACTAACCTAAAAGTGATGACAGAAAACCAGTCCGACAGTCACGGACCGACGGCCGGCGACCGGCGAGCGACGCGGGGCGAACGGCCCCCCGCCGGCCTCGAGAATCGTATCGAGACCGACGCCGGTTCGGAATCGGCCGACGACCTCGAGTACGAGGTCGTGACGACGCCCGTACTCGTCATCGGGGCTGGCGCGGCGGGCGCTCGGGTCGCGATCGAGCTCGCCGAGTCGGGAGTCGAGCCGCTCGTGATCGGCAAGCGCGACCACGGCGACGCCCACACGACGTGGGCGGCCGGCGGCGTCAACGCCGCGCTCGGCTCGCTCGATCCCGATGACGACTGGCCGATCCACGCGGCAGACACGCTCAACGAGGGCCACCACCTGAACGACCCCGAGGCCGTCGAACTGACGGCCCGGGAGATGCCCGACCGCATCCGCGAACTCGCCGACTGGGGAATGCCGTTCGACAGAACCGACGACGGAGCGATCAACCAGCGCTACTTCGGCGCACAGTCCTATCGGCGCACCTGTTTCGTCGGCGACCGGACCGGCGAGGCCATGCTCGAGACGCTCGTCGACCGCGCTCGCGACCTCGGGATTCCCCACCGTGAGAACGTGATGATCACGCGGCTGCTCTCCGACGGCGAGCGCGTCGACGGTGCCGTCGGCTTCGACATGGAGACCGGCGAGGAACTGTTGTTCCGGACGAACCACGTCGTGCTCGCGGCCGGCGGGTTCTCCGCCCTCTATCACCGCCACTCCTCGCGAGACGACGAGAACAACGGCGACGGTCAGGCGCTGGCGCTCGAGGCCGGTGCGCGGCTGCTCGACCTCGAGTTCGTCCAGTTCCATCCGACCGGGATGGTCGGCGAGCGCTACGGCGAGGAGTGGGACGGCCGACTCGTCACGGAGGCGGTCCGCGGCGAAGGCGGGCGGCTGTACAACGCCGACGGAGAGCGGTTCATGGAGCGCTACTCGCCCGATCAGATGGAACTCGACGCCCGCGACGTCGTCGCACGGGCCATCGCGCAGGAAGTTCGCGAGGGACGAGGGACCGACGAGGGCGGTGTCTTCCTCGACATTTCCCACCGGGACCCCGAGTACGTCCGCGAGCGGCTGCCGTCGATGGTCGAGCGCTTCGACTCGCTCGGCGTCGACATCACCGAGGAGCCGATGACGGTCGCGCCGACGGCTCACTACACCATGGGCGGCGTCGACATCGACTTTCGGACCGGTGAGACCGGCGTCGAGGGGCTCTATGCCGTCGGCGAAACGGTCGCCGGCGTCCACGGCGCGAACCGCCTGGGCGGGAACTCGCTGGCCGAAACGGTCGCGATCGGGAAACTCGTCGGCGACCACGTCGCGAGCGCGGTGACCCGGGTCGACGAGGATCCCGGCGTCACCGACGGCCAGCGCGCACTGGCCGAGCGGGAATTCCGCGCTCACCGCGCGCTCGCCGCCTCGGACGGTACCGTCACGCCGACGGAACTCCTCGCTGACCTCGGCGACATGCTCTGGGACCACGCCGGCATTCTCCGCAACGAAGCGGGGCTCCGAGAAGGACTGGCGAAACTCGAGGCGCTCCGGACGCGGACGACCGACCTTCGCGTCGACGGCGACCTGACGTCCAAATCGTTCGAGTACGCCGTGGACCTCTCTGCGAGCCTCACCGTCGCGGAAGCCGCTCTCCGGGCGGCGCTCGAGCGCACCGAGTCCCGCGGCGCGCACCACCGGACGGACTACCCCGAGACGGACCCCGACTGGCGAGTGAACCTCGTCGTCTCTGCCGACACCGGGGAGCTGTCCATCGATCGCCGCGGCGTGGCCGAACCCAGCGAACCGGTTCGGGAGGCCCTCGCGGAAGGGTACGAACTCGACTACCACCACCTCGAGTGAGCGAGTGTGAGTACGAGGCCAGCGATCGGCGCTAACCGAGACGCATATTCGTTTTCGGTCCCCTACTCCCGTATCCACACCTTCGCATGAGAGACGAGGCACACGACGTCCTCCGGCAGGATCCCGTGATGGCGGGGCTGATCGACCGACACGATCCGTACGTCGAACCCGACTGGGACGAGTACGAACGACTCTGCATCTCGATCATCAACCAACAGCTCTCGACGGCGAGCGCGGCGGCCGTCCGTGAGCGCGTGTTCGATCTCCTCGACGGGGACGTGACTCCCGAGGCCGTCTTAGCCGCGGAGGACGCGGCGCTCCGGGATGCTGGACTCTCGGAAATGAAAGTCGAGTACCTCCGGAACGCCGCCCGCGCGTTTCGGGAGCGGGACTACACGCGAGCGGGGCTCGCCTCCTACTCCGACGAGGAAGTCATCGATCTCCTCACCGAAATCAAGGGGATCGGCGCGTGGACGGCGCGGATGTACCTCCTGTTCGTCCTCGAGCGGCCGGATGTCCTCCCCCTCGGTGATCTCGCCGTTCGCCGCGGGATCGAGCAGTTGTACGGGGACGGTGACGACCTCACCCGTGGAGAGATGCGCGAGATCGCCGAGCCGTGGCGGCCGTATCGCAGCGTCGCGACGCGATACATCTGGGCCGAGTACGAGTCGGACTGAGTCCGTCGTCCGAGCCGCCCATAGCGGACGGCAGTCGATCGTACTCGAATCGAAACCCCGGTAACAGCGTACTACCCGTCGAGCGCACCATGAAACGGGTTCTATTAGAACCGATAATAACCGATTACGCCCCGGCCTGTGCCGGCCGGAAGAGGGGTCTCGAGAAACGCGTAACTGACCGACGAGAGGGTCCCGGTCACTGAAGTACAGATCTGTCTCATAGCAGAACGCGATGGCAAACGATCCTTCCTCGAGTGACACTGACGCACCGAACCAGCGACGAATGACGAACGACACCGAACGGATCAGGGAGTGGGCCGAGGCTCGCGACGCCGTTCCGGTCAGGGTACGGGACAGCGACGACCACGGCTACTCGTTCGCTCGGCGAGACGAGATCGGCGAGCACCACGAGGAGTACACCTGGGACGAGTTCAACGACCGCTTCCAGGACGAGGACCTCGTGTTCGTCTATCACGAAGACGAGACGTCGGACGACGAGATGGGCTTCTTCGAGATCGTCGAACGCGAGCAGGCCTTCGAACGGGCCGACCTCGGCCGCGACGAGTTCGAGGATTCGCTGCGGCGCGGCGAGACGGTGACAACCGAGATCGTCGAGACACAGGTCGTCGAACAGGAGATCGTCGAACGGGATACGATCGAGAGCGAAGTGGTCGACACGGAAGTGGTCGATCGGGACGTCGTCGACTCCGAACTCCTGAGCCGCGAGATCGTCGACACCGAGTTCGTGAGCGACGACATGATAGAACTGATCGTCGACGAAACCCACCTCGAGACCATCGAGGAGATCGAACGCTACACCGTCGAGAGTCGTGTCGTCGACGTCGACATCGACCAGGACGAGGAGATCGAACGTGACGAGATCGAGTCGGTCGAAACGGACATCGAACTCGAGAGCGTGCAGCGGTCGATCCTCGAGAGCGACGTCGTCCGCTCGGACGTGATGGCCGACGAAGTGATCGAGCGGGAGGTGATCCAGAGCCAGCGGACCGAAGGCGACACCGTCCGGAGCGAACTCATCGAGCGCCGAACGGTCGAGGAGGAGGTCGCCGAGCAGGTGCAGATGCGATACATGCTCGAGGAGACCGAACTGCTCGAGACGGAGGTGGTCGCCAGCGAGGTGATCGAGGGCGAAATAATCGAAGTCGACGAGTACGAGGGGATGGAAACCGAACCCGCCGGGACGACGACCGGCGAGGCGACGGCGACCACCGACACCGGAATGGAGACGGCGAACGAGACGTCGGAACCGGCCGCGGTCGAACTCTCTCAAAGCGAGCAAGGGAAAGACGTCGTCGACGAGACGGGCCAGCAGATCGGCATGGTCGCCGAGGTCGAGGGACAGACCGCCTACGTCGATCCGGAGCCCGGGCTGACGGATCGGCTCAAGGCCCGGATGAACTGGGGCGGCCACGGCGACGACGACTACCCGATCGACTCGTCGCAAATAAAGGAGATCACCGACGACAGCGTCGTCATCCACAGCGAGTGAGCAGTCACCCCACGCTCGGAGTGGCCGCCGCGGTATGTGGCGGCTGGTGCCGAGCGATAGCGCCTACTCGAGGTCGAAGCGGTCCAGCTTCATGACCTTGCTCCACGTGTCCACGAAGTCACGCACGAACTTCTCTTCCTCGCTCGCGTAGACGTCCGCGATGGCGCGAAGTCTGGAGTTCGATCCGAAGATGAGGTCCACGCGGGATCCCTGCCACTCGACGTCACCCGTCTCGCGGTCGCGCAGTTCGTAGACTCCCTCCGACTCGGAGGCTTCCTCCCACTCGTAGCCCATGTCGAGCAGGTTCACGAAGAAGTCGTTGGTCAACGTCTCCGGCTCGTCGGTGAAGACGCCGAGGTCGGAGTTCTGGTAGTTCGCGTCCAGCGCGCGCATGCCGCCGACGAGAACCGTCATCTCGGCCGCCGTCAGATCCAGCAGGTCGGCGTGGTCGACCAGCAGGTCCTCGGGCGGTTCGTCGTACTCGCCGCCGAAGTAGTTGCGGAACCCGTCGACGGTCGGTTTGAGCGCCTCGACGGACTCGACGTCGGTCTGTTCCTGCGTGGCATCCGTCCGTCCGGGCTCGAACGGGATCTCCACGTCGTAGCCGGCGTCCGCCGCGGCCTGTTCGACGGCCGCGTAGCCGCCCAGCACGATGAGGTCGGCGAGTGAGACGCGCACGTCGTCGGATCGCGAGCCGTTGAACTCCTCCTGGATCGCTTCGTAGGTCTCGAGCACGGTCTCGAGCTGGTCGGGCTCGTTGACTTCCCAGCTATTCTGGGGCTCGAGACGGATACGAGCGCCGTTCGCGCCGCCACGCTTGTCGCTGTCGCGGTAGGTCGACGCCGCCGCCCAGGCGGTCTTGACCAGCTGGGAGACGGACAGCTCCGACTCGAGGATCTCGCCTTTGAGCTCGGCGGCCTCCTCGTCCCCGATGAGGTCGTAGTCGGCGTCGGGGACGGGATCCTGCCAGACGAACGTCTCGTCCGGCACGTCGGGGCCGAGGAACCGCTCCGGCGGGCCCATGTCGCGGTGGATCAGCTTGTACCACGCCCGCGCGAAGGCGTCGAGGAACTCCGGGGGATTGTCGCGGAAGTTCTCGATGATCTCCCGGAACTCCGGATCCCGCTTGAGGGCGAGGTCCGTCGTCATCATCATGGGGGCGTGCTTCTCCGACGGATCGTGGGCGTCCGGCACGGTGTCGTAGGCCTCTTCCTCGACCGGCTGCCACTGCTTTGCGCCGACGGGGCTCTCCGTCAGTTCCCACTCGTAATCGAGCAGGTTGTCGAGGTAGGAGGTGTCCCACATCGTCGGCCACTGGTTCCAGGCGCCTTCGATGCCGCTGGTGGTCGTCTCGGAGCCCTTCCCGGAGTCGGGCCAGCCGAGGCCCTGCTCCTCGATGGGGGCCGCCTCGGGCGCGGGGCCCATGTCGTCGTTGGCGGCGCCGTGGGACTTCCCGAACGTGTGGCCGCCGGCGATGAGCGCGGCCGTCTCCTCGTCGTCCATCGCCATGCGGCCGAACGATTGGCGGATCCGCTTTGCCGACTTGAGCGGCTCGGGCTCGCCGTTCGGTCCCTCGGGGTCCACGTAGATGAGCCCCATCACGGTGGCGGCGAGGGGCTCGTCGAGTTCGTCGTCCTCGCCGAAACGCTGGTCCTGCGGGGCTTCCCACTCGGTCTCGGGGCCCCAGTAGACGGCCTCGTCGGGCTCGAACTCGTCCTCGCGACCGCCGGCCCAGCCGAGCGTCTCCATGCCCATCGACTCGAGGGCGACGTTGCCTGCCAGGACGATCAGGTCGGCCCACGAGAGCTTGCGGCCGTACTTCTGCTTGATCGGCTCGAGCAGCCGCCGCGCCTTGTCGAGATTCCCGTTGTCGGGCCAGCTGTTGAGCGGCGCGAAGCGCTGCGTCCCGCCGGACGCGCCACCGCGGCCGTCGACGGTGCGGTACGTGCCGGCGCTGTGCCACGCCATCCGGATGAACAGCGGTCCGTAGTGGCCGTAGTCGGCCGGCCACCAGTCCTGTGACGTCGTCATCAAGTCCTTCAGGTCCGCCTTCACCTCCTCGAGGTCGAGTTTCTGGAACTCCTCGGCGTAATCGAAGTCCTCGCCGTACGGGCTGACGTCGCTGGCGTTCTGGTCGAGAATATCGAGGTTCAACCGGTTCGGCCACCACTCGTGATTCGTTCGTCTGTTTGTCATGGGGAGTCTCCTACAACTGGCAGACAGGATTCTGGAATAATAGATGTACCGATGGGAATTTCAATTTCGCATTTCTCTTATATTGTTTCCGATACTGCAAACGTCGGCGTGGGAACGGCACACGTCCGCAACTCGGTCGACACGAGCCGACTCGAGGGACGACGGATAGAAAATGGAACGCCGGCGCGACGACCGTCCGGAGCTGACGGTCGCGCGACTACTCCTCTTCCTCGGGCGTGTCGCCGGCGTCGGCGTCGACCCGGCGGCTGACGTCGACCTGGTAGTTCCCGAGGATGTCCCGCCCGAGCAAGACGGGGTAATCCATGTGGCTGCGGTCCTCGACGCTGGCAGTGACGGTGTGTTGGTTGCCGCCGACACCGACGACGACGTCGACGACGGGGCGGCTCTTGGACTGCTTGCTGCTGCCCGATCGGATGCGGGTAATCGACTTGATCGGGCCGGCGCCGATGTCGGCGGCGAGGCTGGTGTCGATGCTCGTCCGCGTCGCGCCCGTGTCCGACTTGGCGAGCACCGACTTCGAGCCGCTGGTCCCCGAGAGAACGACCTCCTCGGTGTAACCGATCACCGCCGGCTCCGTGTCCCGGGTGACCGCTTCGGCCGGCTGGGCCGTCGGCCGGGAGTCGTCGAGAACGTTCGCGAGGTCCTGGACGCGCTCGTCGTCGACCTCGCCGCCGGCGCGTTCGATCGCCAGTTTACCGATGTACGGCGCAGGACTCACCTGGGTCGCCTCGTAGAGCCCCTTGAACCCCGCGGTCGGGTTGACCTCGAGGACGAACCAGCCCTCGTCGCCCTCGACGAGGTCGACGCCGGCGTAGTCGAGGCCGACGACGTTCGCCGCTCGGCGCGCCATCTCGGCGGCTTCCTCGGGGAGATCGTCGGTCGCGTCCTCGACCGAGCCGCCGAGCGCGACGTTGGTCCGCCAATCGTTGTCCGGCGCGTAGCGGTACATCGCACCGACGATCTCGTCGCCGACGACGTAGACGCGCAGGTCGCGGTTGGGGACATCCTCCTGATTGACGAGTTCCTGCAGGAAGGCGTACCGGTTGCCGACCTTGGCGTTGATCGGATCGTCGGGGCCGACTTTCCACGTGCCGCCGCCGTGTGTGCCGATCGCGGTCTTGTACACTGCTTCCTCGCCGTAGCGATCCCGCGCAGCGTTCAACATATCGGCGCTGAGCGCGAGGGTGACGTCGGGCGTCCGCACGTCGTTCGAGGCGAGCGCGGTCGCGGTCGAGAGCTTGTGCATCGCCGTCATCACGGTGCTCGGCTCGTTGAGCGTCGGCACGAGCTGTGAGAAGGCGTTGACCAGCCCGAGTTCCTCGGCGGGCTGTTCGGTGTTCGACAGCAGCATCCGATTCGCGATCACGTCGACGGGCGGCTCGAGAACGGGACTGCCGTCTTCGACGCTGATCGACGTGTTCTCGGCCCGAAGCCATTCGGTGTCGTGGCCGAGGTCTTCGACCGCGTTGAGAATCGCTTTCGTTTCCTTACTCGTATGAAGGCTCAATACCCCGACGGTTACGGGATCGGCACCGGCCATAGCGGCTAGACGCTGAGCCGTCGGATAAGTATTGATAGTCACTTCTTTCAATGTTCAACGGCCTGTCTCGTCGCCGATTCGGCCGGCGTCGTCCAGCGGTCGCTCTGCCTACCCGATCACCGACCGAACCTGCCGCGGATCGACGAGACCGCTCAGCACCGCCAGCACGGCCCAGGTGACCGCCCCGAGCGTGATCGCACCGATCAGCATGAACAGACTCGAGACCATCGGCGTCACGAGCAAGACGGCGACCGCCATCACGCCGGTGATCGCACAGATGAGTCCCGTCGTGCGAGCCAGCCGCGTGACGTTCAGCGAGAGCTCGGTGTGGACGACGTAGAGGTTGACCGCGACGTACACCGAGTGAGTCGCGACCGTCGCGATCGCCGCGCCGACGACGCCGATTCGCGGGATTAACACGATATTCAGGCCGAGGTTCGCGAGCGCCGTCAGCCCCTTCGCGATCGCGCGCGCTCGAGCGCGTCCGAGGTAATCCAGACTGTCACTGGTCAGGTTCGTGATCGCCTGTAACACGACGAAGCCGGCCAGCACCTGCAGGACGGGCACCGCGGCCGCGTAGTCCTGCCCGAAGACCATCGTCAGGAACGGCCCCGCGACGATCGCGAGTCCGGCCGCGGCCGGGATGTAGAGCAACAGGACGTTCGTCAGCGATTTCTCGTAGATCCGCCGCGCCTCGGCGAGTTCGTCGGCCGCCTTCTGCTCGCCGAAGTTCGGCGAGATCGTGAAGCCGAGCGACGCCGCCGGTGCGAGAAGGAAGTCCGATATCTGCTTTGCAAGCGTGTAGAACGCCACCGCGGCGGGATTCAAGATCAGTCCGACCAGAACGATGTCGATCTGCTTGTCGATGACGTTCGCGCTCTGGGTCGCCGTCAGCGGCACGCTGTACTCGAGGAGCCGACGGGAGAGGCCGTCCTCGTACTCGTCGGCCGCGTCATACTGCCGGTAGAAGCCGTAGTAGAGGACGCCGATCCCGAAGACGCCAGCGATCGCGTAGCCGACGATGTAGCCGAAAAAGGCCCCGAGCGCGCCGAGGCCGGCGAGGACGAAGACGACGGCGAAGAGCAGCCGTCCCGCGCCGTTGATCGCCTGAACGATAGCGCTGTAGCCGAGGTGGTTGAACCCCTGAAACGCCACCTGCGAGAAGGTGCTCGCGGAGTAGGCGACGAGATAGAGGACGCCCGCCGCGAGAAACGGGGCCGCGTTCGGTTCGTTGAGCGCGATCGCGATCCAGTCGTGAAAGAGCAACAGGACGTACGCGACGAACGATATCAGGACCAGTTTGGCCGTGACCGTCGTCTTGAGAAGATGGGGTATCTGTCCCGAATCCGTCTCCCGGTACTCCGAGAGATACCGGGCGACGGACCGCGAGAGACCGAGATCCGCGAACAGCTGGACGATAGCCAGCACTCCGATCGCCCAGTACAGCGCGCCGTACCCGTCCGGGTCGAGCAGGTACCGCGCCAGTACGAACATCAGCAGCGCGCTCGAGATCATGTAGATCGCGCGCGCAACGAGCGTTGCCTTGAAGCCGTGAACGATGTGATCCTCCCTGTTCATTCGACGTAATGGGTGCGATGAGACGCGCGTATCCGCCCGACGGTGCAGCCGATAGCGACCAACGTACTCCCCGCATCGAGGGATCGACCAATTGTAATGCGGGGGCAACTGACGGAAACCGATCGTAACGAGCGCGGTGACGGCCGGGTTTCCGGCACGGAGGTCGCTCTGGACCGCGATCCGAGCGGCTCGGGTGCGGTCCCCGGTGGTAACGCGATTCAAACGACCGAAAGCATCCCGTACGACCCGAAGAGCGGAGTGACGCGGAGAGAGAGCATCGGTAGGGTGATCGAACGACCGGCAGACGGGTTCCGATCGGACGCTGAGAAAAGACGCGAACCGAGAGCGGAAAACGGGTTCAGAATCAGCCTACAGGTACGAGGAGTCCCACCGAGTCGCTTTCCGTCGGTTCCCGCAGTTGTTACACTCGATTCGCCCCATCGCGTCCATCGCGTTGTCGATCGAGTCGCAGTTCCCGCAGAACCAGGCGTATCGATCGTGTCGATCCTTCGTTCGGTAGGCCGTGTAAAACGGCGCCTTCGATCCGCGGGCGGCCTCGCCGTAGCTCACGTAGATCGTCTCGCCGTCGACCGACACCTCGTCGATCGCACCCCATTCGCCGTCGTCCTCGAGGTCGCTCTCGGCGTAGACGTTCTCCGTGAACGTTTCGTCGCCGATCTCGACCTCGCGCTGGCCCGCCTGTTCGAACCCGTGCTCCCGGTAGAACTGGTTACCGCCCTCGTTGTCCGCGAGAACGAAACACTGAATGGCGTCCGCGCCTTCCTCGAGCAGCGCTTCGCGGGTTCGGACGAGCAGGCGGACGCCGGTCCCGCCGTCGCGGTGGTCGGGGTGGATGTGTAGCCAGAGGAGGTGGCCCGTGTTGGCCTGTTGACCGACCAGTTCGCTCTGGGAGAAGCCGACGACCTCGCCGTCGCGCTCGACGACCAGAAAGAGGAGGCGATCGTCGTCGAGGTCGTCGGCGAAGGATTCGCCATACCACTGCTGGACCGCATCCTCGATCGTGTCCTCGTCGAGAAAGGCGGTGTACGTAGAGTTGAGCGACTCGTGTGCGATCGACCGAATCGCGTCGGCGTCGTCGGTAGTTGCCTCACGAATTTCCATGCAGCGTCATACTACAGCCAGATACAAAACGTATGCCCACAGTCCCAGATCTTGCACGACGTTGTTCGAGCGAAACGGGGTTTCTCCGGAAAAAACGACACGGAACCGCTCGAGAGCGCGCGAAGGACGCAATTCACGGTCCGAAAGGGAGAAGATTCACGGTGATGCCGCCGGAGAAGGTGGTATGAGCGACGACGCCACCGCGACGGAACCGCCCGACGAGCCACCGCACTCCGAACCCATGAACGAGGCGTTTACCTACAACGGCGGCCGGGTCGACCCCGGCGAATCGGCGAACATCCGGTACGGTATCAGCGAGACGTATCTCGGGGACCCCGTCAGAATCCCCGTCACGGTGATCAACGGCGAACATCCAGGTCCCACGGTCTTTCTCTCTGCGGCGGCCCACGGGGACGAACTCAACGGGATCGAAGTCGTCCGCGAGGTGGCCCACGACTGGGATCACTCCATCCTCCACGGAACGCTCGTCTGTCTACCCGTGATGAACGTTCCCGGGTTCCTCGCTCAGGAGCGGTATCTCCCGATCTACGATCGGGATCTGAACCGGTCGTTTCCCGGCCGCGAGGGGTCGACTAGCGCCATGCGGATGGCCCACCAGATCTACACGAACTTCATCGAGCCCTGCGACCTCGGCATCGACTTTCACACGTCGACTCGTGGACGAACGAACATGCTTCACGTCCGGGCGAACATGGAACGGTCGGACGTGAGCAGGCTCGCCAAGGCGTTCAGTTCGAACGTCATCATCGCCGGCGAGGGACCGTCGGGGACGCTCCGTCGCGAGGCGACCGACGCCGGCATTCCCACGATCACCGTCGAGATGGGCGAAGCCCACCGGTTCCAGCGCCGGCTGATCGATCGCGCGCTCACCGGCGTCGCGAGCGTCCTCGCCGAGTTCGGACTCCATCGGGAGTCGTCGGTCCACTGGCCCGGCTGGCGGACCGTCATCGACTCCGACGACGAGAAGACCTGGCTCCGCGCCGACGCGGGCGGCATCGTCGACATGAAACGCGGCCGCGGTGCGCTCGTCGAAGAGGGGGAGGTCATCTGTACAATCACCAATCCGTTCAAAGAAGAGGAGGACATCGTCACCGTCGACGCCCCCTTCACGGGCCTCATCGTCGGCGTTCTCGAGAATCCGGTCGTCTACCCGGGGAACCCGCTCTGTCACCTCGTCGGCCTCTCGCCGGACACGCTCACCGCATTAGAGCGCGAGCGGACGACCGAGAGTTCGCGATCGGACCTCTGAGCGACCGCCCGCCGACGAAAAAGTCGGACATCCGAAAGGATTCGCCCGAACCGATTCGGGATTTGTCCGGTATTCGGTTTCGTTTCCGTGAATTCCTTCGTGCGGAGACAGGTCGCTGGCGGCGATAAAAGTAACTTCTATACCCCCACGGTCTAACGGACCACATGAGCGTATGAGTCAGTCTTACAATCGCGGTCTCATCGAGGACTTCGGCCGCTGGAAGGAGTTCTCGGCCGGCATGTGGGCGTGGATCTTCCACAAGTTCACCGGATGGGTGTTGATCGGTTACCTGTTTACCCACATCGCCGTGCTGAGTACCTCCATCGGCGCAGCCGATGCGACCGCAGCGACGCTGAGCGCAGAAAGCGACATCTACACCACGACGCTACAGGGGCTCGAGGGGCTGTTCCTCATCCGTCTGCTCGAGATCGGCCTGCTCGCGGTCGCCGTCTTCCACATCCTGAACGGCCTCCGCCTGCTGATGGTCGACCTCGGCGTCGGGCTGGATTCGCAGGACAAGAGCTTCTACGCCTCGCTGGTGTTGACGGGTGCGATCACCGTCGCGAGCGTCCCGACCTTCCTCACGGGGGTGTCGATCTGATGGCGGAACGGTACTCCTCGTTCACGCCCGGCGGCACGCGCTGGTTCCTCCAGCGCATCACGGCGGCGTTTCTGGTCGTTGTTCTCGCTTTCCACTTCTTCCTCCTGCACTTCGTGAACCACGCGTACGAGGTAACCTTCTTGGGCACTCAGGCCCGAATGGAGAACATCGGTTACTTCCTCACGATGGTGCTGTTCCTGATCACCGCCGCGTTCCACGGCGTCAACGGCGTCTACAACGCGCTGGTCAATCAGGGACTCGAGGGCAGCCCGAAGAAGGCCGTGCTGGCGGTGCTGTCGCTGGCCGGCCTTGCACTCGTCGCGCAGGGAGTCTACGTGGCACTCACCATGTCGGGGATGATCTAACATGAGTACGCAACAAGCCGAACCCGAAAGCCAGGAAGCACCGAAAGACCCGGAGATGCAGGGCGCGGAATCGCCCGCCGCGGAGAAACAGAAAGAGGGCGGGATGGTCGACCAGACGTCGACCGACGCGTCGGAACTCGAGGGGGAGACGGTCCACATCAAAGTGTTCCGCTACGACCCCGAAGTCGAGGGCAAGCAGGAACCCCGCTTCGACGACTTCCACGTCCCCTTTGAGAAGGGAATGACCGTCCTCGACTCGGTCATGTACGCCCGCGACGAGTACGACTCGTCGCTGACCTTCCGACACTCCTGTCGGCAGGCCGTCTGTGGCTCCGACGCCTTCTTCGTCAACGGCAAACAGCGACTGGGCTGTAAGACCCAGATCGCCGACTTAGAGCAGCCGGTTCGCATCGAACCGCTGCCCCACCAGGAGGTCGTCAAAGACCTGGTCGTCGACATGGACCACTTCTACGACCAGATGCACACCGTCGAGCCGTACTTCCAGGACGAGGACACGCCCGCGACCGAAGACCTCGAGGAACAGCGCCAGAGCCCGGAAAACCGCGAGAAGATCAAGATGTCCTCGCGATGTATCTGGTGCGGTGCGTGTATGTCCTCGTGTAACATCGCGGCCGGCGACAACGAGTATCTCGGTCCTGCGGCGATCAACAAGGCCTACAAGTTCGCGATGGACGATCGCGAGAGCGAGGAGATCAAAGAGCATCGACTCCGCATCCTCGAGCAGGAACACGGCGTCTGGCGGTGCCAGACCCAGTTCTCCTGTACCGAGGTGTGTCCGAAAGACATTCCGCTCACCGAGCACATTCAGGAGCTCAAGCGGGAAGCGGTCAAGAAGAACCTGAAGTTCTGGTAACCATGTACGAACACGACGTTATCGTGGTCGGCGCAGGCGGTGCCGGCCTCCGAGCGGCGGTCGCGGCGCACGAAGCGGGAGCCGACGTGGCGATGGTCTCGAAGCTCCACCCCGTCCGTAGCCACACCGGCGCGGCGGAAGGCGGCATCAACGCCGCCCTCCAAGAGGGCGACGACTGGGAACTCCACGCTTACGACACGATGAAGGGGTCGGACTACCTCGGCGACGCGCCGGCGGTCGAGACCCTCGCGAAGAACGCCCCAGAGGAGACGATGAATCTGGAACACTGGGGGATGCCGTTCTCCCGCGAGGAGGACGGCCGGGTCTCCCAGCGTCCGTTCGGCGGCCTCTCCTATCCGCGAACGACGTACGCCGGAGCGGAGACCGGCCACCACCTGCTGCACACGATGTACGAGCAGGTCGTCAAACGCGGCATTCAGGTCTACGACGAGTGGTACGTCATGGATCTGGCGACGACCGACGAACCGGACCCGAACGACCGCGAGTGTCACGGCGTCGTCGCCTACGACGTCCAGTCCGGCAATATCGAGGGCTTCAAAGCGAACCAGGGCGTCGTCCTCGCGACCGGCGGCCCCGGGCAGGCCTTCGACCACACCACCAACGCCGTCTCCTGTACCGGCGACGGCCACGCGATGGCCTACCGTGCTGGCGCGCCCCTCGAGGACATGGAGTTCATCCAGTTCCACCCGACCTCGCTGCCCTCCACGGGCGTCCTCATCAGTGAGGGTGTCCGCGGGGAAGGCGGCATCCTCTACAACAGCGAGGGCGAGCGGTTCATGTTCGAGTACGGCTACGCGAACAACTCCGGCGAGCTCGCCTCCCGCGACGTCGTCGCCCGCGCCGAACTCACCGAGGTCGACGAAGGGCGGGGCGTCAACGACGAGTACGTCCACCTCGACATGCGCCACCTCGGCGAGGAGCGCATCATGGACCGCCTCGAGAACATCCTCCACCTCGCGGAGGACTTCGAGGGCGTCGACGGCCTCGTCGAGCCGATGCCGGTCAAGCCCGGCCAGCACTACGCGATGGGGGGCATCGAGGTCGACGAAAACGGGCAGACCTGCGTCAACGGCCTCTACGCCGCCGGCGAGTGCGCCTGCGTCTCCGTCCACGGCGGCAACCGCCTCGGCGGTAACGCCCTGCCCGAACTGATCGTCTTCGGCAAGCGCGCCGGCCGCCACGCCGCCGGTGACGACCTCGGCGAGGCCGAGATTCGGACCGGCTACGGCGACGACGTCGAAGACGAGACCGACGCCGACCTCCCGGTCCGACCCGGCGAAGCCGGCCTCGACACGACCGGCGGCGTCGCCGCAGACGGCGGTGTCACCGCCGACGCGGAGGGCGTTCTCCAGCGGAAAGTCGAGAGCGCCCGCGAGCGCGTCGACCGCCTGATGGACAAAGACGACGGCGTCCAGCACGCCGAGATCCGATCGAAGCTCCAGCAGGCGATGACGGACTACGTCAACGTCTTCCGCACGGAGGAGGGCATCAAGAAGGCACTGAAGGTTATCCGCGAGTGCCGCCAGGAGTATCAAGACGTCTACGTCGACGACCCGTCGCGGACGTTCAACACCGACCTCCAGCAGACCATCGAGACGCGAAACCTGATCGACGTCGCCGAGACGATCGCGCTCGGCGCGCTCGTCCGCAACGAGTTCCGCGGTGCACACTGGCGACAGGAGAACCAGATCCGCGACGACGAGAACTGGCTCAAGCACACGCTCATCTCGTGGGACGACGGCGAACCCTCGATCTTCTACCGACCGGTCATCCTCGAGGGCGAGAACAAGACCTACGAGCCGAAAGAACGCAGTTACTGACCGCGAATCGCCGTCTCCGTTTTCCCGGCCGTGATCCGACCGCCACCTCGAGTAGAATCGTTTATCCCTCCTCCAGCGAATAGCGAATATATGGGCATCGTTCCACTGCTCGGCATCGTCGCGTCTCTCTCGAGCGCCTCCATTCTGACCGGCCCGCTACTGTTCAGTGCAGTCGTGTTCGCGCCTGCAGCGCTCCTGGTGGTGCTCTGGGTTCTCATGCGATTTTTCTTCAGTAGCGGGTCGGCGGCCTGAGAACGCGGTCGCTCCCGCCGCTCGGTCGGATCGCTACAGCCCCAGCGTCTCGAGTAGGTCGATGCCGACGCCGACGTGTTCGACTACTTTGTAGCCGAGGTAGATTCCGACGATCCCCATAATTCCGGGCAGCTCCGGCGGCGCCGGGATCGGAATGTTGAGAAATCGGAACAGTGCGCCGGTGACCAGTCCGGTCAGGAGCGCGAGGACGGTGAGCTGCGTCGACATTGCTACCGCACTGATTCGTCGGAGCGCGTATAAATAACCGGTTGCTGATCGATTCACGGTGACGAGATACCGTCTCGGCTACACGCCGACTGCTATCGTCGCTCGATTGCGGTCACGACGATCGCCTACCCCCCAGTATGGTTGGAACGACGGTTTTCGAGGGTCGATACGCCCGATCGACGATCGACAGGACCGTCATCGACAACGGGCGTCCTCCGATTCGGCCCCATTTTTTCGACGATCGTTGTAGAGGCGATTTATTATCGTCGAAAAAGAGTGGTGCAAGTATGACCTCGACAACGACGACGGGGCTCGATGCATCGGTACCGACCGACCTCGATTCCGCTCGAGCGAAACTGGTGTACCTGTATCTCGCCGCCGGCGGGAGCGCGACCGCCGAGGAACTCTGTGACGACCTCGCGGTCAGCAAGGGGACCGTCCTTTCGATCACCGGAACACTCCGGGATCGGGGGTACCTCGAGCGGCGGGACGGCCGGTTCGAACTCGCCTAAATCGCAGATCGACCGATTCGAACGGCCGAGAGCGGGTTCCGAGCGCTGCGGGGAACCCGTGATCCGGGGAAGGGCAGGCAGTCCACCGACACTGACCGCGAGCGAACGGAGTGAGCGAGCGGGCCGACGACTGACTCGGAGCGGGGACGCGGCGCGAAGCGCCGCGGCGAAGCGAGCGGCGTAGCCGCGAGCCGAGCGGAGAGGAAGGAGGAGTGCTTTTGATCGAAACTAAGCTGGAGCTTCGCTCCCGCGAGGTGCGAGAGAGCTTCGCTCTCTCGAGATGTTGCCGAGGGCCGTGAAGCGGCCCGCAGCGTAAAATTTCGTTCTTAGAGCTCGATCCGCTCGACCAACTGCTCGCGGTTCTCGTTCGTGTTGAGCGCGACGATGCGGATCTCCTCTTCGAGCCCGGAGTCCTCGAGTTTGGCCTTGAGCAGGTTGTCGACCTGGTAGACGCCGGCGGCGTTGGTCATCTCGATTTCGACCATGACGGGCGTGGTGTCGCCCTGCTGGAGGGAGACGCGGCTAATGGCCTGGCTCGAGAGGGTGTTGATCCCTCGGCCGCCGTGCTCGTAGGGGATCCGGGAGCGGCCGTGTTCCATGTCCAGCGCGTCGGCGACGCGGATGACGCCAGCCTCGGTCGTCAGGGGCGTCTCCGAGCGGTGGTGACAGAGGATCGCGTGGAGCACCTCGCCTTTCATCCGGACGGTGTCGACGACGTCGTAGAACTCGGGGAGGACTCGCTCGAGGATGTCCGCAGCGAGCGGAATGGAGTAGTAGGCGTGGCTGTCGCGGTGGACGACGTGGCCGACGTCGTGGAGGGTCGCCGCGAGCGCGATGATGACCGACTCGTCGGCCTCGGCCAACCCCTGCTGGCGCGCGCCGTTGAAGTCGACGTCGCCCTGCTTGAGGAGATCGTACAGGCACAGCGCCCGGTTGCGGACGATCTCGATGTGTTTCGTCCCGTGGTCGTTGTACCGCATCCGGTCGACCGCATTGACGTTCTGGGCCTCGAGGTAGGCCGCGATCTCGTCGTCGGTCTTGACGTACTCGAGGACGGCGTTTAGCTTCTCGTCGGGGAAGGCGTGATTGTCGTCGGGAGAGTAGACGCGGCGGGGGTCCTCGTCGGCGGCAGAATCACTCATACCGGAACGTCGGCTGCCTGCTTAAAAAGCTCTGCGCCGTCGCGTGTGGGGCTGTTCGTGCCGATCCGTCAGGAGAGGACCTCGACGGCGGCCTCGACCTCGTCGTAATCGGGCTCGACGCCGGGATCGTCGCTGACCCACGCGTACGTGATCTCGCCGTCGCCGTCGACGACGAACACGGCTCGCTTGGCGACGCCGTAGACGCCCAGATCGGCGAAGTCCATCGCGATGCCGTAGTCGTTGGTGACCTCCTTGTTGTAGTCGCTGATGAGGCCGAACTCGAGGCCGTTCTGTTCGCGGAACTCGTTCAGGGTGAACGGGGAGTCCCGGCTGATGCCGTAGACGGTGGCATCGAGGTCGTTGAAGTCGGCCAGCCGGTCCTGGAACGCACACATCTCGGTCGTACAGACGCTGGTGAACGCACCGGGGAAGAACGCGAGAACGATCGGTGCTTCGTCTGAGAGGCGCTCCGAGAGGGTGAATTCCTCGATGTCGCCGTTTGCGAGCGGTGCGGTGAAGTCGGGTGCGGCGTCTCCGGTCGTTACCATCGTCCGCGTATTACATCTAATCCGGAAAGACAGTTTCGCTCGCGGAATTACCGGGGATATTCCGCCGAGTAAGGGGCGGATCGCTACGGCTAGCAAGCGAACGTGGTTCTCCGCGAATCTCGCGGTCAGGGCGACTGTCGCGGCCGCTTGCTTGCCTTATCGGTCCAAAAAGGTTATAATTGCCAGCGGGTAAGCCACGCATAGAGATGGTAGTCGAAACCGCACCGCTGTTCATCCCCGGCGGCATGGGGCCTCCGGAGCTCGCAATCATTCTCATCATCGCGATCTTGCTGTTCGGGGCCAACAAGATCCCGAAACTGGCACGGTCGACCGGTGAGGCAATGGGTGAGTTCCAGAAGGGCCGCGAGAAGGTCGAATCGGAGCTCGAGGAAATGCGCGAAACTGGTCAGACCGAGGCCGCTAACGACCAGGACGAGGATTTCGTCGACACGGAGCCGGTCACCACCGAGGAGGAGTCGACGACCGAGGCCGGAACTGAAACCGAAACGGAAACCAACTAACGTTCTTTTCACGCCGGGGCGTGTGGCCTAGCGGAGAGGGCAGGAGGTTCCTAACCTTCTGATCGTGGGTTCGAATCCCGCCACGCCCGT
>SDGW01000145.1_pt1 | contig 29335 bp, 29 predicted proteins | sample 2873831 | NCBI WGS metagenome assembly SDGW01 (sample SAMN08132700, study PRJNA421101) | hypersaline lake metagenome | isolation source: celular fraction 0.22 microns magnesium sulfate-rich crust from ephemeral... | place: Spain: Penahueca Lagoon, Toledo | collected 2011-07 | reverse complement strand
TCGGCCGTGCTGCTGCCCCCAGCGGTGCCAGCACCGGCGAGTACGAGGCCGTCGAGCGGCCGCCGTCCGAGGCGATCGCCGCGGCTCGAGAACGCGCCGTCCCCCGACTCGTCGGCGAAGTCTACGCGGGCAACCAGCGCGACGTCGACGCGGCGCTCCACGCCGCCGACGGCACCGACGACTTCTCGGAGATCGGTGCGAACAGCGCGGTCGCCATCTCGATGGCCGCCGCGAAGGCCGGTGCCGACGTGCTCGGTGCCCCGCTGTTCCAGCATCTCGGCGGCACGTTCCGCGGCGAGAACTTCCCGGTCCCGCTCGGCAACGTCGTCGGCGGCGGTGAACACGCCGCCGACGCGACCGACATTCAGGAGTTCCTCGCGGCCCCCGTCGGCGCACCCAACGTCGAAGACGCCGTCTTCGCCAACGCGGCCGTCCACGCCGCCGTCGCCGATCTGCTCGAGGAACGCGGTGTTCCCTGCGGCAAGGGCGACGAGGGCGCGTGGGCACCGTCGATCGACGACGGCGAGGCCTTCGAGATCGTCGCCGAGGCCGTCTCGATGGTCGAAGAGGAGGTCGGCTTCAACATCGGCTTCGGGCTCGACGTCGCCGGCGCGGAGCTGTACGACGCCGACTCCGGCACGTACGAGTACAGCGACCGAAGCCGCGACACCGACGAGCAGATCGCGTACATCGCGGAGCTGGTCGAGGAGTACGACCTCGTCTACGTCGAGGACCCGCTCGACGAGGACGATTACGACGCGTTCGCCGACCTCACCGACGAGGTCGGCGATCAGACGCTGATCTGTGGCGACGACCTGTTCGTCACCAACACAGACCGTCTCGTCGAGGGGATCGATCGCGGCGCGGCAAACAGCATCCTGATCAAGCCCAATCAGATCGGGACGCTGACGGACGCGTTCGACGCGATCGAACTCGCGACCGAGAACGGCTACGACTCGGTCGTCTCCCACCGGTCGGGCGAGACCGAAGACGCGACGATCGCACACCTCGCCGTGGCGACCGACGCACCCTTCATCAAGACGGGTGCCGTCGGCGGCGAGCGAACCGCTAAGCTCAACGAGCTCATTCGAATCGCAGACGACGCGACATGACAGAAAACGACGCAACCCAGGAAGGGCTCGACGCCGCCGAGGAAGACATCGACGAGGAGCCAGCCGAAGGGGCTGGCCCCGCCGCCGAGGAGGACGTCGAGCCTGCAGCCGAACAGCCCGCAGACGCCGAGGGAGCACCCGCGGCCGACGCCGAACCAGCCGACGACGCCGAGGCCGAGGACGCCGGTCCGACCCTCGACGACGACGTCATGTCCGACGAGGAAGCGGACCTGCTGATCCCCGTCGAGGACTACCTCGGCGCTGGCGTCCACATCGGGACCCAGCAGAAGACCGCGGATATGGAGCGGTTCATCCACCGCGTCCGAACCGACGGCCTCTACGTGCTCGACGTCTCGAAGACCGACGGCCGTATCCGCACGGCCGCGGACTTCCTCGCCAACTACGACCCCGAGCAGATTCTGGTCACCTCGAGCCGTCAGTACGGTCGGTTCCCGGCGGAGAAGTTCGCCGAGGCCGTGGGCGCACGCGCCCGCACCGGCCGCTTCATCCCGGGCACGCTGACCAATCCGAAGTACGACGGCTACATCGAGCCGGACGTGCTGGTCGTCACAGACCCGATCGGCGACGCTCAGGCCGTCAAGGAGGCGATCACGGTCGGCATCCCGGTCATCGCGATGTGCGACTCGAACAACCAGCTCAGTAACGTCGACCTCGTCGTCCCGACGAACAACAAGGGTCGCAAGGCCCTCTCGGTCGTCTACTGGCTGCTCGCAAACGAGGTCCTCGACCGCCGCGGTGCCGAGCCGTCCTACTCGCTCGAGGACTTCGAGAGCACGGTCTGACGCGTTCGGTTTCGACGCTGTTCGTTTTCCAGCCACTCGTTCGAGCAGCCGCCGCTACCCGAAATGAGGACCGACGGCCGATCGCGGCCGGCCGCTGTCGATCGGTCAGATTATCCCGCGGCTTCGAGCAACTCCTCGACCAGGTCCGCGGCGTCGGCCGCCGTCGGACCGAAGACGTACGTCGCGGGTTCGATCCCGAACGCGCCGCGGTGGTAGGCGAGCCGGGGGACTGCTCCGCGTTCCTCGAACCGGGTTCGGAGGTGGTCGGCGCGGTCCTCGTACTCGGCGTCGAACTCGAGGGGATCGATACCCATCGACCGTGCGGCCGCGAGCAGGTCGTCGTCGGTGGCGATGTTCGTCGCACCGCGAACGGTCGAATCGACGGCGTTGGCCGCGAGAACCGCGGTCGCGACGTGTTTCGACGCGCCAAACTCGGGATTGGCCGGAATCTCGATTCGACCGCCCATCGCGTAGATTCGACCGGGTACCGCGGCCACGTCGGTTTCGTCGTTCGGATCGGGCAGACACATCCCGACGTTGGTGCCGACGTTCGGAATTACCGCGGCCATGCCGGGGATCGATGCGAGCGTCCGCGCGGCGGTGCGGACGTTCGCGAGCACGTCCCGTTCGGCGCGGACGTCGGGATCTAACCCGCGAACGCAGAGGTCACAGCCCAGCCCCCGTAGCTCGGGCATCACTTCCTCGTGAAGCTCGCAGATCGGACCCCGATCCTCGAGGCTGCGGACGAGCGAGAGCAGCTCCGCGAGCGCGTCGTAGCCGTCCATCTCGCCGCCGGCCAACCCGTCGGCGATGCGGTCGACGGTCGCGACGGTCTCGGGGTCGTCGCGAAAGCGGTCGTCGCCGCCGCCCTCGCCGGCGACGTACTTGCTGACGGCGGCCTGGGTAACACCGAGTTGCGTTGCGATCTCCTGCTGGGTCAGTCCCCGGTCGGCGAGTCGGGTCGCCAGCATCGCCCGTACCGTGGGGAGGAACCGATCGACGACGAGCTCACTCGGTAAGACGAGCGACATACGACCGACGTTCGAGCGCAACGTCTTAAATTCCGACTACGATGAGGCCGGACGACGGCGAGCGCCAGCGGCGACACAGACAGCTATTAATCGTCGTCGTTCGAACGGCCGGCCATGACACTCTCGAGCGCTCCCGGCAAGGTGTACCTGTTCGGGGAGCACGCGGTGGTCTACGGCGAACCCGCCGTCCCGTGTGCGATAGAACGACGTGCGCGCGTCGAGGTACAGCGACGCGACGACGGCAAACTCCGCGTCCACGCCGAAGACCTCAGTCTGGACGGCTTCACGGTCGAGTACGACGGGGCAACGGGGAACGGGCCGGACGTCGACGTCTCGGAATCGCTGATCAGCGCCGCGATGGGTTACGTCGACGGTGCGATCGAGCAGGTCCGCGAGGTCACCGGCGCGGACGAGGCCGGCTTCGACGTCACGATCGAGAGCGACATCCCACTGGGTGCGGGCCTGGGGTCGTCCGCGGCGGTCGTCGTCGCCGCCATCGACGCCGCCGCCCGCGAACTCGGTGTCACCCTCGAGACGGACGAACTCGCCGACCGGGCCTACCGGACGGAGCATCAGGTGCAAGAGGGACAGGCGTCGCGGGCGGACACGTTCTGCTCGGCGACCGGCGGCGCGGTCCGCGTCGAGGGCGACGACTGTCGCTCGATCGACGCTCCCGACCTGCCGATCGTGATCGGGTTCGACGGCGGCGCGGGCGACACTGGGCGACTCGTCGCGGGCGTGCGCGACCTGCGCGAGGAGTACGACTTCGCCGCGAGCACGGTCGAGGCGATCGGCGACGTGGTTCGAAACGGCGAGGACGCGCTCGCGGACGGCGACATCGACGAGCTAGGCCGGCTGATGGATTTCAATCACGGCCTGCTGTCGGCGCTGGGCGTCTCCTCGCGCTCGCTCGATACGATGGTCTGGGCAGCCCGCGACGCGGGCGCGTGCGGTGCGAAGCTGACCGGGGCCGGCGGGGGCGGCTGTATCGTCGCGCTGGACCCGACCGAGGAGACCGAAACGGCCCTCTCCTTCACGCCGGGTTGTGAGGACACCTTCCGCGCGGAGCTCGCCGACGAGGGGGTGCGTCGGCTCGAATGATCGTCCTCAAACTCGGCGGCAGCGTCATCACCGAGAAGGATCGCGCGGAGACGCTCGACGGCGACGCCCTCGAACGGGCGGCCGACGCCATCGCGGCTGCGCTCGAGGCCGGGCTTGAGGACCTCGTCGTCGTCCACGGCGGCGGCAGCTTCGGCCACCACAACGCCAGCGAACACGGCGTCAGCACGACAGCGGGAACGCGCGACGCGAGCGCGGTACTGGAGATCCACGGCGCGATGAAGACGCTGAACCGGTTCGTGCTGAGCCGACTGCTCGAGCGCGACGTGGCGGCTGTGCCGGTTCATCCGTTTTCGGCGGCCCACCGCGACGGCGAGGGACGGCTCGAGCTGCCGACCGGTCAGGTCGAGACGATGCTCGCGGAGGGATTCGTGCCCGTTCTGCACGGGGATATGGTCGCTCACGCCGGCGCGGGCGCGACCGTCGTCAGCGGCGACGAACTCGTGGCGGCGCTCGCCGGCGATCTCGAGGCGGACCGAGTCGGCCTCTGCTCGACCGTCTCAGGTGTGCTGGACGACGAGGACGCGGTAATCGATCGGATCGACGAGTTCGACGCCGTCGCCGACGTGCTGGGGGCCAGCGACGCGACCGACGTGACCGGTGGGATGGCCGGCAAGGTGCAGACGCTGCTCGACCTCGAGGCAGCGGCGTCGATCTTCGGGCTCGAGGCGCTGGAGTCGTTCCTCGAGGGTGCAGAGCCAGGGACGACGATCGACTGAGTCTCCCAGCGCCCCCTCTCAGCGGGTCCAGAACCCGCCGGTGAACAGGACGAGAACGGGGATGATCTCGAGGCGGCCGATCCACATGAGGAAAATCATCAGGAGCTTCGAGGGGATCGGGAAGTCCGTGTAACTGCCGAAGGGACCGAGGTGACCGAATCCGGGGCCGATGTTACCGATCGTGGCAAGACTGGCGCTGAACGCCTCGAGCGGCGTGAAATTGGCGATCGCGTTGGCCCGGCTGACGTCGAGCGCGATGACGAGCGTCGCGAGGGCGAAGATAATCAGGTACATGAACGAGAACCCGAGCACGCCGCGAATGGCGTCCTCGTCGACGATGTTGCCGCCGAGCCGGATCGGCCGGACGACCTCGGGGTGAGACGCCGTGAACAGTTCCCGACGTAGCACCTTGAAGATGATCAGCCAGCGGACGACTTTGACGCCGCCACCGGTCGATCCGGCACAGCCGCCGACGAGCATCGCGAAGAGGAGCACGATTTTGCCCGCCGAACTCCAGTCGACGAAGTCGCTGGTCGCGTAGCCGGTCGAGGTCAACAGCGACGCGATCTGGAACGCGCTCTGTCGCAGCGAGTTCTCGAAGACCCCCTCCGTCACGCCGCCGAGGTCGCCGAGCGCCGGCGCGGCGCCGACGTAGAGCATTCCCGCGAGCAGCACCGTCAGCGCGGCGATCGCACCGACGTACGCGCGAAACTCGGAGTTCTGGAGGAAGCGTTGTCTCTCGCCGCTGAAGACGTGCCAGAACAGGGCGAAGTTCGTTCCGGCGATGATCATGAAGGGGACGGCGGTCCACTGAACGACCGCTGAAAAGGCCGCGACGCTGTCGGCCTCCGGCGAGAACCCGCCGGTCGGCAGCGTCGTGAACCCGTGTGCGATGGCGTTGTACAGCCCCATCTCGGGAGCCATTCCCGCGAGGTGGAATCCGTAGAGGATCGCGATGTAGACCAGCGTAAACGCGAAGTAGACGAGCCAGAGGATGCGCGCCGTTTCGGCGATCCGCGGCGTGAGCTTCTGTAACTCCGGCCCCGGCGCTTCCGACTCGACGAGCTGTGCGCCGCTGACGGCGATCTCAGGCAGTATCGCGACCATCAGCACGATGATCCCCATCCCGCCGAGCCACTGCGTGAGCTGTCGCCACATCATCACTGCGTGAGAGTGGCGCTCGAGCGAGATCTCGCCGAGGACGGTCGCCCCGGTCGTCGTGAAGCCGGACATCGACTCGAAGAGGGCGTTGACGGGATTGGCGAGCGTCGATTCGGTCCCCCAGCCGGCGATGACGTACGGGATCGCGCCGACGATCGCCACAGCGAGCCACGAGATCGCGACGAAGAGCATCGCCTCGCGGATCTGGAGGTCCGGTTCGGGGTCGAGTCGCTCGAGGCCGTAGCCGACGGCGATCGTGAGCGCGATCGTCGCGACGAACGGGAGCAAGGGATCGCCGTAGATGAGTGCGACGACGATCGGGGCCACGAGCGGGACGGCGAGATACTTCAGAAGGGTACCGATGAGCGCGAAGCTAGCGCGCCAGTCAGTTCGAAGCCGCATACAAACACCCCGTTAGCGGATTACGTCTGGACACGGTATATTACGGCATTTCGACTCGGTCGTATTAATCCATCGTAAGACGCTGAAACGACGGAGACTGCGGTTTCCAGACAGCTGAAAGTGGACGCACCGTGGCCCGGTCGAAGGAGATCGCGCCGGTCGCACCGCCGAGACGAGGATCTATATGCGAACTTCCCGTAGTGACATCTATGAACGTCCGATTACCGAGCGTTCGCCACCCGCACTCGTTCTACGACGTGTTCAGCGTCGTCGCGATTGCGGTGGCGATCATGGCCCTCATCCTCACCGTTCGATACGGGGAGGTGATCCGGCTCGAGATGGTCGCCTTCATGGCGATCGTCTTCCTGTGGGCCGGCTGGGCGATCGAACGGATTCTGGCCGAATCCGAAGAGCGTTCGAAGCGGCGCCGACGGCGGGAGCCGCCCTGGGACTGAGCCCACCGCGTTCTCGTCCGTCGTCTTCCTCGGTCGAGGGGGAAACGGCCGAGATGGCTCCGTCCCACCCTCGAAACCGCGAGTTAGGGTCAAAGTTACGAAAGCGATATGTTTTCAACGGGTACGCAAGAATACTGGCATAAATGTATATCGTCATCGTCGGTGCGGGCGATATCGGGATGCCGCTGATCGATATCGCGACTCGGTCGGGAAACGAAGTGGTCGTCATCGAGAACGATCCCGAGCGAGCGGATCGGGTCGCCGGCGTGTACGATTGTCTGATCCTCAACGACGATGCGACGGACAACGAGGCGCTGCGGGACGCGGGTATCGATAATGCAGATGCCCTGATCAGTACGACCGACCGGGACCCGACAAACATCATGGTCTGTCTGCTCGCCCAGGAAAACGAGGTCCCGAACATCGTCTCGGTCGTCCACGATCCCGAGCACATGAGTGTGTTCCGCCAGATCGGCGTCAACACGATGGAGAACCCGCAGGAACTCATCGCGGAGTACCTCTACCGGGCGGTCGCCCGCCCGGCAATCGTCGACTACATGCGGATCGGGGAGCAGGCGGAGGTGTTCGAGATTCGCGTCACCGAGGGCGCGCCGATCGACGGGAAGACGCTCATCGAGGCGGCGGACGAGGACCTCCTCGACGAAGACGTGTTGATCGTCGCGATTGAACGCGAAGGAGAAGACCCGCCGATTACGCCGCGAGGGAACACGCGAATCGAAGCCGACGACTTGCTCACCGTCTATTCGGGGTTCGGTGCCGAACCGAGGCTCACCGATGTCTTCGGTCACGAGGATGATCGGGAACGATGACGGCCGAACGCTGCCGATCGCGAGTCTGCGACGGGCGGCGGCTGATGGGTTCCGGGCATCGGCTGCGAGTACGCTCTCGACGGTTCGACGCGTCTCCGGGAACGAACCGGACCGGAGGTGAGGTATGAACGAGGCGATGGAAACGATCGGTCGGGACCTCGGGCGGATACTCGAGGCGCTGTCGGGGTTGCTGTTCGTCTCGCTGCTCGTCCCGCTCGTCTGGGGCGAGTTCTGGGCGATGCCGGCGCTGATCGTCTCCGGGCTGGTCCCGTTCGTTATCGGCTACTATCTGACCTCGCGGTTCCGCGAGGCGACCCAGCCCGGAAAGTTACACGGGATGATCATCGCCGCGACGGGCTGGCTGCTCGTCGCTATCTTCGGCTCGTTGCCGTTCCTCTCTATCGCGTGGACGGTCGAACTCGGGCTGCCGGTCGTCGAGACGCCGGCGCAAACGGAGACGCTCGCGGCGTTTACCGAGCCGCTGAACGCGCTGTTCGAGAGCATGAGCGGCTTCACCGGGACCGGGCTGACGATGACTGACAACGAGGAAGTCCTGCCTCGGACGCTGCAGTGGTGGCGGTCGTTCATCGAGTGGGTCGGCGGCGTCGGCGTGATCGTCCTCACGACGGCGATCCTCGCCCGCCCCGGCAGCGGCTCATTGACCCTCTACGAGAGCGAAGCACGGTCCGAACGGATCCATCCGAGCGTCGTCTCGACGGTCCAGACCATCTGGTGGATCTTCATCCTCTTCACGTTCGTCTCGATTTTTCTGCTCTGGGTCGTCGGCATGCCGCTATGGGGCGCGATCAACCACGCGATGACCGGCCTGTCGACCGGCGGGTTCTCGATCACCGACAACTCGATCGCGACCTACGACAGCGCCGCCATCGACTTCGCGCTCCTCCCGATCATGCTGCTCGGAAGCATCGCGTTCCCCGTCCACTACCTCATCCTCCAGGGCGACCTGCGGAACTTCTACGCGGACCTCCAGACGCGATGGGTGTTCATATACATGAGCGCCGGGACGCTCGCGCTCACCGCGCTCGTCTACGTCAGCGGAACGTACGAATCGCTGTTCGCGGCGTTTCGGTACGGCTCGTTCCAGTTCGTCTCGGCGGCGACCTGCGCCGGCTTCCAGACCGCCGTCGACGCGACTAACGTGGCGCTTGGCCGGTGGCCGGCTCAGGCACAGCTCACTGTGGTGTTCGGCATGATCGTCGGCGGCGCGGCCGGGTCGACGGTCGGCGGGATCAAACTCATCCGGGCGCTTACGCTCCTGAAGGGGATCCGCTTTCGGATCGCCGACGTCTTCTATCCCCCGACGGCCGTCCGGCGGTTAGAGATCAACGGACGGCGGCTCAACGATCAGGAGATGCGCCAAGAGTTCGAGGAAGCGGCGATCATCGGGTTCCTCTGGTTCGTCTTCCTCGGACTCGGGTTGTTCGTACTCCTGCTGATTCTCCCACAAGGCGAGTATGCCCTGGAGAACGTGATCTTCGAGGTTGCCAGCGCACAGGGCAACGTGGGGCTCTCGTCGGGGATCACTGGCCCTGACTCACTGCCGGCAGTTGGGAAGGTCATGTTTATGTTCAATATGTGGATCGGCCGCCTCGAGATCATTCCCATTCTGGTGACGCTCCGGACGATCTTCAGTCGCGGAGGGCTGTACCGATGAACCTGAGCGATGTCCCGGTCGTCGGCGACCTCCTCGAGGCGGGGGCCGAGGATCGCGTCTTCGATTCGCTCCTGCTCGCCGGCCCGCTGCTCATCGGCGTCATCGCGGTCGTCGGCCGCTCGCCGATCACGACCGCGATCGCGTCCGCGTACCTGCTCTTTTTCGTCGGGTACGTCCTGTACCGCGGCGTTCGTCACGGGGCGTGACGGCCCCTCGTACCGCCTCGAGAGTTAGATCAGTTCGACGACCTCGTCGAGCACCGCCGCGTCGACGAAGACGATCACGTGATCGCCGGGCTGGACGGTCGTCGACCCTCGGGGCGTGATGTGCTCGCCGCCGCGGGAGATCGCGCCGATGACGACGCCCGCCGGGAGATCGTTCGTCGCGGCCGCGATGTTCTGCCCGACGAGGACGCTTTCGGGCCCGATTTCGATCTCGATGACCTCCGCGCGGTCGTGCTCAAGCATCGCGACCTTCTCGGTGTTGTCGGTCCGGGTAAAGCGGATGATCTCCTCGGCGGTCTCCTCGCGGGGGTTGATGGCGACGTCGATCCCGACGGTCTCGAAGAGGTCGGCGTACTCGGGGTTCTCGATGATCGCGACGGTTCGGTCGACGCCGATCCGGTCGGCCAGCAGGGAGACGAGCAGGTTCTTCTCGTCGCTGTCCAGGGCGGCGACGACGACGTCGGCCTCGCCGACGTGTTCGCGCGCGAGGAACTCGGAGTTAGTCGCGTCGCTCTCCATGACCATCGTGTTCGGCAACGATTCGGCGACCTCGCGGGCCCGCTCGTGGTCCCGCTCGATCAGTCGCGGCCGGAACCCGTGGTCCTCGAACTCGCGTGCGGCCTGATAGCCGATCTCGCTGGCCCCGACGATGACGACCTCCTCGGCCTCGTCGGGCTCGGTCGCGACCTCGTCGGCGAATTCGTTGATCGAGTCGGGGCTGCCGATCACGACGACCCGGTCTCCGCCCCGAATGACCGTGTCGCCGCGAGTCACGATCATCTCGTCGCCCCGGAAGAGCGCGGCGAAGGTGAGCGAATCGTAGTAGTCGGCCTCGCTGACGGTTCGATCCGCGATCGGGCTATCGGCCGGGATGTCGAACTCCGCCATCCGGACGAGCCCGCCGGCGAAGGTATCGACGTCGTGTGCGCTCGGAAGCCCCGAGATCCGGAAGATCGTCTGCGCGGTCAGCAGATCGGTACAGACCATGAAGTCGACGCCGAACGCGCCCTGTGACCCTTGCCAGGTCTCGAGCAGCGTTCTGCGTCGCACCCGCGCGATGGTGAAGACCTCGGCCGTGGCTTTCGCCGCACCGCAGACGACCGCGTTGGTCTCGTCGTTGTCCGTACAGGCGATGACCAGTCCCGCTTGCTCGAGGCCGGCCTCGCGCAGTACCTCGAGGTCGGTCCCGTCGCCGTGGATCGTCAGCACGTCCAGCGAGTAGGTGAGTTCCTCGGCCACGTCGGCGTCGCGGTCGATGATGACGACATCGTGGGCGTCTTCCAGGTTGGCGGCGATCGATCGGCCGACCTCGCCGGCACCGACGATGATTACGTACATGGCGATCCCTTGGAGAGCATGGTTGCTGCACACCGTTTTCGAGGCGACCGGCAAATGGATTTCGATGCCGAAGACGGTCGTCGAACGAGTGAGCACCCCCATCTCAGACGGGAGCGGCTCCGAGGCGAGCTCGGCGCGCCGACGACCCAACCCGCTGCGTTTTTAACACCCGGCCGTGTACATCGAGCTAGCGAAACCCGCGGGCAAGTGCGTTCGGGCCCACGATGTCGTGAGGCATCGACGGAGCGGCCGTCGACCGGACGCATAGCGGGATGGCCGACGAGCTGTAAGACGCCGGGGCCGTACAAACCGGGAGTCCGCGGACCGTTTCGATGAGAGTCCACAACGCGGCTTTCAGTGCTACGAACCATGGAAATCGAAATCGCAACCATTGGCGGCTACGAAGAAGTCGGACGGCAGATGACTGCCGTCCGCGCCGGCGACGACGTCGTTATCTTCGACATGGGTCTGAACCTCTCGCAGGTCCTGATCCACGACAACGTCGAAACCGAGCGGATGCACAGCCTCGACCTGATCGACATGGGCGCTATCCCCGACGACCGGGTCATGAGCGACCTCGAGGGCGACGTGAAAGCGATCGTTCCCACCCACGGTCACCTGGACCACATCGGTGCGATCAGCAAGCTGGCCCACCGGTACAACGCGCCGATCGTCGCGACGCCGTTCACGATCGAACTCGTCAAACAGCAGATCGAGGGCGAACAGAAGTTCGGCGTCGAGAACGACCTGATCAAGATGGATGCCGGCGAGACGATGTCGCTGGGCGACTCCGGCAAGGTCGACCTCGAGTTCGTCAACGTCACCCACTCGATCATCGACGCGATCAACCCGGTCCTCCACACGCCCGAAGGGGCGATCGTCTACGGGCTGGACAAGCGCATGGACCACACGCCCGTCATCGGCGACCCGATCGACATGGAGCGGTTCCGCGAGATCGGCCGCGAGGGCAACGGCGTCCTCTGTTACATCGAGGACTGTACCAACGCGAGCAAGAAGGGGCGAACGCCCTCCGAGAACGTCGCTCGCGAACACCTCCGCGACGTCCTCTACAGCATGGAGGACTACGACGGCGGCATCGTCGCGACCACCTTCTCGAGTCACATCGCCCGCGTGAAGTCGCTCGTCGAGTTCGCCGACGACATCGGCCGCCAGCCCGTCCTGCTCGGCCGCTCGATGGAGAAGTACTCGGGCACCGCAGAGCGACTGGACTTCATCGACTTCCCCACCGACCTGGGGATGTTCGGTCACCGCAAGTCCGTCGACCGCACGTTCAAACGGATCATGAACGAGGGCAAGGAAGACTACCTGCCCGTCGTCACCGGCCACCAGGGCGAGCCCCGCGCGATGCTCACCCGAATGGCCCGCGGCGAGACTCCCTACGAACTGGACGACGGCGACAAGGTCGTCTTCTCCGCCCGCGTCATTCCGGAGCCGACCAATGAGGGCCAGCGCTACCAGGCCGAGAAGCTGCTCGGCATGCAGGGCGCCCGGGTCTACGACGACATCCACGTTTCCGGCCACCTCAACCAGGAGGGCCACTACGAGATGCTCGACGCGCTGCAGCCCCAGCACGTCATTCCGGCCCACCAGGACATGAGCGGCTTCTCGAGCTACGTCAACCTCTGCGAGAGCGAGGGCTACAAGATGGGGCGCGACCTCCACGTCACGCGCAACGGGAACCTCATCCAACTCGTCGACTGATATGACGAGCCCCGAGGCACGCGAAGAGGCGGTGCTCGAGGCGGTCCGACAGCGCCGCGAGCAGGTCAACGAAGCGATTCCCGAGGAGCTGCCGATCCAGCGGCCCGAACGCCTCTACGAGGCGTCGCGATACCTGCTCGACGCGGGCGGCAAGCGGCTTCGACCTGCCGTCTTGCTGACGACCGCGGAAGCCCTGACAGACGTCGAGCCGCTCTCGGCGGAGTACAGGTCGTTCGCGCCGCTCGACGGCGGACACACGGTCGACGTGATGGCCGCCGCCGTCAGCGTCGAGGTCATCCAGTCGTTCACCCTGATTCACGACGACATCATGGACGACGACGACCTCCGGCGTGGCGTCCCCGCCGTCCACGAGGCGTACGACCTCGAGACGGCGATCCTCGCCGGCGACACGCTCTACTCGAAAGCGTTCGAGATCATGCTCGACACGGGCGCCGAGTCCGACCGGATCGTCGACGCGCTCGACGTCCTCGCGACGACCTGCACGAAGATCTGCGAGGGGCAGTCGCTCGACGTCACCTTCGAGGAGCGCACCGACGTCTCGCCAGACGAGTACCTCGAGATGGTCGAACAGAAAACCGCCGTCCTGTACGCCGCCTCAGCGTGTCTCCCCGCGATCTTGCTGGGTGCCGACGACGAGACGATCGACGCGCTCTACGGCTACGGCCTCGATATCGGCCGCGCGTTCCAGATCCAGGACGACGTCCTCGATCTGACGGTCCCCAGCGAACAACTTGGCAAGCAGCGAGGGAGCGACCTCGTCGAGAACAAACAGACGCTGATCACGGTCCACGCTCGCGAACAGGGCGTCGACGTCGACAGTCTGGTCGACACCGACGACGTGGACGCGGTCACCGAGACCGAGATCGACGACGCGGTCGCCGAACTCGAGGCGGCCGGTTCGATCTCCTACGCCAACGACACCGCCAGCGAACTCGTCGAACGGGGAAAAGAGCGACTCGAGGTCCTGCCGGACAACGACGCTCGCGACCTCCTCTGTGAGATCGCTCACTACCTGATCGAGCGCGGCTACTGACGCGCTCTGTGGTCTGCGGTCGTTTTTCGCCGATCACCACTCGAGCGGCGGCCGAACTCACCGCTCGATATCGTCCGGGTCTTTTTGCCGATATCGTCCCGATCGACAGATGTGACTGACGACGCCTCCAGCGGACCGGAGACTGGCCGCACCCGCCGCCGATTTCTCAGCACGGCCGCCGCAGCCGGCTCGGTCGCGACCGCCGGCTGTACGGGATCGCTGCTCGGAACCTCGAAATCGAACGAGATCGAACCCGAAGAACTGAGCCAGCCGCGCGAGGGGACGCCCGGCGAGTTCTACACGCTCGTCGAGCGAAACGACATTCCGGTCGAGTCGCTCCGGTGGGACGGTTCCGATCTGGTACTGCGATATCGCTCGAGCGCGACGACCGAGTCCGACTCGAGGACCGAAATCGAGATCATCACGACGGTGTACAACGAGAACCTGGTGAAGAACGACGCCGATGTCGGCATGCTCTACGCGGAAATCGCGAACCCCTTCGACGGACAGGCCCGCGGCTGGGGCGTCAAGACCGAGTGGTGCGAGCGGTACAACGAAGCCGTCGCTGGCAGTTCGGATGACAGCGGCTCGGGCGACGGCAGTTCGGGTGACGGCGGCACCCGTACGGAAGAGGGCAACAGCACCAACGAATCGGAACAGATGTCTGCCGCGGACTCGGCTGCGATGATCCTCATGAGCAACGTCCTCAACACGCGGGTCTACGAGGAGGACCTCGAGGACTGACGCGTCGGGAGAGGCCGCGAATCGCGAGGGTTTTGGGCCGGGCGCGAATACCGCTCGGTAATGAACGACGAGTTACGCGAGCGCGTCGAGCGCGAGGCGGAGAAGCACGCGCTACTGAACGCCGTGAAACACGAGAGCGACGCCGACGTCGGCGCGATCATGGGGCCGCTGATGGGCGACAACCCCGAATTCCGCGAGCACGGCGACGAGATTCCGGGCATCGCTGGCGGCGTCATCGGCCGGGTCAACGACCTCTCGTACGAAGACAAGCGCGCCCGCCTCGAGGAGATCGCACCCGAGGAGCTCGCCGAGATCGAGGCCGAGGACGAGGAGGAGGAACACGACCTGCCGGACCTTCCCAGCGCCGACGAGTACGACGAGATCCGAATGCGGTGTGCGCCCAATCCCAACGGCCCGTGGCACGTCGGCCACGCCCGGATGCCCGCCGTCATCGGCACCTATCGCGAGCGCTACGACGGCTGGTTCTGCGTCCGGTTCGACGATACCGACCCCGAGACCAAGCGGCCCGATCTCGAGGCCTACGACGCGATCCTCGAGGATCTGGACTACCTCGGCTTCGAACCCGACGCGATCTACAGGGCGAGCGACCGCCTCGAGACTTACTACGACCACGCCCGCGATCTGATCGAACTGGGCGGGGCCTACACCTGCTCGTGTTCGGGCGAGGAATTCTCCGAACTGAAGAACTCGGGCGAGCCCTGTCCCCACCGCGACAAGGACGCGGACACGGTGCTCGAGGAGTTCGAGGCCATGATCGACGGCGAGTACGGCAGCGGCGACATGGTCCTTCGGATCAAGACCGACATCGAGCACAAGAATCCGGCGCTGCGGGACTGGGTGGCATTCCGCATGATCGACACGCCCCACCCCCGCGAGGAAGCGAGCGACTACCGCTGCTGGCCGATGCTCGACTTCCAGTCGGGCGTCGACGACCACCTGCTCGAGATCACCCACATCATCCGCGGGATCGACTTGCAGGACTCCGCGAAGCGCCAGCGCTTCGTTTACGACTACTTCGACTGGGAGTACCCCGAGGTGATCCACTGGGGGCACGTCCAGCTCGGCGACTACGACGTGAAGATGAGCACCTCGACCATTTCCGAGCTGATCGAGGAGGGCGAACTCGACGGCTGGGACGACCCACGAGCGCCGACGCTCAAAAGTCTGCGCCGGCGCGGCATCCGCGGCGAGGCCATCGTCGAGGCGATGACCGGCCTCGGTACCTCGACCAGCGACGTCGACCTCGCGATGAGTTCGATCTACGCGAACAACCGCGACCTGATCGACGAGGAGACCGACCGCCGCTTCCTGGTCCGCGACGGCAACCAGATTCCCCTCGGCGGGAGCCCGCCCGACGAAGCGAACCCGCCGCTGCACCCCAACCACGAAGAGCGCGGCGTCCGCGAGATTCCCGTCGGCGACTCGGTCCTGCTCGAGCCCGAGGACCTCCCCGGGCGCGAGGAGCGTATCTGGCTCAAGGGGCTGGGCTGTTTCCAGTTCACGCGCGATACCCTCCAGTACACGGGCGAAGACATCGACGTCGTCCGCGAGGGCGACGTGGACGTCGTCCACTGGGTGCCCGCCAGCGAGAGCGTTCCCGTCCGCATGCGGACGATGGACGGCGACGTGACGGGGCGAGCAGAGCCCGGCGTCGGCGACCTCGAGTCCGACGAGATGGTTCAGTTCGAGCGCGTCGGCTTCGCGAGAATTGATCGACACGTCGACGAGGAGACGGTCGCGTACTACGCGCACCCCTGATCGTCGAAGAACTCGGCCCTCGAATCGCGCGCCTCGTCAGATCGTGAACTCGGACTCCTTCGGCGAGCGATCCGATCGGAGCGTGTAACCGTCAACGCTGTCGTTCGACCGAATTTGACCAGCACGTCGCCCGTGACGCGCTCGTACCCGTCAGCGTTCGCGACGATCCGGTGGCGACCGTGCTCGCGCTCGAGGTCGAACTCCTTCGTGACCGTCGCGTACCCCGGAAAATACTGAGTATCGAGTGACGGTCCGATGGTACACCACAGCGCCGATCGGCTCACTCGAGCAACTCGTCACCCAGTTCCGGATCCGGGTCAGCCACGACGCCGTCCTGCCGACCCAGCACGCGCGCGTGGGCGGCGCAGACGAGTCGGTTCTCGTCCCAGGGGATGTGCAACTCGACCGCAGCGGGGCGGTCACAGTCGGCCTCGGAACACTCCATCGTCCGTGCCAACGACACCCACGACTTCAGCGTTTCCCTCAGAGCAGGAAGACACCGACGACGAACCCGAAGAGGATCGACGCCGTCAGCAGCACCTGAACCGCCGTCGACGCGAGAGTACCGACCGTCGTGTAGACTGCCGACCGCGCGCTCCCCTCGAGTTCTCCCTCTCGGACGAACTCGAGGACGAAGACCGTCCCGAAGAGGCCGACGAGCAGCCCAAGCGGGCCGGTGACGAGCATGAGGACGATACCGACGACGGCCGCGGCGGCGGAGGTCAGCCAGGACGCGCCGCCGGCTTTCGCGGCGATCGAGCCGCCGAAGAACTCGACGAGCATCGTCACGAGGCCGATGAGGGCGAGCACGAAGAACGTGAAGGCACTCAGTTCGGCGAACCCGGCACCCCACCAGTAGAGGCCGAGTCCGGCGAGCGAGAGGAGACCGCTGGGAACCATCGGGACGGCCGCCCCCAGGATCGCGCCGAGGAGCACGGCGATCGCGAGGACGGTGACGAAGTCGACCATACCCGTCCAGACGGCCGACGACGGCAAAACCGTACTGCCTTCAGTACTGTTAGGTATCGGGCACCGAACGTGTGGGTATGACCCAACAGCGCGGAGCGATCATCGTCGGCGCGTCGTCGGGTATCGGCGAGGCGCTGGCCCGCCGGCTCGCCGACGACGGCTACGAGATCGGCATGGCGGCCCGGCGAACCGAACGGATGCGGGGGATCGGTTCGGAGCTGCCGACGAAGACGTACGTCGCGACGATAGACGTCACCGACACAGACGACGCCCGCGAGGGTTTTTTCGAACTCGCCGCGGCCATGTCCTCGGTCGACGTCGTCGTCATCAGCTCCGGCGTCGCCCACGTCAACCGCGACCTCGAGTGGGAACCTGAACGCGAGACGATCGACGTCAACGTCCGCGGCTTCACCGCCATCGCGACGGCAGCGATGGAGTATTTCGAGCACACCCCCGACCACGCCAGCGCGAGCGACGGCCACCTCGTGGGCATCTCCTCGGTCGCGGCCCACTTCGGGACCGGCAACGTGCAGGCGTACAACGCCTCGAAGGCCTACGTCTCGACGTATCTCGAGGGGCTGCGCAGCCGACAGGCGCAGCGAGAGGCGGACGTGACGATCACGACCATCGAGCCTGGGTTCGTCGACACCAAGCTCTCGCTCGGCGGGTTCTGGGAGTGTTCGCCCGAGACGGCCGCGGATCAGATCGCTCGAGCGATCCGGAAAAAACGAAATCACGCCTACGTCACCCGTCGCTGGCGGCTGATCGCGGGGTTCCTCGATCTGGCGCCGGAGTGGCTGCTGCGGCGGCTGTTCTGAGCGCGAATCTCCCTATTTGATGTGCGGTATTACTGTACTCGAAAACTCGATGTGAGAGAGAGGTGATCTCAAGCATGCAATACGTACAGCTGCTTATTGACCGCTGGGATTCCTACCAATCTGCGTATCTCTTCAAAGAGTCGTACTGAATACAGCGCGCGAATGTTGCACTGCCAGTACCGGATTCAAGGATCGCCCGATTCGATCAGTACAGAACAAGTATCCATGGCCAAGTTTCTCAAATAAAGTTTTGTTCTTTCGCTTGTAACCGGCGCTTCAGGCCGATTTCGACGTGCCGACGGTCTTTGGGGCCAGCCCAGCGTGCGGGGGACCGACCACGAAGATATCGCTCACAGCAAGACCGGCCCGCTCACTGTGTTCGCGGAGCGTCGCTTCAGAGTCTGCGTCGTACCGACACATTGTCGCCCCGATTGATCCATCCTCCTTGAGAAACGTTTGGGAACCGAGATACGACATCGGCACGCCCCCGCTTCGGAGTTCTTCAATGGCTTCGCCCGAGCTTTCAACCGCCTGCTCCAACTGCTCCCTTGTGATCCCCGCATCGAACTCCCGCAATACGTCGTAGTTAGTCATGGTATTTCCTGAGAAGGAACAGTACACTGTTCGAGTTCTCACTGCTAGTAGGTTCCGAAGCCTTATAAACCCCTTTATAAATCTTTCGGGTTTCTTTATATCGACTCGACTGTTGTAGCGGCCCTCCAACCCGAGGGAATGTTGCTCAGAATGTCTCGGAGAGTCCACTCCGGTTCATCAAAAGTCCTATACACTTATAATGGGTCCATATGGGCAGGGAGCGGAAGGTTCACTGCTATCGGTGTGAAATAAACGGGATTACCGTGCTGCACTAACTCTCTATATGCAGCACGCGCTTTCTATCAGCCACTGAATAGATTGGGCGAGGCGTGCGAGATACACAGCGCGAGTGTCGCACGGCACTCCACAGAAATTGTGACGGGCCGAATCGATTAGTACAGAGGACGGAGTTACCATTGAATCGGTCGCCATCAGAATTCTATCATAACTGCAAACCGGAACTTTTCAAATGGCCGAATTACCTCGACCAACTCGCCGGAATCAACTGGTTTTCGGGGATTGCATCTTCGTCAGCATTGTCATTTAGATCACAGGATTCGATGAAGTCTTTACTCATTCCAGACAGAACGATCACTGAAACGTGAGGGCGCGTCTTGTATCGTTCGCGTCGGCGCGCACCTGCAAGGTGGGATAGTATTCCATGGAACGTCAATCATCTATCCATGAGCGACCGCAGCCGCGAGCAGGGCGTCGATCTGGGCGACCTCCATGAGAAGCTCGAAACTCACGAGTACCCGGCGAGCAAGGAGGACCTGCTCGAGGCCTACAGAGATCACGAACTCGAGTTCGGCGACGGACGGGCGACGTTCGCCGACCTCCTCGAACCGCTCAATCAGGGCACCTACGACTCCGAGATGGAGGTCAAACAGACGATCATGAACATGGTTGGCGACGAGGCGATCGGACGCAAGAACTACAGCGACCGGACGCCGCCCGCCCCCGGCGAGGACCGCCAGGACAAAGGTGCACCCGATCAGGAGGGTCTGCGCCATCAAGAGTCGTTCTAAACCGCCCGCGAGGCTGGCGGTAGGGTTAGATTCGTACGTTTGGTAAGCGGGTGATGCACCGCTTTCGGCGTGAAACAAACGGGGTCGTTCTGCTGCACATATCCCCTGTATCTCGCACGCCAGTACTGACAGAGATTGAGTAGTTGGCGACGAGACTGCCGCATATCCGTCGTGGATTCATCATCAAGAGACTCCAGTTCGCCCCTAATCTAATCGGTGGATGCAGAGGAGACACGTTTCTATTGCAGGGGAGACCGAACAGCGAGACGGGAGATGATTGGGCCGCATTCACTAACGGTGTATCAATCCCAGTATCCGACTTCGGACGTCATCGGCGGAGACGAACGTTTGGTCATCAGTCAAGACAAGCACTTCTTCGAGGGATTCCGTCCCACCCTGAGTTTCGATCTCGTAGTCGCCATAGACCTCGACTAATTCGTTCGTCGTGGTTGGATACTCCTGAGTTTCGAGTGCTTCGTCAAGGTCACCAAGCCGCCCACCAGGGTCGCCGGCCATTGCTCGGTCTTCGTGGGCACGGTCGCGTATTTCCTCTCGCTTTCGCTCTGGCTGGCGTCGCTCTTTGTCATCTGACATCCCACTCAGTAGGCGTCCCAATTGGATAGAGGTGTGGTCGTTCCTCGGTGTTACCGGCTTGGAACTGAATAGAACGTCGAAGTGGTGAATTCATCCTCTATATTCAGCAGACGGCTTTTGGCATGGTTCGGATAGATCGATGGCCGCTTCGGTAACTGCTTCCTCTATACTGCATGGTCTGTTCCGAGAGGGCTGCGTGAAATATCGCTCCGCCGTCGCGGCAACGAGGTGGCTGCATCCTCTCCAACCGATTCCTCGTTACTCGTCGACGAACCGATCGCGGACCTCGAGCGCGGCGTCTCCGCCGTAGCGGTCCACGAGCGGACGGAAGGCGTCGCCGAGTGCCCGCATACACTGGCCGGCGGAGGGGTACGCGAGGCGGTCGGCAACGGTGTCCCAGTCCCGTGCCTGCAACGCGCGCAGAACGAGCAGTCGCTCTTCGCGGGCGGTCAGGCCGACGGCGTCGGGATCGTCGACGAAGTACCGCACGACGAGTGCGCGGAACGGGCCGGGATCGACGTCGAACAGCCCCGGTCCGTATGCGGCGCCCGCGACGACGCGCCACTCGTAATCCGAGAACTCGAGCGGCGGCCCCGACCCGTCGCCGACGCTTCGAAGCACTGCGCGGGCCACGTCGGGCTCGAGGTCGTCGAGCGCGTCCGAACAGAGTGCAGCGAACCGGCGTGCGAACCAGTCCGCGTGGCGATCGTGGAGCGCCCGCCCCGCCTCGCTCGTCGGCGCGAACATCAGCGCAGAGTACTCCCCGCTGGCATCGTTGCGGGTCGTCGAGACGTGAACCGTCCGATAGTCGTTCGCCCGCCAGAACTCGAGGAGGCCGGGCGTCGCGCCGAAGCCGGTGCCGAGCCAGTCGATCGTGGATCCGAACTCGTCGCGGACGCACCCGAGCAGGCGCGAGCCCAGCCCCCGCGACCGCGCGGCGTGGTGGGTCGCGATGCGAACGACGCGGAGCCCGGCCGGCTCGCCTGCCGCCTCGTCGCGCAGTTGGCTCGTCAACACGTCCGGGAGCATGTTCCCGCGGACGCGGCCGCCCTCGTACATCATCGCACGGGTCTCGGCCGAGAGGTTCCCCTCTCGGGCGAGGAGGGCGACGCTGACGACGTGGCCGTCGTGGACCAGCGCGCGTGCCTCGAGGTTCGGCGCGTCGAGCAGCCGAGCGAGGTCGTTGGGCTCGGTCCGGTAGTGGGCGAGGACGAGCAGGCCGAAGGCCTCGCGGAGCAGAATCTCGTCCGCGAGAAGGTCGTCGGGCTCGAGGGATCGATACTCGACCGTTTCGGGCGCAGCGTCGGTCACGAGCGGCTCGACCGGGGGACCGGCGTCGAGTAGTAGCGCGCGGAAGGCCCACACTTCGACGGGGTCGCCGGCCGCGTACCGGATCGGCACGACGAGCGTGCGATCGGTCACCGCGTGATCGCTCTCGGCGAGTCGGTCCCGGAATCGGACGGAAAAGCCGCGCCCGGCCCCCTCGTAGCCGTGGATCGTCGTCGCGAACGCGACGCGGTCGGCAGCGAGCAGCGCCTCGAGCGTCGCGCCCGGAAGCGCGGCGGCCTCGTCGACGATGACGATGTCTGCCGCCTCACACGCGTCGACGGCGGCAGTGGGCTCGAGGAATCGAACGACGCCGCCGGCAGCGGTATCGATTCGTCGGGGCTCGATCGTCGGCCCGCGGTCGTCGTGCTCGTCGGCGAGCGTCCGGCAGAGTTCGCCCGCGCGCTCGAACAGTTCGCTCGCGTTTCGCGTGGCGGGGGCCGTTACGAGAACGTCCTCACCTGCAGCTGCGAACGCGCCCGCCGCCAGCCCCGCCGCGCTGGACTTGCCCCGACCGCGGTCGGCCTCGAGGACGACCGCTCGATCGGTCTCGAACAGCGTCTCGAAGGCCCCGACGGCATCGGCCTGATCGCTCGTCAGGCAGGCTTCGTAGGCGGCGGCCGGAAACCGGTGGTCCGGGGGTGCCGTCGGCGACTCCGTCGCCAGCCTCGGAGCCGGCTCGGTGAGTCCGTCGGCCTCGAGCCGGTCGCGCTCGAGGTCGACGACGGCGATCCCGCGGTGTGCCCGCATCGTGTCGACGAGGCGACGGCGGAAGCGGCCGGTCACGTCCGCGAGTTCGAACGGGGGAACGGCCAACGAAGCGTCGAACCCGTCGCGTCGCTCCGGCCACGACTCGAGCGCCGGCGTCAGGAGAACTAGCAGGCCGCCACCGTCGACCGCCCCGACGAGTTTTCCGAGCGCGTTCGGCCGGAGTTCGTCGTGGGTGTCGATTACGACCAGTTCACGCGTCGTTCCGAGAAGCTCCCCCGCGTTGGCCTGCGGGAGCTGTTCACAGCGCAACCGATCGTCGGGACCGACCAGCGTGGTCTCGGTGATAGGGACGGGAAGGGCGTCGAGGATCGACGCGAGGGCGTCGTACCCGCGCTCGCGAGGACCGGCGAGAACTAGCAGGCGGCGCTCGTTCGCTCGCTCGGCTTCCTCGCGGAGCGATTCGGCGAGGCCGACGACGTCGACGTCCATGCGTTCGGATTGGCGCCGCGAAGGTAATATGCACCACGAACCGGGTTCCGGCGTGGGCGGCTCGACGGGCGCTGTCGCTGGTCGATCGAGCGGACGACGGAGAAGACGAGTCTTACGCGAGCGTCTCGCCGAGCGCCTCGAGGGCTGCCTCGCGCACCGCATCGCGTTCGCCGGGCAGGAACTCGACGTGTCCGTCCCGTCCGCCGACGACGCTGACACCGGCGTTGGGCACGGCTTCGGCGATCGCGTCGCCGAGGTCGCGCACGTTCACGGGTTCGGTCGCGCGGACGTGGAGTTCGTCGTCGCCGACGCCGAGCGTGACGTACGGCGGGTCCGTCCGGTCGCGTTCGCTGCGGTGGAGCGCGTCCAGCAGCAGGATCGTCGTCGGGAAGTTGTATCGGTGCGTGAAGGCGTCCGTGTCGAGCACGGAGACGGTAACGCCGTCGATCCCTCGCACGGAGAGGTTCTCGCGCGCCGTCTCGAGTTCGGTCTCGAGCTTGTCGCGGAACTGCTCGGAGACGTGGGCGGCCAGGTCGCCGTCTCGCGGTCGCTCGGAGTCGTCGTCGCCGAACAGCAGGTCGATGACGAGTTCGCGCTTGTCCTTGTAGGACTGATAGTAGGCCTCGAGCGCGACGGCCTCGCGGCGCTCGGAGATGCCAGTCTCGTCGTAGCCGGCCTCGCTAGCGAGCTCGAGGTACGCGTCGGGGGTGTTCTCCCAGTAGCTGACCGCGGGGAGGTGCTCGAGGTCGGCGCGGACGTCGTCGTTGACGTGGGCGGCGACGTTCGCTGCGAGCGCGGCCGAGGTCACGTCGTCGACGTCGACGCCGGCCAGCGACGGTGCGACGGCGATGTCGACGGCGTCGGTGATCTGTTCGTCCGCGCGGCTGTCGTCGATGACGAGCGCGTCGGCGTCGTACAGCGAGAGCAGTTCGTAGCCGTCGATTGACTCGACGGTCGAGCCGGCGTCGACCAGCACGACGAGCGGAAGCTGCTCGCCGTGGCGGTCGCGGGCCTCGAGCATCGAGGTGACGTCGCTGGTGGCGGCGTCCATGTCGTAGACGCGGCCGTCGAGCGGGCGGCGCTCGAAGTAGTGATACTCCGCGTCGTCGCGGGTGTGTTTCTCGCGGATCAGCGGCAGGACGGCGCGCTCGATGGCGGCCCCGGCGACGTAGCCGTCGGCGGTTGCGCCGTGGCGGACGACGATCGGGCGCGCCTCCATGACGGCCCGGCGAATCGCGGTCGCCGCATCTGCGATACTGTCCTCGACGGCCGCGACGGCCTCGTGGTCGGCCAGCGGGGCGACATCTGCCGGACGGGCCTCCTCCTCGATCGCGCTCTCGAGGCGGTCGACGACCGTTTCGCGGTCCTCGGCGTCGAGGATGTCGAGAGTCTCGGTCTCGACCTGCAGGTCACCGTGGTGGTGCTCGACTTCGCCCTCGAGGGCGACGACGTCGTCGATCTCGACCTGGGGATAGGCGCGAACGCCGGCCTCCTCGAAGGCCGCACATTCGACGGTGCCGGTCTCGTCGCTGAGCTCGAAGACCGTCGGGCCGCTAGTCTGGCGGACGCCGGTGATCTCGCCCTCGAGGCGGACGACGCTACCGACCTGGTTCTCGATGGCCTCGACGGTCGTTCGTTTGAGCGCGGGCTCGTCCTCGGCCTCGGGCGCGGCGTCGGTGGCCGGGGTCGAAGCGGCGGCGGACTCGGTCGCGACCGAACCGCTGCTCGTAACGGCACCGGGGGCCTCGGCGGCCGCGGGCTGTTGGTCCTCGACGGACTCGGAGTCGGACTCGGTCTCCTCGGCGGCGGCCTGCAGTTCGCCGGCCGTCGCGGCGCGGTCGTCGGAGACCTGTTCTTCGGTGTCGGAACCGTCGGTCGCCTCGGTCGAGGACTCGTTCGCGCCGTCGGCGTCGGAATCCCCACCGTCGGCGTCGTCCTCGGGCCGGAACTCGTCGTCCGCGGTCTCGATCAGCTTGCCGCGGAACTCGCGTTCGCGCTGGCGGATCGACCAGCCGAGGTCGACGTTGCCGTTGTCCCGAACGTCGAGGACCTGGACGAAGACGTCGTCGCCCGGTTCCCAGTCGAGACTCTCGAGTCGCTGGTCGAGTTCGCTCCTGTGCAACAGTCCGGTGACGTGATCTCCGATGTCGACGAAGACACCGAAGTCGGCGTAGCCGTCGACGGTGCCCCGGTAGTACCGACCGGGGGTGAGCTGTGAGGCGGCGGTGCCGCGGAATTCGAACACCGCGTCTTCCTCGTGGCTCTCGCAGATCTCGCCGTCAACGGGTGTGCCGCAGATGATACAGTTACCCATCTACTCGGACCAAGCAGTTTCGCCCTAAAACGGTTGTCGGAATGCGTTCGCCAGCCGAACCCCGCTACACACCGATCTCAGTCGAACGCCGGCGACTCCTCCTCGAGGGTCTCGACGTCGTCGACGAGTTCGCGAACGTCCTCCGGGAACAGCGAGATCTGGATCTCGTTGTCGTCCTCGTCCTCGAAGACGAGTTTGACGCGCTTGTCACCGAACTCCCGCGCCTCGGCCGACTCGACATCGAACAGCTTGGCCGTCGCCGCCTTGTTGTTCGGCCCGACGTTCTTGATCGCACCGTCGTTCAACTCTACCATGAACTCCTCGAGCGTGAGCGCGAGCATGGTCGCCGTACGGACCGCAGCTAAAAAACGACACGGCATCGCCGGTCGGGCCGGCGCGCCGAGAAACCCAGCGGCCCCCGTCGATCGGCCGCGAGGACCGCTGCCGCACGCGTGGTGTGTCAGTTCGCCTGCGGCTTGCTGGGGTAGCGAGAGCGGACGCATAAATGGTGGTGATCGTACACGTCGGGGGCGGCGAGCCGACGACCGTCGGCCGGAATCTGTCGGTGCCTGACTCCCCGTGGGCGGGCCGTGAAACCGCCCGCTCCGCCCACATTTAAGTTACATTCGTCCGAATACGTCGGATGCTATGGAACTTACCTGGCACGGCCACTCGACGTGGCACGTCACCGTGGGGGAGACGGAGCTGTTGATCGATCCGTTCTTCGACAACCCGAAGACGGATCTGGAGCCGGCGGACATCGAGACGCCGGATTACGTGCTGTTGACGCACGGCCACGCCGACCACATCGCCCACGCGGGCGAGTTCGCGGACGCGACGCTGGTCGCGACGCCGGAGATCGTCTCCTACTGCGAGGACGAGTTCGGCTTCGAGGACGCCGTCGGCGGCATGGGGATGAACCTCGGCGGCACCGTCGAGTGCGGCGACGCCTACGTCACCATGACCCGCGCCGACCACACGAACGGGATCATGACCGAGAACGACCAGAGCGGCGGCATGCCCGCCGGCTTCGTCATCTCGGACACGAAGCCCACGCAGGTCGGAGACGAGGAGTCGACGACGATCTACAACGCCGGCGACACCAGCCTGATGAGCGAGATGAAAGACGTCATCGGCCCCTACCTCGAGCCCGACGCGGCGATCGTCCCGATCGGCGACCACTTCACGATGGGGCCACAGCAGGCCGCCGTCGCCGTCGACTGGCTCGACGTCGACCACGCCTTCCCGCAGCACTACGACACCTTCCCGCCGATCGAGCAGGACCCCGAGGAGTTCGCCAGCGAAGTCAAAGGTACCGGGAGCGACGCCGAGGTCCACGTCCTCGAGGCCGACGAGCCGTTCGAACTCGAGGGCTGATCGAGCGATCGTCGCCGCGGACGACTCGATAACCGACCGCCGACCGTTTTTCGATCGCACCGTCAGTCGTCGCCGCTCGCGCGAGACGACTCGCGCCCGCCGATCCGATAGCGCGTCTCGAGCGGGTAGCGCTCGTGGCGGGCCAGCGCGAGGTGGAGGCCGACGGCGACCGCGAACAGGCCGAAGTTCCACACCGGCGAGTTGTAGTAGATCACGTCGACGATGATCGGCTCCGGATAGAGCGGCCAGAACGGCGCGATCGGCGGGGCGATGTCGGGCGCGGAGAGGACGTCCGCGAACAGGTGGCTGATCCCGCCGGTGAGCAGCCCCGCCGTCGCGAAGACGAAGACCGTCTCGCTCGCGATCGAGTCGCTTCGGATCCGGCGATGGGCGTTGAACCAGTCGGTGAGGTAGCGGGCGGCGACCGCGCCGGCGAGGACGCTCAGCAGCCCCACGAACAGCAGGGTGTGGGTCACCCCGTGGTGGTCGATCGGGAGGTACCCCTGGAGGACCAGATCGACGTCCGGGAGCATGGCCGTCACCAGCGTGAAGCCGGTGAACGCCAGCGCCGCTCGTCGTCCCCAGACGAGCCACGCCGGCGCGGCGAACAACAGCGCCATCGCGAGGTGTCCGGTGACGTCGACCATCGGCTCACCCCGACCGCCGAAGTCGCCGTATCACCCGCAGACACAGCGACGCGGCCGTCCCGATACCCGGGACTCGAGTGGAGAGCGCGGCCGCCCCGAGGAGCACGAGCGCGCTCTTCGGCCGCCCCCGCCGAAACTCCATTGCACTGTCGATCAGCGTCGAGAGGACGCTGAGCCGGTTGATCGATCGTCTGTCGAGCGTAGCCATCGTTCGTCCGCGGACGTTGGCCCGCGACCGGCAAGTCGAACCGCGCTGCAGGTGCAGGCCCGACGTTGCGGGCCCCGACTGTCGGGTACCCCACCAAACGTTTACGCCACCGCTCGTGGACGACTCGAGTGCAATGGCGAAGCAGGTCACCACCGTCTCCGACGAGGGGTACAGCGCCACCAACGAGATCCGCGACTTCGAGACGACCGTCGACGCCAACGGCGAAGACGCCCCCGACACGCTCGAGACGCTGCTCGCGGCCTACGGTTCCTGTTACGTGCCGGCGCTGCGGGTCGGCGGCCAGCAGCGCGGGGCCGACGACCTCGGCCGGATCGAGATCGACGTCGACGGCGAACTCAACGACGACGACAAGCTCGAGTCGGTCGCGTTCGACATCCGCGTCGCGGCCGACGTCGACGACGACACCGGCGAGGAGATCGTCGAGCGGGCCTTCGAACTCTGCAAGGTCCACGACGCGCTGAAAGACAGTCTACACGCGGAGACGAGTTTCGAAGGCGACGCGTTCTGAGCGACCGCCGCGCGGCCGCCTCCCCGGTCCGTTGTCGTCGGCGATCGGCCGCTCGAGTCAGCCGTCCGAGCAGTTCCGCGATCGGAGGGGTCCGAACCCCCATTGTCCTCGAGGCCCTCCGTCACGGACACGAATGGGGCGAACGCTCACGGTCGTCGCGGTCGCGGGGCTGCTCGTCCTCGCCGGCTGTAGCGGCGGGTTCGGCGGCCCGATCGACGGCGACGCGACCGACGACGGGACCGCGGCGACCGATCCCGACGGCGACCTCGAGATCCACCACATCGACGTCGGACAGGCCGATTCGACGCTCGTGGTCACGCCGTCGAACGAGACGATCCTGATCGACACCGGTGACTACCGCGACGACGGCGCGACCGTCGTCGACTACCTCGAGGCCAACGACGTCGACCGGATCGACCATCTGGTCTCGACCCACGGCCACGCCGATCACATCGGCGGCCACCCCGCCGTCATCGAGTACCTCGAGGAGGAGGGAGAGGGCGTCGGCGCGGTCTACGACTCCGGAGTCCCGCACACGACCGCGACCTACGACGAGTACCTCGACGCCATCGAGGCCTACGACGTGACGCTGTACGAGGTCGCGGCGGGCGATACGCTCCCGCTCGCGGACGACGACCTCGCGGCCACCGTCCTGAACCCGCCCGAGAACGGGACCGGCGACGATGTCGACGCCAACGGCGTCGTCCTTCGACTCGAGTACGGCGACTTCTCGTACCTGACGACCGGCGATATCGCCGAGCCCACCGAACGGCGACTGGTCGAAACGTACGGCGACGGGCTCGCGGCCGACGCCTACCAGGCGGGCCACCATGGCTCCTCGACCTCCTCGACCGACCCGTTCCTCGACGCGGTCGACCCCGAGGTCGCGGTCGTCTCGAGCGCGCTCGACTCGCGGTACGGCCACCCCCACGACGAGGTGCTGGCGGCTTTCGCCGACCGCGGCGTCGAGACCTACTGGACCGGCGTCCACGGGACCGTCGTCCTCGCGACCGACGGTAGCGAGGTCAGCGTCGCGACCGAGCGCGAGGGACCGACGGATCCCGAGGCGCTGCTCGAGCGCAAACGCGAGGCGCAGTCGTCGCTCGCGGCCCCGCCGGCCGGGGCCGGCCGCCCGGGCGCCGACGGAGTCCGACCCTCGTTTGATGGCGCTCCCGCCCGTACGCTCCCCCGATGAGCGAAACCTACACCGGGGTCCTCGACCGGATCGTCGACGGGGAGCAGGCGGTGCTGTTGCTCGAGGACGGCAGGGACGACGACCGCACGACCGAGAACGGAGCCGACGAAGAATCCGGGAACGGAGCCGGCGACGGACGGCCGACCGTCGTCGACGAACTCGTCGTCGGCGTCGACGCCCTCCCGTCGGACGGCCGTCACGAGGGGGCCGTCTTCGAGGTCCGAGTCGACGCCGACGGCGCGTTGCTCGAGGCGAGCTACCGGGCGGACGAGGAGCGGGCGCGTCGGGAGTCCGCACGGGAGCGGTTCGATCGGCTCTCCGAGCGGTTGCCCGACGAGTAGCGCCAGCGGAAAGGGGGTGGGTGAAGG